>JAEHJW020003725.1_pt1 | contig 37461 bp, 40 predicted proteins | sample 9271431 | NCBI WGS metagenome assembly JAEHJW02 | reverse complement strand
CAACGCTTAATCCTATTTCAAGTAACGATTCAACAACAGCCTTCAAGTTCTTGATTGTGCGATTGCGAGGCAAGTTTTGCAATTGCGCACCCCCTGAAGTATATCTTGACGTGCCGCTGGCGCCACAATATATAAGAGGGCCGCGCAATATTTGGTCGTGATTCATGCGGGCCGCTATGGACTTGAATTTGGCTGTAGACGTTTTACCGCCGTCTCGGCGCAAACAAAGAACTTCCTGTACCAGCGGATCAAGTGATACGTCTTCAAGCAGTTCAAGGAGAACGGCTTTGCCGATGCCGGTGTCTTCAATATGCTCGACGCCTTGGTCAGCGAGCCATGCGCGCAGCGCAGTTGTATCCGTGATCGCCTTGACTTTACCGCCCGTTTTTTCACGTAACTGCTTGTTCAGCAGGACAACGGCATCTTCGGCAAGCACAAGCAGTTTCATCAGCATCTGCTGATCAACCATGACGCCACGATCATTCATGCGTTCTGTCATGATCCAGATTTGGCGTTCATTGGCTGAAAAATCAGGCAAGAACGCATCTATCGTGCGTTCGACTTCAACGTCCTGGCAGCAATAAGCACCCAGCCGCAGCATATCTGCTTCATTTCCGAACCAGACAGGATTGCCATGCTCGTCCAGACCGCGAGGCTTACACATCTTCATCATGAGTGCATAGCCTTCCTTGTCTTTTTTGTGGCGCAGGTTAAGCGCAGTTGCCACAAGATCAAGAGCACCAGGCAAACCGCAGACGCGCGCGCGTGCGGCGGTGCAAGACCACCGATCAACTTTTCTTAATTCTGCCCATATATCTGCAGGGAGAAATCGCTTACCGACAAGAGTAAGAAGAATGCGTTCAAATCCCGCATTGTGCGCTTCAAAAATGCAGTCAGGGTGAAGAATGGCGTTGCGCAGATCGTCGGGCATTGCGCGCTGATAGATTGGATACCAGATTTTAACCGGCCCTTCATCAAGTGCATATGCCCAACAAAGAATTTCCGTGGCAGGATGTTCAGCGTAAACGTAGACGCCAGATTTTTTCAAGTCTACGGTAGACCTTGTTTCAAGGTCATTATGGAGTTTCATCAATATAACTCCGTGGCGAGATTGATGCGCTCGCCTATCCAGCGCATCACATGCACAGGCATTGAATTGCCCAGTGCCTTGTAGCGAGGACCGCCAGATGCAGCTTTGCCCCGAAACGGAATTGCCGTCCAGTTGTCAGGAAACCCCTGAAGTCTTTCACATTCTAGTGGAGTGAGGCGGCGTACTAAACCCTCTTTTAGAATCTCTGCATACTGAGAAACAGTCAAAGTAGAAGATATCAGCGTGCAAGTTTCCCAATCATAACGGAATCCTTCTCTTGTTGTGATACAGCGAGCAACGCCGTCCGCAGTACTTCCGGAATTGTCTTTGAGCGTTTCTCTGCTCGGCGCAGTATACCCTGACATGCTTTTGGACTCAAGAAGTATCGGGGGTCGATTGGACCAGTCTCCAAAATCTGCAAGAGCGAACACACGCGGGCGCCTTTGCGCCAAGCCAAACCATTGCGCATCCAGCAGGCACCACTCCAGGAATCCTCTGTCGCCCACCGCGCATCCTTCTGTGTGCCACTTTTTTGGGGCAGAGAAGGCTCCTCCAACCATTTCGTTAACCACTGTTGCAAAGTCTGCTCCTTTGTTTGAAGAGAACAATCCCTTGACGTTTTCAAACAAGACAAATCTGAGTCCATTATGCTTTCTTACCCATTCAACGATTTGCATTGCGGTAAAAAAGAGGCCGCTTCTTGTGAGGTGTCCATTTTCATCTTTAAAGCCTTTCCGTTTTCCCGAGACGCTCACATCTTGGCAAGGAAATCCTCCTACAATAAGGTCAATCCGGCCAAGACTTTTAATCTGCTCTTCAGTAATTTTAGTAATGTCACCAAGATTTGGAATATCGGGAAAATGATGTTGCAAAACCGCACAAGGAAATTTTTCTATTTCTGAAAATCCTGCACATTGCCAGCCAAGATGTTCCCAAGCCACAGAAGCAGCTTCAATACCGCTGAAAAGACTGAGATATCTCACCGCCCAAAACCCCAATCTTCTTGCATGTTTGTCGCGAATTCAGCATTTTTCTCGCGGCAGGTTTGACAAAACCTGATATTTATCTTATGCTCTGAAAAGAAATTGCTGTTGCATTTGAGGCATCTTGTTTCTCCCGCATGGCGCTCGCGGTCTTTTCTGATTTCTTCATCAATCAGAAATTTGTATCTCGCTTTCAGGTCTGCAATGGGTATCTCCCATCGTCGGCTTAAAATGCTCCAACTGGTGGTAAACTCGTCTCGCTCGTAGAGCAGGTCTTCATCAATTTCTGGCGTGAACATGCAAATTCATATAACCAACTTATAAATTATGGTCAAGAGTATGATTCTTGGTATCGATCCGGGCGCTCATGGCGCTTTTGCTTTTCTGAACAAAAGCGGAAAAGTTGTTGAAATTGTTGATATGCCAACGATCAAGGTCAAGGTAAACGGCAAGGATCGAGATCGTGTCAGTTCCGCACTGATTGTTTCTCTCCTCAAGCCTTATGCGGCGGAAATCGAATTGGCGGTTTTAGAGCAGGTGGGAGGGCTGACGGGGCAAAGTGCAAGTGCGGCTTTCACTTTCGGCTACTCTTGCGGTATGGTTGAAGGTGTGCTAAGTGCGCTGGAAATTCCGGTCAAGCTGGTAACGCCGCAGACGTGGAAGAAAAGTTTTGGGCTGAACAAGGATAAGGGATTATCGCGCCAGATGGCAATCAGATTATGGCCTGAAAAAGCAGAGTTGTTCAAACGGGTTGCTGACGCTGATAGAGCCGAAGCAGCTTTGATCGCGAAATGGGGGATCGGTGCACCCTAACCTCTTTCCTTATCAGAAAAAAGGCGCTCAATGGCTGGCAGAGCGGCCTACTGCGCTTTTGGCGGACGGAATGGGATTGGGCAAATCGGCGCAATTGATCGCCGCCTGCGATTTGATTGGCGCAAAGTCCATTCTTATTGTCTGCCCAGGGATTGCCAAGGAAAATTGGGCGCGAGAATGGAAGCGGTGGAGCATCTACAAGCGGACCATTGGTATCGTCCATTCCACCAAAGGCGGTATCCCCAATGCAGACGTGCTGATCATCTCATATTCGCTTATCAATTCTCGTCCAATCCTGTTGCAACTGCTTAACCGCAAATTTGAAGTCTTAGGAGCAGATGAATCTCATTTTCTGAAAAACTATAAAGCTGTCAGAACGAAAGTGGTTTTCGGTGCAAAATGTGACCGCACAAAAGGGCTGGCATCTGTTGCGAATCGAGTATGGCTGCTTTCAGGAACGCCGTTTCCGAACAATCTCAGTGAAGCGTGGCCTATGTGCCGCGCGCTTTTTCCTTCTGCTTGTGCAGGATACGAGAAGCATCAGGCATGGCTGGACAAGTTTTGCGTCATGGATAGCATGGGCGTTCGCGTCGTTTCCAACAAAAATATGCAGGAATTCATTACGCGGATCAAACCTTTTGTCTTGCGGCGCAAGATGGAAGACGTGCTGAAAGAATTGCCTCCGATCAGATTTTCGGAAGTCACGGTAAAACCGGAACATTTGCCCGCTAAATCAAAGGAAGAACTGGACGCGGAGGCGATTGTAAATGCAGCTATTGCAGAGCGAAAGCAAAAAGAGGGCACGCATCAGCTTGATGAAAACGATTTGAAGGCTATCCAGTATCAGATGGGAATGCATTTGCAAACCATCAGGAGATGGACAGGATACGCAAAAGCGCATGCGGTTGCGCAGATCATCAAGGATGATTTTCAAGGCGGACTTGACAAGGTAGTCATTTTTGCGCTACACCGTCAGGTATTCGATGTGCTGCTAAAGGAACTGCCCGGCTCAAAAGCCATTCATGGAGGCGTTCCGCAGCACAAGAGAGATGAAATCATTGATGAATTTCAAGGCCGCGTTCCCGGCAAAGATTTGAAAATCATCATTGTTCACCTTGATATCGCTGCTACGGCTATCACACTTACCGCTGCTTGTCACGTTGTTTTTGCGGAGATTTCATGGACACCTTCACATATGCAGCAAGCAGCCAAACGCTGTCATCGAATTGGACAAACTCGCCCGGTGCTGGCAAGGATCATATCGCTTGAAGACAGTATTGATGAAGCGGTGTCTGCTGTTGTCTCTCGCAAGACAAATTCGCTGAACAAGATTGAAATGGCGTTGACAACGCCTGCAGAGGAATGAAAAATGAAATTTGAATTTACACTTGACGATTTGATGAGCAGTGGCGATGCAAGGCGCTTGCTGCTTCAGCTTGCGACGATGTTTATGGAGCCGCAAGACGTGGAAAAGGAAGAAGTTTTTCATGAAGCAGAAGTGCTTCCCGAAGTGCAGCCAGAGGCAGAAAAGCCCAAGCGCGGGCGCAAGCCGAAGGAAAAGCCGCCGCAGGAAATGACGGCTGCTGAACTTCACGAGGCGCTCAAGGCAAGCGAAACTCCCGTTGTGTCAGTAGAAGAGCCGCCACCAGAAATGGTTGAGCCGCTACCTTCGCTCAATCATGATGAACTTGTAGGGCAAGTGCGCGACCTGATGTTTGTGCGAGGACATGTGTGGATGAGGAATGTGCTGGAGCAGAACAAGAAGGTTGCCAAGACAATGGCGGAATTTCCTGACACGCTTCTTGCAGAAATTCTGGCAAATCCGGACAAATACGAGGATTGATCATGGAAACGCTTACTTTCATAGGATATTTTGTAGCGTTTCTTTTGGTTAGCCTGAATTTTCTTTTGTGTGTCTGGCAGTCTCTGATTAACCAGGATTGGACAGCAAAAATCTCGGCGGCAATCGTCGCGTGTATTTTCCTGCTATCCGCAGGTGTGCTTATGAAGGCGATGTTTTAATGGCAGCACCAGACATTCAAAACCACGAAGAGCGCGCTCATTCTCCACTAGGCGCTTCGTCTTGCAGCCGATGGTGGAATTGTCCAGGATCGATTCAATTAAGCAAAGGCTTCCATAATCGATCTTCTATCTTTGCCCGCGAAGGAACCGCTGCACACGAATTGTCTGAAATGTGCTTGAGACAGGATCGTGATGCACATGAATTCCTTGGCATCACGATTGAAGTTGAAGGCGACAAGATTACTGTCACTGACGAAATGACAGAAGCCGTCCAGATGTATGTGGATGAATGCCGGATGCAGGCAGATGCAGGCACGGCGCGCCCTATGATCGAAACAAGGATTACACTTGAGCGCCTGTCTCCGCCAGATAACATGTTCGGCACTGCCGATTTCATGGTGCAGCAAGGATCAACGCTTTGCGTCATGGACCTCAAATACGGCAAAGGCGTTGCTGTTGAGGCAGAAGGCAATCCGCAGCTAAAATATTATGCTCTTGGTGCTCTCTACGCTTTGCCAGATGATAGCGGTATCAAGTATATCAAGGTTGGTATCGTGCAGCCCCGTGCGCCGGGGCAGAAAATCAAGTATGCGGAATACAGCGTGCTTGAACTGCTTGAGTGGTCTGTTGAACTGATCGAACGCGCCAAGGTTGCCGTCAGCGGCGAGATGACCGTCAATCCAGGTTCATGGTGCAAGTTCTGCCCAGCTTCTGGCTTGTGCCCTGCTCAAGCAGACAAGGCGATCAAAGCAGCACAATTGGCTTTCAGCGTGGAGGATATGGTGGAAAAGAAAGTAGTTCTTCCCGAAATCAGCACTTTTACGCCACAGCAGATGAGTGCCCTGCTTCACAACGTAAACGAACTGGAAAGTTTCGTTAACGCTGTGCGCAGTGCTGCTCAAAGCATGCTGGAAGCAGATGAAAATGCGATTCCCAATTGGGCGCTTGGCCCGACAAATCCGACGCGCAAATGGGCTGATCCAGTGAAAGCGGCTAACTTGTTGTCAGAACGCAAGTTGACAGAGGATCAGATTTGGGTTAGAGAAGTTATCTCCCCTGCCAAGGCGGAAGACGCGATCAGCCGAAAATTGAAGGCTGATGGCGCTGTCAAAACCTTGAAGGAAGGCAAGGAAATCGCAAAGACGATGCTCAAGCCAGAGATCGTCAGCGAGTCAAAGGGAGTCAAGTTGATTCCTTGCGAAGCAGCAGCCGTTGTCGAGCCGACGCAGCGTGTTGATCTGTTCAGTTAAGTCGGCATTACACAAGTAGGACAAGTTGTTCCATGATTATCACTCCTCCGGCTATTCTTTCCTATCCGTCTCTTCTTACGCCGCGTCTGGGGCCGAATCCCAAACCCGGTGAACAAGCATCGTATGGTTGCACTCTGCTTTTTCCGGTCGGCACTGATATCTCCGAACTGAAGAAGGCAGCCACCGCAGCGCTTTATGAGAGGTTTGGCGACAAGACTGATGCGCTTTTTAGTTCGGGTGTGCTTCGCACGCCTTTCCGCAAGGTTGATGGCAAGTATGATCCGGCAAAGTATTCCGTGTTCATCAATGTCAGCAGCAAGCAGACGAAGCCGGGGCTGGTAGATCGGTATGCTGGCCCGGATGGTCGCCCTGCGCCGCTGTCTGATCCGGAAAAGCTTTATCCGGGCTGTTTTGTCAAGGCAGCACTTTCTGTCTATGCCTATGATAGCAGCGGCAACCGAGGCGTTGCTTTCGGTCTTCAGCATATTCAGTGGTGGGCGGATGGCGAGCGTCTTGACAACCGCAAGGGGGCACAGGATGCGTTCAGCGCAGAGTCTCGCCCTGAAGGCGATATGAGCGCCATGAGTGGTGGCCCGAAGGCTGAAGCCGGCTCCAATCTTGCTGATCTGATTGGCTGATCGCGTATGCAGCCGTGAAAGCGGCTGCATATTTTTTAGGAGAATAACCATGACTGACGAAACAGAAACGCCTCCGCGCACGCATAATATCGCGATGGAACGGCTCAAGAGTGTTATTGACCGCATTGAGCGGCTTGAAGAAGAACGCAAGGCGCTTGGGTCGGATATCAAGGATATTTTTGTGGAGGCTAAATCCGCAGGGTTTAACCCAAAGGTTATTCGGGAACTGCTGCGCCTGCGCAAGATGGACCCTGACGATCTGCGTGAACAGCGTGAACTGCTTGACTTGTATATGCATGCTGTCGGGGAAGAAGCATGACCACCATTGAGCGCGATGAAGAATTTGATTTTGCTTTTATGTTTAACCAGATGGCAAATCTTGTTCACTTTCAAAATCAGAAATGGTGGCATGATCTTTATACAGGCGAGCGACTTGAGCGCAACGTAGGCGAACTGCTGTGTCTGGTGCACTCGGAAATCAGTGAAGCGATGGAAGGTCATCGCAAGAATCTGATGGATGATAAGCTACCAGATCGGGGCATGTTTGAGGTTGAACTGGCGGACGCTATTATCCGCATTTTAGATATCGCCGGAGGTTTTGGCTTGGACCTTGGCGGCGCTATAATTGAGAAACTCGCTTATAATCGTAAAAGGGAAGACCATTCGGCTGAGCATCGCAAGAGCGAAAATGGGAAGAAATATTAGTGCCCACAGTTGATGAACTTGCAGCGATTTGCCGATCATGGACGCCGTATTCTCTTGCGGCGTTCTATGAGTGGGTATTTGCGGAACAGAAATGGACGCTACCGGCTCATTTCTGGCCCGTCTGTCTCGCTCTTACGGATATGCGTATTCACAATTTCCAGCTTATCATTGGGCCTGGGTGTGGAAAAGCTGTTTCCTACGATACTAACATTTTGACAACTGAAGGATGGGTAAGCGCACGAGATATCAAAGTTGGACAAAAGGTGCGCACCCCAGACGGCGGTTCAGCCCTTATTAAAGGGCGTATTGAACAGCCGATTTCCATGCTTTATCGAGTAGTTTTGGAAGACGGACGTTCGGCGGTTGTGAATGGCGAGCATTTGTGGAAAGTTTGTACTCGCACAAAAGACAAAATGTCAGGCAAATATAAATTTGTTCTTAAAACTACAAAAGAACTTTTAAAATATAAAGGGTGGAGCGCTAAACGGCTCTATTTACCTTTTTGCGAGCCTATTTCGTTTTCCCCCGTAGATATATCAATTCCTGCGTACACTCTTGGATGTATTTTAGGTGATGGGCATATTGGTCAAACGGGCTCCCCTCGGGTAGTATCCCATGAAAAAGAAATTTTTGAATACATTAAAAAAGATTTAGAGGGCTCGCCGTTTAACTTTTCTCAGCATATTTCTCATAATTTTACACAAGCAGGAATCACAGGATGTGCTTCTGAATTGAAACAATTAGGGCTTGCCCCCTCTCGGTCGGAATCGGTTTTTGTGCCGGCCAAATATAAATATAACACACTTGAAATTAGATGGGACATATTACGGGGGCTTATGGATACAGACGGCACTGTAGATTCAAATGGATGCATCAGTTTTACGTCTACTAGTTATCAATTAGCACGGGATGTGCAAGAAATTATATGGTCGCTAGGAGGGTATGCCAAAATAGGGACTATAAAAAAGCCTTTTTATACAAATAAAAAAGGAGAAAAAATTCAAGGTCAAAACGCTTATAATGTTTTTATACGCCACCCTTGGACACATAAATTATTTACTATGAAAAGAAAAATAGAAAGAACAAAAATTGCTAAGTATACTAACCAATTAAAACTTAGAATAAAATCTATTGAGGAAATTTCTGAAAACGAATCTGTTTGTATCAGCATTGACCATCCAGACGGTCTGTTTTTGATTGATGACTATATTGTAACGCACAATTCGCAAATGTTGTCTGTCATCTTTCCTACGTGGCTAATTGGTCACGACCCGGCGATGACGGTTTTGGGCATTTCCGGCGGTGAGGCCTTGATGCAGGGGTTTCAGCAAGCGGCAGGGCGGCTGATTGAATCTTCGCCCGCATTTTTAGCTTCTTTTCCAAATGTCAAGCCGGACAAGAGCGCTGGCTGGTCATCTGAACGGGGGCTATTTGTCACAGGCCATCCACCAGGTGTTCCAGATGCAAATTACCTTGCGGCGGGTATGAACTCCACGTATGTGACAGGAATGCATGCAAAAACTCTAATTGTTGATGACTTGCATAACAAGGAAAATTCGTCTACAGCGGCACAGTGCCAAAAGGTCAAAGAGACTTATTACAACACGATTATCGGGCGAGCCGATCCGATGGGTGCTCGTATCATTGTGGCCGGGCGCCGCTGGAGCACGGAAGATGTTTACGGGTCACTGATTGATAGCGAAGATTTCGTAACTCTGCGCCTGCCTTTTATGCGAGAAGGTGAGAAACAACTTTACTTTGACGTTTATGTGCCTGACGGTATGGATTGTGTGTTCACAGACAGAAAGGTTCATTGTGGTGACGGAGAAATCATTAGCGTCTGACTATTACAACGAAGAATATTATAGCAAAGGGTTTGGCCCGGTTCCTTATGGGCGAACAGAACCCTGGCTATCGTTTTTCGGCAATATCGCGCAGCGCATCAAGGAAGATTTTGCTCCTCGCAGTCTTTTAGACGCAGGCTGCGCTATCGGCCTTCTTGTAGAGCAATTGAGATTGCGACAAGTTGCCGCTGAAGGCTTTGATATTTCTGAATATGCAATTTCACAAGTGCCCGCACCGTATTCAGATTATTGTTTTTGCCGGTCTTTAGTGCAACCCTTTGATTCTCACTACCATCTAATTACCTGCATTGAAACACTTGAGCATATGGCCGCCGATGAAGCGGTAATTGCTGTCCGAAATATGTGTCAATCTACGGACATAATTCTCTTCTCTTCTACATCTGATGATTTTGATGAGCCTTCCCACATTAATGTGCAGCCTCAAGAATACTGGATCAACCTTTTCAGAGAAAACAATTTTGTGTGGGATCAATCGTATAATGCAGCCTACATATGCCCGTGGGCTAAACTTTTTAGGCGAGTTCCCGATTGCTAATAAATTCTGAATTTGCTACACTAGCCGCTTTCGCAACAACTGATTTGTCTCTTGAGGGGCGCCCCTTCAAGAGAAATTTTTTCCGCAAAATCAAGGCCCCCTCATGGACGAAACACAAAAAATCCTTTCTGATATTACTGTCTTCAACAAGTATGCCAAGTTTATTCCAGAAAAGAATCGGCGCGAAACATGGATTGAACTCTGCCGCCGCAACATGGATATGCATATTAACAAATACCCACATATCGAAATGGAGATTCGTGAAGTTTACGCCAAATATGTAATGCCCAAGAAAGTGCTGCCGTCCATGCGCAGCATGCAATTCGGTGGGCGCCCGATTGAGATTTCCAATATCCGCATTTACAACTGTGCCTATCTGCCTATTGACAATATTGCTGCTTTTAATGAAACCATGTTTCTCTTGCTGTCTGGCACAGGAGTTGGTTACAGCGTGCAAAAAAAGGACGTGGAAAAGTTATCAATTGTAGTCGGCCCTAATAAAAACCGTAACCGCAGATACGTCGTATCAGATTGCATTGAAGGATGGGCGGATGCGGTTAAAATTCTGACAAAGGCATATTTCCTTGGTCGTGACAATCCGGTTTTTGATTATCGCGATATCAGGCCAAAGGGTGCCAGGCTTATCACATCTGGCGGCAAAGCACCAGGGCCTGAGCCTCTGCGCACTTGCATTGACCGGATAGCCGAAGTGCTGGAAAAAGCCGTAGGACGCGTTCTGAAGCCGATTGAAGCGCATGATATTCAATGCCACATTGCTGATGCAGTTCTTTCTGGCGGTATCAGGCGAGCCGCTATGATCTCTTTGTTCGATAAAGACGATGAGGAGATGCTTACCTGCAAAAGCAATCTCAAGGTTGAGGATTGGGAGTTTGAAAAAACGCCTGAAGGATCGTGGCAGGGGTGGTGCATCTACAAGGGAGAGCGCCAGAATATGACGCTTTCTGATTGGGATTATCAGAACTTGACGGCTAATTCGGCGCTTCCGTGGTATTTCTTTGAGCAGCAGCGAGGCCGCGCTAATAATAGCGCCGTGCTGCATAGAGGCGATACAACTGAAGAGCAGTTTATGGCTCTTTGGAAAAAGGTGGAAGAGTCTCAGGCAGGTGAGCCGGGTATTTTCTGGACGAATGACTACAACCTAGGGACGAATCCCTGCGCGGAGATTGCACTTAAAGCGTGCGCCTTCTGCAATTTGTCAGAGGTAAACGTTTCAGACGTTGAAACACAAGAAGAACTGAATGCGCGTGTTCGTGCAGGTGCGTTTCTTGGGACTTTGCAGGCAGGGTATACAGATTTTCACTACCTGCGGCCAATCTGGCGTGAAACTACAGAGAAGGATGCGCTGCTTGGCGTCGGCATGACAGGTATTGGATCAGGCAAAGTTCTCAATCTGGACTTGCGAGCCGCCGCTGCTGAAGTTGAAAAAGAAAATGCTCGTGTTGCGGATTTGATTGGGATAAATAGGGCAGCAAGGCTGACCTGCATCAAGCCCAGCGGAACAACGTCGCTTGTGCTCGGTTCTTCCAGCGGTATACATGCATGGCATAATGACTATTATATTCGCCGCATGCGCGTGGGCAAAAATGAACCGCTGTATCACTATATCAAGGAAACAGTGCCAGAACTGATCGAAGACTGCAAATTCAAACCTAATATTGAATCTGTTCTTTCTATTCCTCAAAAAGCCCCTGCGGGGGCAATCTACCGCACAGAGCCGTATATTGAACTTCTTGAGCGCGTCAAACGCTTTTACAAACAATGGATTTTGGAAGGGCATCGTGATGGCTCAAACAGCCATAACGTAAGTGTAACGGTTTCGCTCAAGCCTGAAGACTGGAAAGGCTGTGGCGAGTGGATGTGGAAAAACCGCAATTTTTATGCGGGCATTTCAGTGCTTCCCTATGACGGCGGTACTTACGTGCAAGCACCTTTTGAAGATATTACAGAAGAGCAGTTTAACGAAATGGTCAAACACGTAGCATCGATTGATCTTTCCAAGGTTATTGAAACCGTCGATATCACTGACCACAAAGCGGAAGTCGCGTGTGGCGGAGGGGCTTGCGAGGTCGTGTAAATGGTAAAGCACATAAAATGGCCGTATGGTCGTGACGAAACGGGACAAGGTTTCTTTTGGCCCGCGTCGGTACAGAAGCGCCGCGAAGCAGAAGCAAACCGTAGAAACGCTCCGGTTCAGTTTGAATCCGTCTATCAAGCTTCCCCCGGTGCTCGCCAAGGCGTCATTTTTCTGCAAGAGTTTTTCCGTTATTACGAACCTCCGCGTCAACTTGATGTTGGCATAGCCGCCGAAGAAGTCAGAAACTTTGTCAACAAGGGGTCGCTTGTTCTGCAGGCATGGGATACGGCTTTTTCGGCTACATCTGATTCTGACTTCACCGTCTGTGTTACCGCCCTGCTTGTTGCATGCCAACACTATCATAAAGGCGAAGATACGATGATCGTAGGCCCCTGCGATCATCACTATGATGTTTATATTCTTGATGTTTGGCGCGAAAAGGCGTCATGGGCGGAAGTGCCGCCTGCGATCAAGATGCAGTATGCCAAATGGAATCCGAAACTGATCTTGGTGGAAAAGAAGGCATACGGTGTAGCGGCTCTCGAATCCCTTGAGAATTCAGGATTACCGCTGCAAGCCGTCAACCCTTCTGCCAGCAAGCACTCCCGCGCCGTAGAAGGCGTGGGAGCAGGGTCCGCGCAGGGATGGTATATGCAACACCGCGTGCTGCATCCGCGCAATGCGCATTGGCTGGAGGATTTTGAGGCAGAACTGAAAGACTTTACCGGCGAAAAAGGCAACAAGGATGACCAGGTTGACGCTCTTGTTCACCTGCTGTCAGAAGCCATTACGCAGGGGGCGACGATTGGGTATATTCCAGAAGGATGGGAGACAGATGCGCAAGTCGATATGCGCATGAACACTGATCCAAATGACAAGCTTTCCATGCTTTTTCAGCTAGATAAGCTTTCTACTGACAATTTGATGGAAGCCGGATTAATTGAAGACCCGTTTTCTGAAACCTGCAGCAACTGCCAGAATTTTGATGCCGACAATTCTCTTTGCAAACTTCAAGGGCGCCGTTTTTCAGCCATTACACCTGCTTGCGATTTGTTCAATGAGAAAGATAATCCGGCTGCACACAGGAATTTTTATTAAATTAGTCAATTTGACAAGGCATTAGTTATGCTATACTATGCTTTTTAGATCAAAGGTATAGGCTTCATGGCTGCTACGACAAACGAAATTTCCGCATTTGATCCGAACGAAGGTTTTACCGAAGGGGGCGTCAAATGGCCCGTGGTTGACCATGCATATTCGGTGGAAGACTATGCCAATTTTTTCATGAAGACGGTGCCGTCTTCGCTGGAACAGTTCGCCAAAAGCGTTTCTTCCGAAATCAAGAAAGGTGCTACGCTTCCGCCTGATATGCAGTCGTTTGCAACGTTTTCTCTCATGCCGGAACAGCATGCGGGCGGCGTTGTTCAAGTGCCCGGCATTCCTTTTGCCGCTCTACGCAAGATTTCGCGAGAGAATCTTGCGCCTATCGCTATTCTTAGCCTTCGCTGCGCAGATGTAAAACGGTATTCGATGCTTTCCAGCCATCCATGGAAACCCGGATGGCGAATTGAACTTAACCGTATGCTGCGCACACCTAACAAGCAGGATAAGAAAGATATCGCGGAAGCAGAGCAATTCCTGCTGAATTGCTCTACAGAAACCGATCCACGCAAACGCGATGCGCGTCAGATCACGAATTTTGCCATGTTCCTGCAGATGTTGACGCACGACACTCTGGTTTACGATGGCATGTCCATCTGGACGGACATGGCATTAGACGGCAAAGTCAAAGCCTTCCGCTGCCTTTCCACTTTCAATATCCGGCTTGCTACGCGAGACGGTTACAAGAATGACCCTGCCAATTTTGCTGTCGCGGTTGATGAGGCAGGAAATATCATCGATGTTTTCACCCGCGATCAACTAGTCTGGTATACGCGAAACAGCCGTCCGGATGCAGATGTAAACGGATATGGAAATCCTGAAATCGAACAAGCGGTTCGACTTATTCAAGGGTTTACCAATGCCGTTGATTCCGCCGTAGACGTTTTCAATCGCAATGCCGTTCCGAACGGTATTCTTACCGCTCATGGAATGTGGACGCAGCGGCAGCTTGATCTGCTTTCGCGTATCTGGCGAAACCTGAAGGTCGGCACTACAAAAAGTTGGGCGCTTCCGGTCATTCCGGTTCCCAAGGATGGGAAACTGGACTTGATGGATTTGACAAGTCTTAATGGAAATGATATACGCCAGCAAGACTTCATGAACATGATGATGGGTCTGTTCTGTGCAGTATACAAGTTTCCGGTTTCAAGACTTGGCTATCGCACATCAGGCAAAGGCCCGGAAAATAATCCTGATCCTCGCACATCTTCCGCAGGATTGGTGGATGAAAATGATCCGGGGCTTGCCCCTCTTCTGCAAGATATTGAACACGTTATCAATGAATATATTCTTCGCACGCGCTGGCCGCATCTGCAATTCCGGTTTACCGGAAAGAACCCTCGCGAGGATGCTCGCGAATATGAAATGCGTGCAAATTCCATGACGTGGGGTGAGCGTCGGGCGGCGACGGACTTGAACAAGGCAGAAGAGATTTCTGAAGACCCTGAGCAGAAACTGGTTGCGAAGTTGATGGATATGTGTCCGGTTGATCCATCATTGTCTGGCGTCTATCAGAATATCGCTGCAGCCTATATCAAGGCGAAGCTTGGCGAAGGTGCTGGCGGGCAGGATGAAGCATCGCCGGAAGCCAGGTTTTCGTCAAAGCGCGATCCGGCAAAGTCTTTGGATCATGGGCATATGGCAGGAGTAAGGCGCGATTCTGCCGCTGAAGAAGCGAGCGCCAATTCAACTTAAAAGGGATTAAAGTGAACAACACGTATAAGCAGCCGCGCATTCTGGTTCATAACGCGGACTATTTTGGCGGCGGTTTTTATCGGGCAATTGCCCCTGCACATACAGTTAGCGCAGCAGGACATGCGCATACCCTTGTTCATCAGATGACGTATGACGACGATAGCATCCGTTCGCTTGCGCCGGATTCTATCGTTTTTCAACATCCATCGTCAGATGATGAACTTCGGCGGCTGAAACTGTATCGCAAGGCGCTTCCGCGCACGACTTTTGTATATGAACTGGATGATGCATTTTGGAATGTGCCGAAGGAAAGCGCGCATTATTCCATGCTGCCTCCGGATATCAAGCAGCGCATTGTGGGCGGCGCTAATCTTTGCGATGCCGCGATTGTAACGACAGAACCGCTTGCCGATTTGCTGAAGCGCGAAACCAAACTGAAAGACATTCGGGTAGTTCCGAATTACATTCCGCGCAGCATTCTCAACAGCATGAAAACGACGCGGCGCGAGCATTTCAACACTGCCAAGGTAAAGCCGCGTGTTGGTTGGGCAGGCGGTATCGGCCATAGCGGCGATATCAATTTCCTGACTGAGATCGTGCTGTCTACGCTTGATGAAATTGATTGGGTGTTCTTCGGGCTTCTGCCTGAAGGCGTTGACCCCGCAAAGGTTGAGTTGCATGACGGCGTGCATATCAATCAATATCATACAAAACTTGCATCTCTTGATCTTGATCTGGCGCTAGCGCCGCTGGCGGATCATATTTTCAATCATTGCAAGAGCAATCTTCGCCTGCTTGAATACGGGGCTGCGGGATTTCCTGTCCTTGCCACGCGCAGTGAAGCGTACAAGCATTTTCCGCATATTCATTTTGCGGATTTCACCGCTGAAGATTTCAAGCGGCGCATCAAGGAACTTTTGAGCGATCAGGAATCGCTTCGTGCCTCTGCCGAAGAGTTGCATGAGCATGTTAACAAGAATTGGTGCCTGGAAGATCATGCAGATAAGTTTGCTGGGGGCTGGACAAAGAAAAGCAGCAAGTGGCATACACCTGCGCTTCACGCAACTGCCGATCAGCAAATCAGCGTTGTGCGCAAGACCGACGATTTTATCAAGACGGTTCTTCAGTCACCTGACCATGCGGTTCTCTGGTTGACGCAGGATGCAGAATTGGCGGAAGACGATCAGGAGCAGATGAAGGCGCTTTTGGATATGGGAATTGCCTCTGTGGGCGCCCTTTCCAACGACGGCATCTATCCTGTCACCGGCCAATTCACTCCGCTTTCAGATCGCGTTGTTGCAGAAGTGCGCAATGCTTTGGTCAAAAGCGGTAATGCGCCGTCGCTTTCAGTGCCATATAGTTTTGGTCCGGCTATCCTGTTTTCGGCAAAGGCGCTCTCTGTTATTGGCGCTCCTGATTTTGAGCGGTTTTCTGACAGAGGCTTGGCGGTTCTTGATTGGTGTGCGCGAGCGCATGCGCTGGGTTTTGGCAATCGCCTTTCCACTCAAGTCTTTGCGCATGTGGGTAAAGCGCCTCAAGTCGCGCAGATCGATCAGAAGGTTCTTGCCGCTGCGCAAGGGTGGTCACCTGCTTTCTCTCAGGTGTTGAGGGAATCCACTTATCAGTCTGATCTGGATTTCATTTGCCAGAACATTGAACTTCGGTTTGTTTCGGACAATTTTCATCGCCCTCTGACGAGTCAGTCGTATAACGACTGGTTTAAGGTCTTTAACAGCCTTTCACCGCATCAGCGGCAGAAGGCGATTGCGGATATGCAGGATTGGAAACATAAGCCGCTGATCAGTCTGGTCATGCCAACTTATGAAACAGACCTTGGGCATCTGCGCGAAGCGATTGAATCTGTCAAAAGCCAGATTTATCCGCATTGGGAATTGCTGATTGTCGATGATTGTTCCACTAACCCGGCTGTATGGGCCGAAGTGTGCAGGCAGGCAGAAAGCGAACCGCGAATCAAGATCAAGCGGCGTGAACAGAACGGCCATATTTGCCTTGCATCCAACGATGCGATTGAAATGGCATCAGGCGAGTGGATGGCGTGTGTTGATCACGATGACACGCTTACGCCGCATACGCTGTATGCGCTGGTTTACGAGATCAACCAAAATCCTGAAGCGGCTTTTTTCTATAGCGACTGCGACAAGATTGACAAGGACGGCCAGTTTATCGATCCTTATTTTACCCCGGATTTTGATTATGATCTGTTCCTTGCTCAAAACTACATTACGCATTTTTCTGCTTATCGCATGGATGCAGTCCGCAAAGTTGGTGCATATCGGCAGGGATATGAAGGCTCTCAGGATTGGGATTTGTCGCTTCGTTACCTGACCCACACTTGCGGATTTCCTTTTGACCGCAGCAAGATTGTGCATATTCCGCACGTGCTCTATCATTGGCGCCAAAGCGAAGGTTCGGCTTCTGCCAATATCAACGCAAAACCATATGCGCTGGTCAATGGCCGCAAGTCGATACTGGATCACCTGAAGGAAACCAAGCAGATCGCCAGTGTGATGCCGCATCCGATCATGCCGTCTTTTACGATGGTGCGAGACATGCTGCCTGATCCTGTACCGCTTGTCAGCATTATCATTCAAACCAAGGATAATCCTGTTCAGCTTGGCCGGTGTGTCAATTCGATTCTCGAAAAGACTGCGTATGCCAATTATGAAATTCTTGTGCTGGATAACGGATGGAAGAAGAATACGCTGGATAACGTGAAAGATCGTTCGCGTGTGACGATCATTCCTAATCTTGGCACTTTCAACTATGCGGCAGCGAATAACAAGGGTGCGGAACTGGCAAATGGTGAAGTCCTTGTATTCCTGAATGATGACACTGAAATCATCGAACCTGCATGGCTTGTTGACATGGCCGCAAAAGCCATGCGCCCTTGGACTGGCGCGGTAGGCCCTCGCCTGATCTATCCGAATGGCGCTGTGCAGCAAGGTGGCATCTGGCTGGATATGGAACAGCCGGCAGGATTCAGAGCCATTCACGCTTTCCAGCAGACGCCGCTACAGCATGTTGGCCCTGCAGGGCGAGCCGTCCTTCCTAGCGAGCGCAGCGCGGTCACAGGCGCTTGTATGTCCGTGCGCAAGAGCGTGTATCAGGAACTTGGCGGTATGGACGGCGAGAATTTTCCACGCGACTATAACGATGTGGATTTCTGCCTGCGCTTGATGGAAAAAGGCTACTACAATGCGTATTGTGGCCAGATTCTTGTCATTCATCACGAAGGGCAGACAAAGGCCAAATTCTCGCAGGAACATGGGCGCGAAGCACTGTTGGCTGACGATGCCAAGCTGATCGAGTGTCATGGCAAGTTTGTGGACCGCTATGTCAATCCCAACAACGGCTTTACGCCAAATCTGGATCAGGTGCGCGCTTTTCCGCCTGAATTCAGATGGGCAGATGAACGCGAGGAAGAGCGTGTTCTGGTAATCAATGGCGACCATCCAGAATCTGTGGAACTGTTTGCGGAAGGGATGCTGGCGTTCTGTGCATCTTTGGAGGGCCACGCACTGCAAATGACATATCCTCGCATGACCAGAGTAGCAGCAATGGATAGTCGTCTTGCCCCTGCTGATTTGATGTTTGTCTGCGCCCAGCTTGGCATTGACAAGGTTATCCTCAATGGCATTGGTGACGGCACCTTTGGCGTTCTCGGCTATCTGGAGCAGATGGAAGAGAAGGGATTTGAGGTGATATACAATGTCACTTCAAGCGGCCCGGAAGAACAGTTACCGGAAGCCGTAAAAGCGTATCTTTGGGCCAAGGCGAAGAAGATTGATATCAATGCCGCTTCCCAGCCTTAAACACTACAACTACGATGACCTTGACGGCTCTTGCGGCTGCGCCCTTTGTAACCACTATCGCCATGCCGTCAAGGCTTATGAAGCATACATTCAAGGCAAATCTTCTCATGTCTGGTCTTGCACTTGCGCTGAGTGCAAGACTAGGATGAAAATTTATGAAGAGGTGCTACTATCTTCTCTCAAAAGAGAAACGTATTCTGAATTGTCTTTTCTCTGCGAAAATCATCCGGACAAAGGCCCGTTTTTAGCTTGGGTCTGGCGCGCTACTCAATATCCAGACGGCCATAGACGCACATTTTCACGCGCATGGTGGCTTGACAGAGGAGCAAAGGTTCCTCTTGGGTGGTGGCTGCGTAAATGGAAAATGTTGTCAGGCGTTGATATTATCAATGATCTTATGAAAAAGGGGCCGTGAGGCCCCTTTTCTTTTAAGCGGCTTCGCCTCGCCACTTTTGCCATGTTGCTTTAACGAGCGCTTTGGTCATGTATCGCTTTGCATCTGCATGTACGCGGCTTGGAGTCCATTTGGCAGGGTTAAGAAAAAGTTGACCGCCAGGCGTTCTTAAATAGGTTTCAAGAGACTCCGTTTCTGCAATGCGAGGCTCGGTCACACTTCGCCTATAAGCATATATTTCTCCCCATTTTCCTGTAGGCCCCGCAGGAATAATAATTTCCTTTTTTGTCATGTTGGCGTTTTTGCCGTTTTCGTCTTTAGGAGCACTCCACTGTGCCCTAAATAAACTTTCTCCGATATTCCATGTGACGGCTCGGCGCGCAGGGCTATATCCATGTGCAAGTGCAGTAGCACCTTTCATTTTGCGCTGTCTTTCCCCTTCAATAACTGCTAAGCCGAGACGCTTCCAAAGCCGCATTTTGGTTGCATAGCGCTTCAAGTCGCCCGCTTCTGCCACAAGAAGGCCCAAGCCTAGAATTCCCAGACCTCGTTGGCCTACCCACCATTCTGCAACCGGCAAATCCAACGCCCTCTTGCCAATTGCTTTTTCCAACGCCTTTTCGGCGGTTTTCATAGGGGCGATCATGCTGTCAGTAGCGGCAATTGCTGCAACATCTACCCATGCAGGAAGAGAAGCAGATTCATCTTTTCGAACGGCTTGAACAACCAAATCTATTTCTTTCCATAACTTTTTACCGTCGCCGTCAGTCGGGCTGTATCCAGAACAACTCGCAAGATAGGCTTTTAAGGATTGCTCGGCGCGCATACGCTGTTGCATATAGTAGCGCCTTTGGCGCCCTAGCTCCACAAGTGATTCAATGATTTCAGCGGTATCCATTTTAATCTCCTTATGAGGTTTTTGGTGTGGTCAACCTTGATCTGGCTAAAACACATGTCAAAATAGGACCACACCAAAAAGAAAGAAGAGAGGGTCAGAAGTTGGTTGGAATTTCAACGCCCCATAAGGACCCTCTCAAACTGTTTAAGCGACTTTCGCTTCTTTCCCAAAAAACTGATCATAGAGGTTTTTGATATCGCGTTCACCAGCTTTTCCCTTAAACGCTTTTCCGACCGTCATACAATCATCTGGAATCTGACTAGCAACGGCATTGATAAAAGCTACATTGCGCTTGTTGCGAAGCACGTAAGCCCTGCACATAGCACCCGTACATTCACCAAGTGGAATGCCATCAAGGCGGAAAGTTTGCAACACGGACAAGGTAGCGACTTGCCGAGCCTCCTGCAAGGCATTTCGGCTCCTATGCGACGTAGGAAAACTCCGAATTACTACAGCCGTGCGCACAGGTGAATTATTAACCGCTCGGCCTCGCATAGCACCGATATATTGAACAGCTAGCTCTCGCAGTCCAATGGTATCTTCTACCATTTCGCGAATGAAAGCGTCGTTGTCTCCGATAGCTTCAATAAGCGCTTCCGGCTGGTCTACAGGACGCTTTTCAAACACTATACGCTTAGCCAAAAGTTCCAGTTTTGATTCAATCATTTTCTTTCTCCAAAAACAAGATCAGGGTATATCAGTCTTCTTCGTCATCGTCAATCCCCAATTCAGGCAAAACATAATCTGAAACTCGCAGAATAATGCCTTTGGCAAAAGAGGGGCTTTCCGGCAGCCATCTCATATACATGCAGCCTTCGCTATCCTCCCAAATCAGCGCTGCCGTAACAGGGTTCTTGGCAATGCACTCTTCCGCGATTTCGCGAATCCGGTCTTTGTATGGAGATTCAAAGTGTTTAGGCGCTTCTCCCGTTACAACTGTCAGCTTACTCATAATGCTTCACTTTCCCTTCGATAAAACTTTCCGCCCATAATGCACATATCGTGCGACAAGTCAACATAATCAAATTGGCTGCGCCTGCGATGAGTGTCGCAATGCACAAACAGAAAGCCGTTGCCCCACTTTTCCCCTGCGCAATAAGACGCAGAACGCACATGGCCGCAACCTGTCTGGTGCCACTCATACGGCCCGTAGATAGGGCTGTATTCGCTCCAGACCAAATGCCGGTGATGATGACCGCTAGCCCCTGGCACTCCCATCTTGCGCATTTCAGGATAATGCCCGAAAAGCAGGGAATTGTCATAAAGGGTGATATAATTCTTGGACAGTTCTGATTTGATATCACGTTCTGTCCATGCCGCCAGATCGCCTCTGGCAATATAATTGACTTCAAACTTTTCCAGCCCTAAAAGTTTAGGAACCGTAAAGCCATGAAGATCGGAAAGAACAACCATCAATGCCGGGGTGGCCTCTGCAAGATGCTTCAGGATTCTAAATTCATGGTTTCCTTCTGTAAGCGATATTTCTGCATCAGGAGCAGCGGCACGCAAATCCCCTAGAAACGCATGCACCCACTTTATCCGCGCAAGCATGTCAAAACTGCGAGGGTCTTGCGCATACTTGCTGAATTCAGGAAGATCGAACAAATCGCCATTGAGGATAATCTTTTCCGGCTGCGCTCTTTTGGCCGCTTCCAGAAACATGAAACGATAGAACGGATCACATTCTTCGTCATGAAAATCAGCACCCACCAAAACGGTTTGAAATCGATTTCCGGAAGGACGCTTGTAAGTTCCCTCCCAATCTCGTTTCTCCTCGTTCAGCATCCGCATACGATCTGCGGAAGCGTGCTTGGCAATCGCTCGCTCCAGCGCATGCGCATGGCGCGAAAGCATGATGCCTGCCTGGCGCTTGAATTCAGAAAACGTTCCGAAATGGCGGTTCCAGGTTGATTCAGAAATATCAGAATGAACCCGAAAATAATTGCGCGTGATTACCTTGTCGGAATCGATTTCTGCGATTCGCTTTAATTCCCGTATGCAATCTTCGGCGGTCCATTCTTCATGAAATTTGCGCTGATCTTCAGAAAGAGGAACCGGGTTTTTTGCAAGAGCAGATGCGAGTTTTCGCCTTACTGTTGTGCGAGGCATATCAAGCTCTTCGCATACAACCATTACTGCTGTTCGCTTTCCTACTCGCTGCGGAACTCCTATAGGAAGTGCTCCATTTTTAACAGCATTCTTATAGACGGCTAGAACCGTCTTTTCATCATGTTCCACATTACTTCCTTCAAGAAAAGAAGCGCCCCGAAGGGCGCTCTAAAATTAGACGAAAATGTTTTCCGAAAGCCAGCGCAGGGCGTCCGCTTCGTCTTCGTTAATTTCAAAAGGAACCATTGGGTTGTTATCAAGCAGGTCTTCAATTTCGCGAACAGCGCGAGCAATCGCCTGCAGATGCGGCCTCATGTTCTTCGTAAGGTCTTTTTCGGTCATAGAATCCACCATAGAATAAACAGAACGAGAACGCCGATGCAGAAAGGAACAATGTTTTTTCTGCATGACTTTTTCAGTTTTTCCTCTTCTTCCCAACAAGCCATTTCCGCTTTGAGTAATTTGGCTTCGTGTTCAGGAAAAGAGGTCATGATCAGCCCTTGAAGGCCGCCAGATAGGCCCGCGCCTGCGCAGGGGTCTCACCCGTCTTGGGAGCGCTGACAGTGACAGGGAGGCCAACACCGACTTCCAGAATCGGAAGGAGGATTCCCACCGCAGCAAACATCTGCTGAATCGGCGGAGGAAGTGGTAGAAGTGCCGCCGCCTGAATAGCGGCATTCACGTCATTGACGATCTTGCCCACCAGCGGCTGCGCTGCAGTCTGCGTCAGAGAGGAGGAAATGCCCTGCGCAAGTGTGACTGCTTCATTCATATAACCGACAACCAGCGTAGTCGTAGAAGCCGGAATAGCCTTTACAGTCGGAAGCGCCTTGGCAAAACCAGATGCGATCAGTTCAACATCCGTAACCACTTTCTGCGCAACCTGCTGCCCGGTAAGGCCAGCACAACCGGCAAGTGCAAGAAGAGAGGCACCGGAGAAACCGGCAAAAAGAGAGCGACGGGAAATATGCATAATCAGGCTCCAGTAGCAGGCGTCGGAGTAGGGGCAGCGGCGGCGGCCTTCGCTTCACGCTTGGCCTTGACAGACGCAGGCGTGGGGAAAACTCCAAGGGAAAAGAGGTAGTGAACCAGATGGCCAAGCCCTGCGGCAGCGCCAATCGCTTCCGGCAGAGTGACTGTAACTCCGTAGTGCGCCAACAGCGAAACTACAAAGCTTACGAAAAGCCCGGCAGTGCCATACGAGGCCAGCGCGGGACTCGTAGGGATATTCGGGATGGGAGATGTATCCATATTAGAAGTTCCTCCAAAATCGGAAAAAGAAGTACGTATGCGGTCGTAAGTAGTGTCTCAATTTGAAACCGTCAAACTGATATTCACAGAAGCACGCTTGAACTGATGTTCTACGTTATGCTTCTCAAGAGCCACTACGCCCTTGTATCCTTGTAGCAAAACATTTGGTAGCACAAAAAAGGGAATCATGCAAGTTCACCGCCTAAAGATTTAATCGACTGCGCCAAAGCCGCCATATCCCAATCGTTAAAAGTCGTTTTAGCCTTGCGGATTGAGGCTGCATCCAGAAGCACATATGCCTCTTGCACCTGGTTTTGCATGAATGCGGGAGTGACTTTCATCCACTCTGCCCATGTCACCACGCGAAAAGAGCCATCTTCCGCGAAACTATTTAGCGAAACTGAGTGGCCGCCCCATTCCTGATCGTTTGGAACATAATTCCAGACGGTCTGAGTCTGCTGGGCAACGGTCAAGTTGACTCCCAAATATACGTCTCCAAAAATCTCGATTGCCGTTTTAAGCAGGTTGAGATTATGAAAATCGACTGCGGCGAAGCCGAGCAGCTTATTGGTCTGCCCCCGAACGGGATAGCCATCTTTCATCCAAGACTGCATGCACTCAAGAAGTGTGGCACCTTGATCAGTTAAAGGATTGCCGGGCTTATAGCCAAACCGCTCATAGAACGAGACGATATCAGCGGTTGTCGGATAAGCTGTATGGGCGGCCCACGTATTACGTGCAAGCAGAATATTGGCGATGGCAACGCTTGTGCAATCACCGATTGTGTCGTTTTGCCCCATCAACCATGACGGGATTTCAGAAGCCCGCATAATCTGCGGTTGTGGATTATAGTAAAGCGTGCTAGGGGCAAGCACCGCCAGACGCGGAGTTGCAGGATGAAAGACCGCAGGTTTGCGGCCAAGGCACTTGTTAAGCATGGGCAATCATAGCCTTTGCAGTAGTTTCGCACAGATGGACACGTCGTAGCCAGTCTTGGCCAAATTGAGGAAAATCAGCCAAACCTTCGTAATAAGATTCATGAGCCGTTGAAAGTGCGCCGACTAAATCGCCAGTGTAAGCATGAACGGCATTTAAGGTAACAGGCCCAATAATGCCATCTTGTGTTACATGCACGATTGATTGCAGGCATCTGGCACTCTCTCCCGTCCCTGCGTTTACACCAAAGTCAAACACCACCAGATCAGCACCAAGAGGTAAAGCATCTCCATCAATGGGTATCCAGTAATCTTCATGATAAATAGCAATTGCTTGAGCGCGCGTCAAATTCGGGATATCAAGATGCGGGTATTCGGCAGCGCTTATGCCATATTTCGTGCCTTTCAATTCGCCAACACCGACAACTCCTCCGGTCCAGTTGCCGGGGTCGTCATGCAGGCATTGATAGCCGCCTTCTTGTTCCAGAGTAAAATTAATGCAGGAGTCGAAGTTGGATTTCATTTAGACGATGCTCTATTTTTCCAAGTTGTTCCATGATGAAGATATCGCGTTGTGCAGCGGTTTTAACGTGCTCAAGTGTTACCTGCCCCGTCGCCGCCTGCCCTTCCAGCATACGCAGCATGCTTTGCTGCACTTTATCCAGGTATTTAGCTGCAGTTTCCTGATCAGTCATGATCACGATATTCTGCAGGTAGGAAAGTTCGGTGATGATTCCCATCAGCCAGACATAGGGATAAGGATCAAATCTGAACGGCGCCGCAGCGGTCAGGTTCCAGAACATCCACGCCAGAATGACAAAAATTGTCCACCACAGAGCGCGGCGTCCGCGCGACATTGCCTGAATGACGGCTTTTTCGCTACGCTCTATGGATTTGTTCAGGCGAGAAAAGAAGGACATTAGACTGTATAGTTAGTGCCGACTGTCATGGTGGAACCGATATTTTGAATTGCGCTTGTTGTGCCGTGCAGCGCGCAACCAGAAATGATGCCGACGCGCTCGAAATACGGCGGCTGCGTCGTAGGCCATGGGTCGGTCATGGGATGATTTTCAAACCTGAGAAACGCCTGATGGAAGTGTGGCGGACACATTCGTGCAGCCATACAGAACGAACGAGGAAATAGTGGCACCTCCAGCCACAGCCACGCTTGTTGCGGAGTTATAGGGCGTGATCACGCATCCGAACGCGCGCCAGCCGGTGAAGGTGTAGGCGCCGCTGAAAACTATAGGATAATTCTGTGTGGGCGTTGCTTGATTATCTTCAAATGCGCATCCAGTGATGATGCCGAAAGAATTGGCTGCGCCCGAAATCAAGATCGCGGCGTTATTGGTTGATCCGCCTGCGTTCAAACAGTTATTGCGAAATTCGCAATTTGAAATCATGGGGAAGTTCGCCGACGAGCTAACCGGCGAATTTCCTTGCGTGATCTGCATCGGCTGCTGCTGGGAATTGTAGAACGTGCAGTTGGAAACAGACGCCCCTTGCGTAGCACCCAATTGCATATGCACACCGCCGCTCTCAAATGTGCAGTTGGCAATGCTGAGTCCGTAGACCGTGTTCTGGCCGAAAGCGCCGTTGTCCGATTGATTTGCGCCCTCTACGCCGACGGTGCAGCCACTAAAGGAGCACCCGCTAATGGAAATATTATTTGTCGAGACGGAATAATAAAGCCCGATATCAAGGCCATCAAAGTGACAACTTGAAATTGAAACCCGGTCAAGGTTTTGGTAAAGACCAACACCCGGCGTTCCGCTTGCTCCGGAATCAAAATAGCAGTTGTTGACGGTGATCTTAGCACAATTAAAAAGAAGAAGGCTTTCGTAGGTGGATTTTCCGCCACCGAACCAGCAATCTTCGATAGTCACTTCGCTATTGGCAACAGTAGTGCTGGTGCCCAAAGTGACACCTATGTTAATTCCCCAATATTGATTGTTGATGATCCGGCACCTGCGCACCGTAAAGCGCGATACATACTGGACCTGAATGCCGCTATTTACGCCGTTAATGTCCAGCGTCATATCGGAAATCGTAATATCCGATTTGTCGGTCGAGCTTAGCGCTGCAAATATTGCCGCAGGCGATGACCCAGTGGCTTGAATGGTGGTAACGCCTTGGCCGGCTCCCGAAATTGACACACCAGAATTTGATATGGTGATCGACCCGCTGGCCGAGTTGTTGAGGTATGTCCCTGCTGGCAGGTATATCTGGCAATTTGCGCCCCCAGCATTGATCGTGGCTTGAATTGCCGCAGTGTCATCTGTGACGCCGTTCCCCTTCGCTCCGAAATATTTGACATTGAGCGCGCCGGAATAAATCCGATACCACCTGCGCCCCGCCGCATCGACAATGATCGTGCCGCCATTGTCTGCCGAGGCCGTGTCGTTGGCATTGACCACGAAAATGCCACCACCGCCATCCGCTGGCGCCGCATAGCCGGAGACCGAGGCAGTCGTGGCAGTTGTGGCGCTGGTCAAGGCGCGGAGGGCTGCGATTGTGGCGACGTAGAAATTGGCCGAGATTGCGCCCGCAATGCCCGCAGCGGTTGTGGCTCCCGTGCCCCCCTGCCCAAGGCTGAGCGGGGCGGTTAGGCCAGTGAGGCTTGTGATATCTGAGTTCGCACCAGAAGCTGCCGCCCCAAGATTACTGCGCGCTGTAGCGGCAGAACTAGAGCCAGTGCCACCTCCAGAAACTGTTAACGGCGTATCAAGAGTGACAGATGCAAAATGAGGAGCAGGATAAGTGCCAGACATTATATTTATTCCTTACGAAACTGAAATCAAACCGCCATTGTTCCAGGGAGTTCCTGAAACAGAAGGCAGAGTTGTAGAAAGAGAATCCGCGTATGAGGCGAAATCAAAACTGCTTGTGCCGCCGCTGCCAGATGCAAGCGCTGCGATTTGTGAAACTGGAATGCTGCAATTGACCATCTGCCCATTCTGTGTTTGAAGAATATTGACGATTTCCGCGCCCGTAAGCGGCTGCGCCGCACCATAAATTTCCGTCATGACACGCTTATCATTCCTCCGTTATTCCATAAGACGCCCGCAGTAGCAGGCAATGATGTAGGCAGGGAAGATACGGTTGTATTTCCCAAACCGCCGATATCAGAAAGCACTTCTGCCGCCGTTCTTGCTTCAAGTGCGGTGCCGCTAACATTGATGCGCATGTAATCTGAAGCATTGCCTGATACGACAATTGAAAGATATTCCGCCAATTGCGCAATATCCGCCAAAGACGCAGCGCTTGATGCGCCCGTAGGCAAAACTGTCTGGCTGCTGATGTGGTTTGAAGCGTCTGTGATAACGACGCCGCCCGCAGACCCCGGCGATCCCGTAGCGCCGCTGACAGAAAGTTTGCCTGCGCTATTCGTACCAAGTGTTGTGCCGTCGCCTGCAGCAACTTGTGCCGCCGTCAAATTGAGCGACGTGCCCGCAGGAGTAATAATCTGCGCAGAAATATTGACGGGAGTAGGAACATTTGGCAAGGACGCCAGCAAATCCGCGATTGACGTTGTAGACGCAATCTGGTTTTGCGAAATTACAACCAGTTCTTCAGTTGTAAGCGCTCCCGCTGCAGGAAGCTGATAAATTTGAGGCATTAAAGAAGCCCCTTGATTCCATAATGTTCAAGCAGGGCGCCCAATATGAGTGCTCCAATCGCCCCTATGCCGGCAGCCCAAGGCGGCAGTGCGCGCAAAGTCGATGAAAGCGCTGTATCGAGACGAGTATTGATCGTCTTGAATTGTGCCCCAACGTCTGTTCTGATACCCTCTATATGCTGATTGATATTATTGACAACAGTTTCAAGACGGGCAATTGCGGCGGATTGAACGACGATTGTAGATCGCTGCTCCGATAATTCAGCCCAAATACGAGAATCTTCCGTTTTAAGCCGTTCAATTTCAATCTGCATTTCAGTGGGAATATCCTGCATTCTAATCCTCTGCTTACTATACCATATATCCAACCATCCACTATTGCTGAACGGCTAATCTTAAATTATTGTAATCTAAGAACCCACTTTTTAAAATAGCAGACGAATGAAAAAGAACATTACAAATCCAATTGCTGCGAACGTCAAAGAAATCCAGAAGAACGCTCTTAAACAGTCAAAGAAAGACATAGGCTTGTCTGCCAAAGTCTTTTCGCAGTGATCTTTCTGCACCATCCATGACAGCATCTTGCACAAGATGCAGCCCCAGCGTTTATGCTGCCGAGCGGCAATCGCCGCATGCACAGAAAGTGTCTGATTGTAGGCTCCATCAAAAAGAACTACATTCAGCAATTCATCTTCGATAAATCCCAAGGCAATAAGCCGTCTCGCTATAAAAGCTGAAAAAACAGAAAGAACTTTTTCCATTTTAGCGGTGATTGTCATGGCAGCACCAGAACAGAAGAAGGAAGTGAACCTGAATTTGTGTTTTGAACGATTTTCAATTGGTTGATGTAAAGCGCCAGCTTAGCTGCAAACGTTTTGAACTCTGATACACTGAATTGGTGCGCAGTCTTATTTATGTCATAATAGTCTAGCGTAGTTGATTGGCTGGTGAAAGTGCCAAATTCTGCCAGACTGACAATTTCAGACAAAATATCGCTGCGCTCATGCAGCCCGCAAGCATATTCGCCATCAAGCGCCGGATTGGAAGTGCATTCAATCGTGACAGTGGCGCTCAGCGCAGATGTGGCTAGTTGAGAAAGATTTGTTCCTGCAGGGGAGGGAGCAATGAAGCTGCCATTCTTGAACTGCCAGCCGGGCTGCACGTTCAGATTTGGCGGAACCGATTCCCACGAAAATCCGGTATGCACCGGAAATTGATTGGCGCAGATTTCACAAACCTGGTTATTGAAAATGAGAGCCTGCATTTCAATACTCTAATACCACGGCACCTACTTGCCCAGCGCCTCCGGCTCCTGCCAGTTGATAATTGCCGCCGCCTCCAGAACCATATGCAGTTCCCGCCACGCCTCCCGACGAACCAGCGCGGCCTCCGCCGCCCCACCAAGAAGCCCCTCCATGACCATCCTTGATAAATGAACCACTTTGGCCGTCGCCGCCCTCGCCTCCTTGCGTATTTATGGAGCCTCCCGAAGCAATCCCTCCGCCGCCCCCTGCGCTCACTACATTAGTAGCCCACGCGCCCCCCGTACCCCCTGCTGCCGTGGCAAACGCGCCAAAACTGGACGTTCCCCCTGTGCCGCCATTTCCGTTTGCAGCAGCGCCCGCTGTTCCTGCGGCCCCTACGGTAATCGTAATGTTTGTTCCTGGCGTAACAGTATAAACCCCAATCGCAGTTCCCCCTGCACCACCACCTGCCGCAGATTGGTAATTGTTACCGCCAGCAGGTGTGCAACCTGCGCCGCCCCCTCCGCCTCCCGTCACAATCGCTTTGATTTTCGTGACCCCTGCAGGAACGGTAAATGTATATGTTCCCGCAGACGTATAAGAAGACATGCGCGTAAAAGCGCTTATAGAAGCGTATCGTGTATCAGCTTGAGTAATCGGAATCGCATTTTGCGTACCTGGAACGGCGTTTGCAACGTCAAAAGTATAACTGGAATTGCCTTGAAGATTGGCGGCGCCGGTCCAGACCGCCGTGCTGTCTGATCCGGTCGTAGTGCAAACCCAAAACAGATTATCGCTTGTGTCCCATACGATAGAAGGCGTAACTCCATTACCGCCTTGCACGCCGGCAAGATTGCCGTTAGGATTGCCTGCATAAACGATTACGGACTGATTAGGCTGTGCATAACGCGCGTTGGCAGTCGAGTAAGAGGTAATGGAGGTTTGCCCCGCAACCAGTGTAGTGCGCAAAACCTCAAAAGTTGTGACGTTATCTGGGGCCGTTGTAGACGCGACAAGCTGAATGCTGTCAAGCGTTTCAAAATTCCACGTAAACGGCGCATTCGCAGGGTTGTAATCAGGATGCCCGATGGGAGGGCCGATAACGGCAACAGGATTTTCCGTGATTGCCAGTTTGGATGCAAGAAGATATACAAGCTGCGATCCAGAACTGGGAACAAAAGACGAAAAATCAATCGTCAAAGTATCTGTCGTCGCGCCATTGGTAGTGCCGTAAAATCCCGCCAGATTTCCGTTGCCGTCAAGAAGCCGAAAATTTGATCCAGCAACCACCGCAATCGTAAGATTGGAAGGCGTAATCGTCAATTCGTTGAAATTGATAAAGCCGCCGCTGAACAAACGATATCCTAAATCCTTGAGAGACGCCGCAATATATGCTTGCCCGCTGTTAAGCAAAGCGCCATTGACGTATTGAAGGTCTGTATAATTCGGCTGTTGCATTATGCTAAACTCGGATTTAAGGTAGGATCGGTCAGATAAGTCGTCGGCAAAGTGGATTGAGCAGGGGCTGTATTAGGCGAAATGATCGGCAATACCGAAGAAGTTGATTCTACCAGATAAGCGCCTGTTACACTAGGGGCGCCTAGATAATTGATAGAGCCTAAATACAGCCCCCCGCTAGGTATATAAATCGGCAGGAAAGGCACTCCAGCAGGGCGCACGACACCAAGATTGTTGGCAAGAGTCGTATAGGCGTTTGACGTAATTGGCGATGTGAGCGTCATGCTCCATGAAACTGTCGTAAAATCTTCACTGACACTATTTTGGTAGCCAAGCGCATCTTGCGTATAAAGCTGGATCGCAACCGGCGTTGTGCGCCCTAACTGCAAAGTGAACTTGATGCGATTACGATATGTCGTATCTGTTTCGGTTGACTGGCTAGGAAGATTAAAAAGGCTTCCCCATACATTCAGCCAGTTTCCTTGCGCGCTGTTAAAATCATATTGCAGCGCAAGGCCATCCATGCTCTGCGTAAACCATGTCAACCCTGCTGCATATGAATTTTGCAGCCACGTAAAAATATTGCCAGACCGTAAATACGTTGGCGGCAGATCATATAGCCGGGCTTGAACTTGTGACCAATCCATCAGGTGAAATTAACCGTAGCAGATTGAAGAATATTTCTCTGATAGTACAAAGCCGTGATACCTGAAACAGAAACTCCGCTTGCGTTTAAAAGCGTTACCACAAGAGACGTAATGGAGGGAGAAACGGCATTGGCGACTGCCGCATTCAGCGATCCTTGATCCAGTGTGGCAGTAAAACCTAAAGACGCATAATAACTGTCTATAGCAGAAAGCGCGGCATTTGTCAAAACAGATGACGAAGCGTTACCTACAATTGTGCCGCTGACAACGACGGAAGAATAAAGCGGCGTTACTCCCGAAACTGTATACGGCACGCCTGCGGGGCGATTGCCTAAATTTGTCAGAGAGCCGACAATACCGTCCAGTTTTGCTTTCACCAAACCTAAAAGTGTGCTTGATGCGCTTCCACTTCCGTTATCGACATAAAGCGTAAAGCCCGGTGTAATGGTCTGGCTGTTTTGCTGCTGCACAATCCACGGTTCGTACAGATTGGAATACTCTACGGATTCGCCGGTTCCTGAAACAGTAACTCCAATCGCCGCGTTTGCGATTGCAACGGGTGTTCCAAGTCCGGTAGCGGCTACAGTCGCGGTAAAACGAGCCAAAGTCTGGCTTGCGGTTTCTGCGGCCTGCCCTCCCGAGGTAACAGCGTAGTTCGTGCAAAAGAGTGCGTACGGAAGCCCTGTAACAATTTGCGTAATTGTACCTGCGGAAACGTTTCCCGTCGTTCCTGCCGTTGAGGCTACAATCGGAGCAGAAATCGACGTTGATCCTTGCAAGAGCGTTACAGTTTGTGTTGTGGTAAACTGAACGCCTCCAACAGTTGCAACAATGGTTCCCGAGGGAATCGTAACAGCTTGCGAAGCCAGAGGAGGGCTAACGCCAGTTCCGGTCAGAAACGTAATTGTCCCTGTTGCTGGTTGCGCGGTTTTAGGATAAACGCCAAAAGCACTATAGGCGGAATAAACAAGAGCCTGAAATGCCTGCGCTTGAGCAGAAATGCCCTGAATTTCTTCAACGGAGCCAATTGCTTCTGAATTGGTTCTGATCTGGCTGCCAACATTGTAATCCGTCACCACTCCAGATTGTGCGGCCATGTAGGCAAGAATGTTTGCCGCAACTGTCGTCGTGTTAGGAGGAGATGGAATGGTGATTGTATTGCTCATGCGAGAGGCCCTAGAACTTCATTTACGTTGGCTGTTTGCGTCCCCGCTCCGTTTGGCAAGACCGTTGCCTGCACGTTGATGGCATAGTTCTGGTATGCAACGGTAGAGGCATTGATGACCTGATTAACGCGAGGATCAGAAAGAAGCGCGGATTTTGCATAAGCCGTAATATACGACAAAGTGTTGGAATCTGTAATAGCGCCTACCTCCGGAGGAATGCGCGAGCCGAAATCGCGGTGATAGAGCAGCGATCCAAGCGTTGTCTGCAAGCGCCTTCCCAGCGAAAAAGCCAGATTGTTGTAACCGCTGATTAACTGAAAGTCTCCAGCCCATTCCGTCAAATCCTGGTTGATCGGACCATAATAGATATCAACACCGAGATAATTAAGAGTATAAGAAGGAACAGTGCCTTGTGTTTGAACAGTGCCGGTTGTAGGCAGGAAGAGTTGCTGCCCCGGCGCTGTCGTAATGCTTGTAGCGCTAGACGTGATATACGGCGGCTGCAGATTATTAGTGGAAGCAATATTCGTCCACTGCTCAAAATCGCCTAGTGTGCGCGCTGCAATATCCATCAGATTGTCGTTTTGCCTGACCGTGGCAAGCTGGATATTTCCTGTTACCTGCTGGCGCAAGGAAACAAGCGCTGTATTGAGTTCTTGCAGAGTTTCCCCTAAAATGTATTTAGCAGTGTTGATATTTTGTGATTGCAGGGAAGCAGGGTTATTGCCTGTCAGCGAGGCCATTCCTAGAATGGATGGCACGGCTATAAGGTTATTCCATGCGGTTGTGATGTCATTCTGGTTGACCACATTCGCATTTAGCAGCAGTTGGTATGCTATCAATGACGCTTGATACATCTGCATAACTGCATCGTAAGAAGCCGCCGAATACACATATCCAGAAGTTTGAAGCGCGTTTGCCAGATTAAGCCATGCTTGCGCAGCCTCTAACACTGCTTGGCTGAGAGTCGAAATCGTTCCAACTGAGATAGGCTGAAGCTGATCCGTAACAATTTCCTGATTATTTTGCGTAACCAGATACCCAAGAGCAGGGGGAAATTCGCCGGTAAATTGTAAGATATATTCAAGATATTGCGGAGAAGCAATTGGAATTGTGTTATTTTGATAAGCGTAAGACGGCGTGGTCAAAGCCACGTTAAAGCGCGTCTGGTTTTGAGAAAAAGACAGCATCGCCGCCAAACGATTCTTGATATAAAGCGCCGAAAGCGCATCGAGCGTGACGGGAACCGCAAATGCTTCTGACAACAATGTATAATTGTCATAGACCTGCGCGTTATCCCGAATGGCGCTAAGCGCTATAAACGCATTGCCAAGTGCGGTTGTCGTAAAACTGGTCAGGTTTTGCGCTTCTACCAGATTAGTGGGATCAAGATTCGTATTGTAATAGGTCAGGGTTTGAAGCGCGGTATTCCAAATCTGATTGCTGTAGCCCGTGATAAACAAATCCGTCATCAGCCGATTCCATATGTAGATAGAAGCGACGTAACCGAGGATTGCACTTGAGTCATAACCGGAGTAGCGGCAGCATTGAAAAGCTGCCCAATCGGATCAGCAAGAGATGAAAAGACCGGCGCATCTACACGCTTGATTCCGGCCAGCATAAACCGATATCGCACCCACAAAGGCTGCGAAGCATCTTGATAAAACCCTTGCGGCCCTATAGGTTCTACCTGCCAGAAATCGTTGGAAAAATAATCATAAAACTCCAACGTATAAAGTGTGGAAATTCCAGCTTGCATCTGGTATTGATTCAATTCTGCATATTGAGCAAGCAGGGTTGCAAGATTTTGAATGGACTGCAAGCCGGTAAAAAGATAGGCATCATTGCTATGCCGGTTAAAGCCGGTTGTGCCTTCAAGGGAATAAATGACGGGGCTGTTACCGTAAATGTCTACTTGTCTTTGCACGCCTTGATAGGTAGGAGTGCCTGCCGTGTCATAGATGGTGGACATGGCGGTATACGTCTTGCGCAGGGCGGTTGGAGACAGAGGAAACGTATAGACGCTGTAAGGCGCACTGAGGGCGCCTGGATAACGAATGGACAAGGTGTAGAGCGCCGTGCGCGTATTCGGCACCGGCACTTGCCTGAAGGTCTGGTAGGGCGATGTAAGAGGTGCGAGAAGCGCGGTGCTCATAGCAGTTGCAGTAAGGCTGAATTCATGGAGGTTGTGGCGTAGAGATGCCCATCAGAATACCACAGTAAATCTGAAACGCCAATCGGCTGTGAAGTTGCCTGCGCCTGATAATCTGTTATCACAGAAGATGTTAAAGTTGTGCCGTTCAATTCATATAGATTATTTTTTGTGGTAGCAAACCAGAAAGTTCCATCGCTTTTCCATACAGACGCCATAGGAATTTCAAACGCAACCGTCATATATTTGGTGTTAGACCAACCGCCTCCACTGTAAAGAGAGACAACCCCATACGGAATTGGGGATATGGAAAAAGGCTTGTTCAGATAATATTGGTATATGCTGGTATTTGTAACGCCAAATAATGAAATTCCGGTAGAAAACACTCCCGTCCATGCGGCGGGAAGCGCAATAGTTGCTTGAAGAGATAGGGCGCCACTTAGCAGAAAATAAATTCTTATTTTGGAATTCGTGCTATCTAAAACCAGTATCTGATTTTGCTGCACATATATTTGTGAAGCATCGCCTGTATAAGTCGCAGAGTATGTATTGGCGCCCGACACGACAGTTATATTGGCAGTTGTGCCACTGTTGCCGCAAAGATAGATCAAGCCGTTTGCATCTTCAAAAATTGAATTTGGCGTATACGAAAGTGTTGAAACTGTTTCGGCTACCCAAGCATTTGATGTATAATTCAAGAAAGTATAACCGCCTGAAACCGTAACGCCAACTTTAGTAGAAGAAACAGGAAACAGGGCTGTTGGGGCAGTTAAAGATACTGATCCGCTGGAAAGCCAAGTACCTGTAGAATAGCCGAGAATTTCCACGATATTTGCGGAAGGATTTGAAATCAGCGCAAAATCCACCAAGGGAGCACTGACAATTTGTGTCGCCCCTGAAGCAGAAAGAGTAATGGACTGCGCGGGAGAAAGAGCCGAATTGGCTACATCATAAACTTCCATTATATTACTGTCAATAAACAGCACTTGCGTATTCGTACTTGACCACGCGCCCCATTTCGCAGTTCCAGACGCCGCGAGGCTATTAATCACTTGCCAAGAAGGGTCTGGGCCTGTCAAAAGATAAAGAGTGTTATTGACAGGATTTGAAAATACAGCATAATCTCCGTTTGGAGATGCTATAATATTATATGCGCCATAAGCCCGAAGTGCCGTTTCGGCAGTTCCGATAACTCCTACATCGGCTGAAGAAGCCGATTGGTTGATGATCTGCAAAAGATTTGTGATAGGAGGCTGAGAATAAGAAGCAGTTCCAGAAACGATATTGTAAACACCGAGTTGGTTTTCAGGCGCAATAACAGAATACAGATTGGAAGAATCAGTGGAAAGCCCAACTGCCCCAGAAACAAAATAGGTCCCTGAAACCAGGGACGCTCCGGAAACGGTATAAACTGAACCGCCCCAAGAGCCGAAATAGGATTGAGAAGCAGTTGCGGCGCCATTAAAGAAAGTGCCTGACGGTGCGGCATACGATACAATGGCTTTGCCCGAAGTGATGTATCCAACCTGGTTATCCCAACTTGTCCAATAAGGATAACCGCTATTTGTCGTAGATGCGGTAGCTCCTGAGACTAAAGGTGATTCGGTAAATGCGCCAGAAGCAAAAACAGTTCCGTTATAGATATAAAAATTGTTATCGTTGAAATTAAATGAAACAATATCAGTTTCATACAACGAAAATGTCTGCGATTTGCCTACGGCTTTGTTTTGAGGAAAAATATAAGTGGCCATGTGTTACCTGTCTGCGCAGGGGAGTATGGCACTTCGATTGAGAGTTCTGCCGTCAGAAGTTGTAATTTCTGCCGTGATCGTATAATAATTGTTAGCCGTTCCTCTGGCAACGGTAAAAGCAATTCCCGTCCCCGAAACCGCAAATGCCATAAAATTACCCTTACTCTTCAGTAATTTCAGTAGCCGTTGTCAACTGCGGTACCGCGCCAGAAACAATGGAAATAGTCGGGCTTAGAGTTCCGATATAGTAAAGTTCGCCGGCACCACTTGTAAGCGCGCCTACTGAAAAATATGTCGCAGTGCCAGTGCCGCTGGTAACAGAAGGAAAGGTAATCGCCGCGTTAGGATTGGCAATCGCCGCAGTTGAACCAGACACAGTGCCTGAAACCACTGTCCAAGCAGGGGAAGTATTAGAACGAGAAACCGCAACACGGGCGTAGCCGGTATACGTGATCTCGTTAGTATCCTGCGTGCCCGTAGCCGTTGGGCTTGCACTGTGGAGTGCAACATACAAATCAGTTAAAGGAGAAGTTGCAGCATTATCTGCGATATTGGAAATAGGCGTTGCGTTCAGAAGCAACTCAAGAACGGAAGTGGAATAGGAAAGGGATTTAGCGGCCATCAATGTATCTTTCAAAACGGGACATTAGCGTATTATAGCATTAGTTAGATGTTTTCACAAGCGTTGATTCTACATCCGCCGCTGTAAGAGGCGTATTAGGGGTTCCTGTATTTCCTCCTTCGGGATCAGAATGAGTATGCGCATTAAATTCAGAAATAAACTTACTGACAAGCACAAGCGCATCAGTCACTGATTGACCGTTTAAATTTATATTTAGCGTCTGCCCCGTTGCTACCGTAATGTTTACGGCCCCGTTGGCTTCAATCTGAACTTGTGCCCCTGACGGATGCAAGACTGTATAATTAAAAGGCGACGGCGTTGACGGCACGCGCTCGGAAGGCGTAAATTCTACGCTACCGCTTGATTGATCCGCATTGACGATCTGACGAAAAGTTGGATCAGGCGAGGTAGCCGTTCCCACAACAACCGCTGTTCCATCAGGATAATAAATGTTCTGGTTGCCTGTCTGATCCAGCCATTTATAGTATCCGCTGTAATGAGAATCATATTCAAAATGCGGATCGGTCGTA
>JAEHJW020001279.1_pt1 | contig 37494 bp, 91 predicted proteins | sample 9271431 | NCBI WGS metagenome assembly JAEHJW02 | reverse complement strand
ATAAAGAAAATCACTACCCAAAACCTGCTCATTGCCGATGTAAATATCCACCAGCCGCCGCATAACCACCCTTATATTTTCGAGCATTCCACCTTCATCTTTCCCAAAAAATCTTTTATATCTATCTTCGGCTTCTCTCTTCTCGCGCTCAACTTTCTCTTTAGCTTCCCGATCTGCTAATTCCTGCCGCTCTTCCTCTGACATTTCCGGCTCTTCCTCTTCTCCCTGCGCGGCTTGACGTTGTAATTTCTCACGTTTCCTCTTCCTATCATTTGCTTCTGATATTGCTTCTGCTTTATATCTTAAAAACTCATGAAAATACTTATCAACAAAACCATCTATACCATCCCTCCCTTTTTCTACTTCTTTAATAGCTTTTTCAAAATGCTGATGATATTCAGTTAATCCATAACTTTTTGCGGTTTTATCTATTAATTCTATTTTATCTTTAATTTCTTCTAAACTCTTATAATCTTTAGCTAACTCTTGAAAGAAAACAATCGGCTTCATAAATCCTTATATCAAACGCATACTTAAAGTTAATTACGGTATCTAACCACACCAACATTACTCTGCTCAGTATTCATATTTATACCTTGAAAAGAGTACACTCCCTCCCCGATTGCACCCACCACAAAATTATCCACCAACTTTTCCTCCACACCCAACTCACTCTTATAAAACTCCCCCTTATCATCAACAAAATAGGGAAGATCAAATTTAAATGGCGGTTTAACCTCTGAATAAAACTTTTTTATACCACCAAATTTAGCTTTGACAATATCCCTACTTTCTTCTTTAACTTCACCGCGAAAAACTAAATAATCTAAAATAAAACTCAAATGATCAAGATTATCATTCTTGATAAGCTTTCCATCAACTTTAATAATATACATAAAAAGTAGAGTGGGGGAACTCTACCTATTCACTCTTAACCCCTGATTACTCCGGTACTAAGTTCCTGTGCTGTACTAAGAACTCCTTTAGCACTTATAGCTGATGTTCCACTGTTATCAACAATAACACCGATATAATACACCGAATAAGGTGTCAATCCTGAAATAACAAGACCGATTGGTGTAGTACCCGTAGATGCAGAAACAACTTTTGCTCCTGTACCAACCTCAGAACCAGATTTTCCATTAGCCTTAGATATACCTATTTGAAGTGTTCCACCAGCTCCTATAACAAATCCCTCAACAAGAACCGTTCCGGTATATTGTGGCACAAATGTAAGTTCTCCAACAACTGCTGTTGAAGATGCCGCCACTGAAACCGTAGTGGAATCTGTACTGGTTATTATATTAAACTTTTGTGCATTAACATCATCGACTTGCGTAGTTGACATATTAAATCCGTAATTTTCTACCATAACACCTAATTCTTATCTTCTATTTAAATGTTTTCAACTAATGATAATAACGCGCATCAAACACATAACCGATAATATATACCCCACCTATAAAATTACCCAATCCAGAATAAAACGCTCCTTCATAAAAGAGTAAAACACTAACCAACAATCCCCCGATTAATCCATAAATCAAATGAGTTCTTCCCGAAAAAATATCATGAATAAACTCATTCAAACTAGGTACATCCAATCCCGGCTGGTTCTTCCCCAAGAAGAGATGAGCAACTGTATCCACCAACCCGCCGATAACAAAAATAGAACTTATATAGTATAGTTCCCGCAAAACAAGATTACCACCAAAATAGAACTCCCCATAAGCATTAATAATAATTAAAAAAATATAAACATAAAAAGTTGTCGCTCTACCGTGAAGCATTGCCTTAACCCAATCCTTCCAAGTTAATTGCTCCAATCTATCACCTCTTTTTTCGTTTTATGCATCCCATTCAAATGTATAGCAAAATCCCGCGGATTATCAAATATCTCCCCACAATCACACTCAAATACAAGTTTCCCCCGAACTGAAACTAAATAATCAATTAATTTTTTATCCATTAATCCACATCAATATCTTCGTGTTTATCCAGAATATGATCAGCTAACTCATAGGATTTCATAAAAATCGCTTCACATTCGGGGCATTTAAATTCATAAGCGCCGCTACCTGCATTGAACTTCTTTGTTTTATTTTCCACATAATCTAATATATCCTCATATTTATCCCCATCCTCATCTATACTCTTCCACACATCATCAATAACATCGTACATATTCCTCTTATGCACTACCTTATTATGCTCAAGTAAAGAATCGATTGAATCAAACTTCTGTTTATCCACCGAACAAACCGCCTTAACATCCAGTATAGATTTAAGCTCATCGATTAAACCCTCCCCGAATTTATCCTGTTCCTTTAAATCCTTCTCCTCCACTGGTTCATCATCCTCCACTTCCTTCTCCTTCTCCATCTCCGCCAATACCTTCAAATGTTTAGCATTAAGATGCTCATAATAATCATTTTCCTTAACCATTTCATTACAAATAACACATGAAACATTACCCTTATAAGCCGCTAATGAACCCAAATCAGCAAGTTTTTTAGCAATACTTTTCTTTCTTTCTTTTAAATTTTCAGGATGAAGCATTGCACTAAAACTAATCCCTTCATCATGCCTAACATGATCAAGAAACGTATCAGGATCATCCTTAAATTCCAAACCACAAATGGGGCATTTTAACTCTTCCCCGTAAAATTTTTGCGGCTCTGTTAATAAATCATCTATCTCTTTATCGTAACCTGTATCAGTAGTTTCAACATCATCGATCTCATCCGGCATAATTCAGTATCCTTCTCCTCTATTTAAATCTTAATATCATTTATTTTTTTCATTCTATTACTTTCCCACATATTTTACATCTTACTATTGGCGGGGTTTTCCCATCAAGCACCAAATTTATTTCTTCCCTATCATAATGTTTGCACGGTTCTTTTACCAAGTTAAACCCTCCCATTTTACATTAGCAAAAGAAATAAGATTATCCTCCTTATCATGAAAGAATACATATTTACCTATAATACTTGGAACAATAAATGCACCTAACCTATCCTTAATAAAAGGTGAAAATCTAGCAGTTTCATATTTTTGTACCTCAGAATAAAATTTAAAACTTATAAAAACTGCATCACACTTAAGCCCCGCCTCCCTTTGTTCCAATGCCGCCTTCTCTATTTCACCCAATAAATTTTTACTCATATCCGCATAATAATCATAACAACTATAATTATCTACATTAATGCTACTCAAATCTATAATTTTATCTAAGTTTCTAACATTGCCACTACCCTTACACGTATTACAAACCTCTCCACCTATCATTCCAGTTCCTTCACATACATCACATTCTATCAACATTTTTTCACCTTCCATATCACAAAGATTCAATCCCCAACCATGCATCAACCGTATGATTACATCTCTCACAATGATCATTCTCATCAACCCAAAACATATCACATTTACACTTACATTCCTTCTCAGGATACATTGTAATACATTCCTTACACATCAAACTTCCCCCTTTTTACGACCTATCCAATGTTCACAAATCTCACAGTATTCCTCCCCGTCAATCAAAACCGTAAAACATTTACATTTACATCTTTTGTCGGGATATATTATAATACATTCCTTACACATCAAAACCCCTCCTTCTTCTTTGCCTCATAATCCTTATCACACAATATCCAAACCCCCGCCAATTCTCTACTCTCTCCCTTACCACCACATATCTCGCAGGTTTTTGAACTTTCCTCCTCGGCGGCACTTATCAAATCCCATACCTTTTCCTCTTCTTTCATCACCGAACAATAAAATCTCAAACTCCCCCATTTCTGCTTTACCTGCGATACATAAATATCTTTCGGGGAACTAATCACCTTCTTAATATCATCACACAATTTATCTATAATATTATACCAACCATCCTCACACTCAAAATATATATCTTTAAGAAAAGAATATTTCTTCCGCAACTTTTCTTGCAACTCAGAGTTCACTCAAAACAACCTCCCATCAACCCCAGTAGTTTTCTTTTTCCCCTTAAAATATTCATAAAGAGCCTTCTCAATTAACTCCTCCATGTGTTCATCAACAATATGATCCTCCATCTTCGCTAACCCATCATAATCATCAAGAGATTGATCCGAACTCACTATAACATCATTACATATATTGCACAACCATTCAGCACCCTCATCTTTAAACGCGCTCTCATTCCGCGAATAAAGATCATCCTCATCAAACCACTCTAAAAAATCATCGTAATCCAACTTATCTACCAAATCCTCCACAATATTTTTACCAATTTCCGCATAATTCATTGTTTACCAACCCCCGCTAATTCATCAATTAGATAACCTTTATAGTATTCCGGCATACCAGCAGTAAATCTCTTAGCTATTCTCCGATATAACTCTTTGTACATAATCTCTTCTATTGCACCCTTATACTCTTTTTCAATATCCTCATTAACCAAATTAATTAATTTCGGAATATCCCGCATAGAATGTTCAGATTGCCCAGCATCACGCAAATGTTGAGCCGCCTTATTCCAAACCGCGGGTAACTTAAAATCCTCCATAATAGCATCCAAAAGATCATCAATACTCCTAACACCTGCTCTTCTCTCACTCTTCCAAATAGTATCATTCAACTCCTTAAACTTTTTATCAACCACCCGAATAGCAAAAAATTGCGGTATTGTATAAGAAATATACTGAATACTTCTATTCTTAATTACCACTCCTTCCCTCTGACCTCCTAACACACTACCAGCCTTTACATACGGATCAATCTCATCCATCGATGGAAAATGATCAAAAGTAGTAACCAAATTCACTGGTTCAAACTCAACCAAATTCGCTATCTCAATTAACTTATCATGATCCACCCACATCCCATTAATCTTAGCATCAAAAAGATAAATATTGTTTCGCGGTACTCTATCATAGATTATAGTATTATGCCTCGGCTTTTCTAAATACTCCCCAAACAACATATAAGTATTAACACCATCATTCAACTTCTCTAATGCTTTTACCATACTCTGATAACCAATTATAAACTCTTTTGCGGGAGGATGCATATCATCAAAATCTACTGACTTACTACCAACCATAATCTCCCCATTAATTGATATTCCCCCACGAATTTGCGAGCCATCTATCTTCTCTTCTACCTCAAACACGCCAGAAGCTTCTCGAACCCGCTGAACTATGTTATCCCAAGTGTTCCTGATTTTGAAGTATCTATCCATTAAAACACCTCTATCTTATAACTATTCAAATACTCAACAGCTCTTTCCAAAATTTCCGAATTATCATAAGCAAACCCCAAAACTAAATTACAACTATGACATAATATTCCTCTAACCTTCCCTGTTAAATGATCATGATCAAGATGAGGAGATTTTTTATTTCTTCCCCCAAAAATCAATTCTAATTCACCGCCGCATATTTTACATTTATATTTTTGTAATTCAAGCATCTTTTGAACATCATCTAAACCAATACCAAAAGCTCTTCGCAAATTATAATCTTTTTTTTCCTCTATATGTTTAGCACGATATTCTTTACTATAAGCTAATAATTTTTCTTTATTTTTAATATAATACTGTTTTTTCCTTACTCGTTCTTTTTCATAATTTTTAATGTAATATTCTTTATATTTTTCTCTCAAACAACTATCACAAATTTTTCTCCCGTTCTTCTTCGATGATTTAAAGATATGATTTTCATCATTCAACTCAATATCACATTTTATACACTTCATATCCTGATATTGTAACTCAATATTTATATTTTCCATATTAATCCTCTCCATCAACATAATGCCAACCATCATGATTTTTTGGAAGCTCGCAAGAATGTAAATTACCTTCTATTACCGCACCTGCTAAACATATCTCATTCATTTTTTTCACTATCCCATCTAACGATTCTTTACTTATTTTGAATATGGATTTTTTACCCATTCACTCTTCTCCTCCTTCTTTTGTTTAACAAATCCATTAATCAAATGAGAACACTCATGACATCCCATCACATCTCCTTTACCCTTCCAATGATCTACCCAATCTAAATCATCACACTTACAAGTACAATCATTCTTAAATCCCGCACCCTCATCAAAACTGCATTTCTTACACATCACAATCCATCCTCTTTAACACTGAGTAAAGCACTCATCATTACTCTAAAACTTTCCTGCATTCCATCCCTTATTCCAGCATAGTAATCACTTATTACTCCTTTTACATATGCTTTCTCATTATCAAACACCAACTCATTTAACTTTTCTCTTAACATCTTTTCAAACATTTCTACTAATTTATATTCTTTCATTAACTTTCTCCCCCTATAATCCACCCTTTTCTTCTCCCCTATAATTTATCCATTTAACATGCACAACACAATGCTCACCAATTTCATTATTAAGAATACCCTCAACAAGATGCCTTTCAATATTAATCAAACCTTTAAAAACCTTCCCGCACTTACATGTAAAAATAGAATATGATTCCCTTCCCATTTTAAAACACTCCAGAAACAAACAACCCTACTATCAATACAAGAACTGCCGAATAGAACAAAATATTCCACCTCTGACCATATACCGTGAGATTAATTTTCCCATCCAAATAAAGCCTACGATTGTGAGAAACAAAAACAATCAAAACAGCATAAACAATATAAAAATAGAAAAAGATGTAAGTATTAACATCTAACACTAAAATATACCCACCGAAGAAAAGATAACCAGCCGCTATTAAAAACCAAGTAGTACCACTAATCTGATATGTCTTAAACAAGAAAGGAACGTAAACCGTTTTCGTTAAACTAAAATCAATCATCCACCCAGCCTGAAAAATTAACGCTGCTGCTGCGAATAACCCAATATCAAAGAAATTAATGTTCACCCTTCTTCCCCCCATCATCCAATCCAGCCATAAACCCCGCCACAAAAATTATAAATGCTTCTCTCTCACCATTCTCTTTAACAATCTGATAAGAATCTTGACTTTCATCTTTCAACTCTTTCCAATACTTATTAAAGGCTACCTCTATACGCTCATTCAAAGCACTTCTTCTAACGGTAGCTCGTTTCATTTTCATATTTTCCTCTCAAATGCAATATTATCCTATAACTTTACCAGTTGTATTATCGGTTACAGTATAATGAACTCCAAAATGCCCGCAAGTAAATGTCGGTGGCGGCGGTATTACTGAATACCAAGCCGCTGGATACCAAATCGGCGCTCCACAAATACTACATTTTCCTCCTTCTTTAAATCCTGTCATATACCATCATTCCTTTCTATTATATAAATATTAATAAGCAAACTCATTACCAAAACACCTCTCGCATATTACCTTCTCATAGTGTTTTTCTTTTCCTTTCACACCCTGCTCATAATGATAGGGAAGATAAGCCTTTTCTCCACCCGGAATCTCACTACCACACTTACCACACTTATAAAAGAACCCAAGCCACACCTCTTCATATTCCATATTTTAATCCCTCACAAATGATACCATATACCTTTTCCCCAGCGAAGAATCCTCTATTCTAAAAAACTGAAAAACATCAAATAAAGATTTAACCAAATCCACATTAATCTCTTCATCCTTAGAAACGGTAATAATATAATTAACCCTCTCTGTTTTAAATTCAGATATACTCTTTACTGTCAATCCCCACTCCATCAACTTCTTTTCAAATTCAGCTATTTGTGTTTCCATCTTCATCACCACGAACTTCCATATTCAAAATTAACGAAACTACCATTCTTTGCTTTAATCCTTAAAACATTTTTAATACCTTTCGCGGTATATTTCAGATCATCAAAATAATATTCATCATAATCAGTATCACCAAAAAAGAATCCATCCACAGTTGGTAATATTTCCGGCGCTTTACTCTTATCCTTTAAAACTTCTTCAACATCTTTCAGCAGTTTCCTCAAATCCTCTTCCGAAACTTCATATTCCCCACAATCATCCACACCTTCCTGAACATTTTGCACAAACCAATTATGTATTGCATTTGCTTTTCTCCACATAAGAACTTCATATCTAACAAAAACCAAACGCGGCTCAATCCCTCTTAAACTAGAAAATCGCGGCATTACAGCTTTATCCACATCTTCTTGAAACTTCTCATCACTCATTCCCCACACATTCATATACAACATCATATCCAAACCCATATTTAATCCCCCTTAGTAAATGATACTGGCTCATAAGGTATAATATTCACATCTTCCCCATACTTATCATAAACAAACGATCTAAAAGATTCCAAATCAAATTCAGAACTTTTAACAAATTCATTAAGAGCTTCCTTAAACTCCATATATTCTAACTCAGTTGATACCAACCCATAATCTTCATCCCAATCAACAATCAAATAATAATTCATTGTGGCTCACTCCCATTCAAATCAACCATATTAACCGCTTGTGAATATGCTTTCGGATCATACTTCTCCTGTATATAATTAACTACATCATCTATAAGAATTTTCTTACCCCGATGTAATTCCCTACATTCATTAACAGCTTTCTCGAAATCCCAATAATCCAGTTCACTCTGAACCGATCCAAACACATCCATTATTCCACTCATTAACAAATAAAGATTCATTTCAAATCCCCCTAAAAGAGATATCCCAATCTGATATATAAAGAATAATATCCCCACTCATCAAAATCACTTCTTTTTCTTCTTACGATCTACTCTATATGAAACCCGTATCCTGCAATCCTCATATTCCTTATTAAGTTCAATGTTCCAAATAGTATATTCATCCTTCGCATAAAAAACGCCGTTCTTAAAAAGTTTACCATCCATTATTACATCCCCACCAACGTAAAATTTATCCTTACCATCATCATCAAATATACCAATCAATTTGTGTGTTTTACTATCAACCACAAGTTTAAGTTCACCTTTCATCATAATCACTCCCCTACAGATTCAGAAGCCATTTTTAAATATCCTATCGCATCAATATAATGATCCTCACCGAATTTATCTAACTGCATCCGAACCAATTTCAAACACACCATAAAAATATCACCATCATGCTCAGTTAAATCTTTTCCGGTTAATTCATTAAAAACCTGAACAATCTTTTTCATTGAACGCTCACGACCTAAATTTCTATCACTTGCATGACCCTCTACAATATTTTTTGCTTTTTCAATTACATCCTCCATCATAATCACCTCAAAAGAATAAACTCTCCGTTTCTAAAAAATGCGCATCTTTATCAAACTTTTGAACATAAGAGAGAAAATTGGCGGCATTATAATCACTACCTTTATTATTTAACCCAAAATCATTTAATATACTACACATCTTATCTTTAGATAAAGATGATACAATAACACCATAAATATCAGCTTCATACGTTTCCATCAATTCCGTTTCCAAACTGTAATAATGTTTTCCCCCAACCATTTTCACCTCATCGATATACTCAATAAGTTGCCGATACTTCTTCTCAAAAAGAGATAACACATTCTCATTAAGAGATGCAATCTCCCTATCAACCGCGGAACTCATATCACTAACAAATCTATCTACCTCTCTTACAACATCCTCAATCTTTTCATCAGGTTTCATAAAAGGATATCCCAATCAAGTATATAAAGAATAATATCCACAATCAATAATATTTAGCCATAAATTCAGCGGCTTTAGCCATATCCATATATCCACCCAAATACTCGGCGGCATTCAGCAAAAGTTGGGGGTTATCCCCAGCATTACCCAACATCAAATTACAACTATGACATAACACTCCCCTAATCTTTCCTGTTACATGATCGTGATCTACCACCGCGGCATCTTTATTTTTCTCCCCATCGATTATCTTTAACTCTTTTCCGCAGATTTTACATCTATATTCTTGTATTTCAAGCATCTTCTTAAGCTCATCTAAAGTTATACCAAAATCCCTTTTCAAATGATAATCCTTTACTTTCTCCTGCAAATTAAACCTATTCTCTGCATAATCTCGCCTCTTCCTTGCTCGTTCTTTTTCACCATTACGCGCATACGATTCTTTTGCATATTTATGCTCTTTGTCAGGATTTCTTTCCCGCCAATCTTTCATTATTCTTCTTCGCTCTTCTCTATAACAATTATCACAAATCTTATTTCCACTTGCTATCGGAGATTTCAAAGTATAATTATTCTCATCTAAATCTACCTCGCATTTTATACACTTCATAATACTATTTTTTACCATAGAAGTATATATAAAAATAATATTTAAATATTATGTTCACTTGGATAAATAATTCTCCACGTTACACTATAACGTTCCATGTAAACTTGATACTCGAACCGTTGCTCACATTCACCACCGGAAACTGATCCCTTGCCAGCATCACCGTACTCGCCGTACTCTTAAATGCCGAACTTGTGAATATTCCTATCTCCGTTACCGCATAAGTCGTACTAAACGAAAATGTCGTAGTAAACTGGCAAGTATCCTTCGCAACATTAGTTGTAGTTAGTGTTCTTCCCGCCGATTGAGCCGATAATATTGGCGTAACCAATAAAGTTTGTGTAACCGTTGCCGTAGTTGTACCTGTACCTATTGCCATATATTTAAAATAAGTATCCGAAAAACTACCTATCCCGCCAATCAAACCAGCAACCTGAGATAACCCCGTATTAACCACTGAATTGTGATTTTGAATAACCTGTTTAGTACCATCCTTATGAACTACCTCAATAGTTACATTTGAATCCTTAAGAGAAATCCTATCCTTCATATTACCTCCATACTAATCCGCTATATTAAGATTATCTTCCTTTTGAAATTTGCGCCGAATATATACCATCCCTATATACACTAAAGAGAACCTCCAAATTCCGCAAATACCGATCATACTCATGTTCCAGCTTCTTACAAAAATAATCATCAATCTGCGTAAGCCGTATAAAACCAAACCCCTTCAACATATCCGCGTATTTAAAAGCAATTAAATGCGCAACTACATCCCCGTTTTTCAACCCATAAATCGGCGGTGTTCTACTCACATCCCCATTCATCTGATTAGCATCAAACCTCTTCCTCCTCTTCATTTCCCGCGGTTTCCCGCTATATTTATGAGAAGTAGCTCTTCGCGGTTGCCGTATATAAAACTCCAAATTATGATTCTTTGTACCCGGATTTGTTCTTGTTATACTCCCTTGCGGTAAAAGAGTGGGTGGTTGTTCCTTAAAAATATCCGCATGATTACTCTTAATATGATTTATTAAATCACTAAAATTTTTCTCCTGATCGTTACTAGTAAATGCCTTACCATCATAAATACACTCCGCAACACCCGTATTAGAATTATATCCTTTATTCGCGGCATCTATAACATTCATCATTATACCCTCATTCTCATTCCTTATACCATTATTAATAACTTCCATTTCATATTCATGATCCGCATGTAAATGGTTAATAAACTCTTCTTTACTGTGAAAAATATTACCTTCAAAAGGGCAGTGGTATCCATCATCCCGCTGTTGCAAACTAGCAAATGCCTCATCAACGGGATTTTTCAACCCTATTGCTATATTATTAGGATTAATCATAGGTGCATAAGGATATTTCCCTCTCTTATATGGCTTTTTGGGTATAGTATGTTGTGGTTTCCCATAAGGTTTATACTGTTCACCCCTTTCCCGTTTCGGATGTGTTGTATAATTCTGCTTATTCTCCTCCGTTTCCACCACCTCCCTCACCCCCTTCTTGATTTGTTTCCTGATTCAAACCTTGTATCTGCTCCGCTTGATCCGGTGTCATTCCAGCTCCTTCCGTCATTTGCGCGGTTAAAGATGATTGCACCTTCTTATAACGGAAATCAATAGTACCATCCTCCCTATAAATTAAATCAACATCAAATCCAAATCCTTTCAACATCTGAGCAAATTTAGCTCTCTCCGTTTCCAACTGAACCTTAGATAACTCCTCCTCATTCTCATTACTCCTCAATTCTGCAACATAATCCGTTATACCAAGAGAAGATGATAACCACAATAACGCCGAGTTCCATACCCGCTGACTATCCTTAATCGTTCTATTTGTTACCGCAACCTGTAATCCCTGATTACTCAATCCTCCCCCAACCGAACCCCCACCAGTTCCCAACGAAAACATTGGTTGTACTCCATAAACTAAACCAACTTGCTCCCTCATCTGTTTAACCATTTCCATCATTTGCATTTCGGCTGGATTCAAATTCAAATCAACTTTTTCTATAATCTTTTTTGGCGCATCTTCCGCTGTTGTTTCTAATATAAGCGGTATTGGCTGCGTTGGATTCTCTCTTGCTTTATTACTAAGATATTCCCACGCCTGTCGAATATTATCAGTTCTACCACGAATAACCAATATTGTTCGCGGTGATCTCTGTAAACTATATGCTTCCAAAGTAAAGTCATCCATTTTAATCAATGTCATCAACTTTCTATAAACCGTATATATTGGAGCTACTCCAAATCCCTCACCAGTACTCCACCTTTTACCATGAAAAATCTCCCCCTTCCCAAAATATATCTTCTGATTATTACTGGTTAAAGAACCTGTACCACTCGAATTAGCCGCGAACCAAGCTGGTAACATCTCCTTACCACAAATTTTACAACTATAATAAGCTTCATCCACATAAGTAACCAACGTTTCCCTATGTTCAGGGCATACATAAGCATACTCCCCCATATCATTCCTACCAAACCCATAGGAACTCATTATCATTTCAATCCTATCCGGCGCTAACCTAACCACATCTGTTATCTTTGCACCTATTCTTTTCCCCGATTCATCATAATAATATACCCTCGTTAAAAGAAAGAACGCATTATCAAAAATATGGCAATCAACATCCCCAGATTTTAACATATCAAACACACTACTATTAAACCTATTCTTCCTCTCAATAAAATTCCGCAACATACTCTTCTGAACAATATCCGGCGTTCTAACCGCACCACCACAAATGGGGCATTTATCTACATCCTCAAAAAATTCCTCTTCACAACGAGTACACTTCTTTACAAATTTCGCTCTAATCTGAATACCATTCTTAAATGTTTCACCATTCAATGTATTCACTATCGTTCTTAGTAAATCACTACCATAATAAATATCCGAAACCCACTGATAACTCCACCTATAAAGCGGTACTTTCGTATCCATTCCAGATAACTGAACATACGTACTCATAGGAAGCGCTATATCCTGAAATGCATAACCACCCCGTTTAGCTATTTCTATCTCCCGAATATCCGGTTGTTTCTTCCTAAAACGATCAAACAAACCCATTACAAAACTCTCCTACCATACTTCGGCTTAACATGCTGTTTCTCAAATACACCCGCCTTTACTGTACATTTATGACATATTCTCGTATTCACCGCTACACCCCAATAAACTGTTTTCCCGCATCTTGCACAAAATGTACTCTTATTTAATCTAACATACGGTTTCATACTAAGCAAAATATCCTTTCTTTCTTTTACCTCACTACCACATTTTAAACACAATACCATACCAACTATAGGAAAGATTGTATCCGCAACTGTATCACACAATGCACATACTTGTTCTTCCGGAAATTTGGTTCTTTTCAAATGATGCGGGTTAAAATTCTCCCAATCAGTTATCTTACCCGTACCATATTCTCCCATTTTACTCATAGCAGTTAATCACTCACTAATATATAAATTATCGTTAGAGATTGCATCTTCCGCTCCTACAGTTCGGATCAAAAATTTCTTCCTCTTTAACCCCCTCTAAATCACTCGCTGTTGAATCTTTTTTATCCTTAAGTATCTCCAATACCTGCTGGTTCTTACATCCATCCCTGAACACTGTTATCCCCTTACAATTTAAATTATACGCCATAAGATAAGCATCCAAAATATCATCCTCCGTTGCATTATTCCTCATATTGATTGTTTTACTAATAGTAGCATCACAATACCTTTGAAACGCGGCTTGCATCATAATATGATTCGTATAATCTATTTCCATCGCGGTTTTTAAAACCATCTTTGCTTTTTCCGGTAAATCAGTATCTTGCACACTCCCAGTAGAAATAATTTTTTTCTCCAACTCTGCCGAAAAAAGATTATGCGTCAAAAGATATTCCCGCACCGATGGTACAAACTCCTCCAAAACTTTACCATTCAAAACATTCCTCTTAAACGCTAAAGCAAATAAAGGTTCAATCCCCGAAGAACACCCAGCAATTATACTTATTGTACCCGTTGGCGCTATAGTAACCACCGTAGAATTTCTCATTCCCGTTCCCGTATCATAAGGATATACCCCACGAACCCTCGCGGTATTTTTAGATTCTTCCACCGTTGTATCATAAAGAAACTTCATAATCTTACTCCCAAACTTTATAGCATCCATCGATTCATAAGGAATACCCATCCTAATAAGAGCATCCGCAAATCCCATATATCCCAACCCAATTTTGCGGGTACTCGATGTTACCTCCTCAATCTTATCAACTGGGAAATTATTAGCATCCACCACATCATCAAGAAAATGATATGCTATTCGTATATCCCTCTCCAATGCTTTATAATCTATCTCTCCGTTAATCACGTATTTCCCCAAATCAATACTCCCAAGATTACAACTATCATAAGCGATTAATGGTTGCTCACCACAGTTAGATGTTACAATTCCATTACAAACTAGAGAATGACTGACGTATTCGGTTAAATCATATACCTCTTCCTCCCCAATATACTCAATAGATTCAACCCTCGCTATAAATTTGCTTTTCTCAAAAGTAGCACCATCAATAACCTTAGCTAACTTAGCTTTCTTGACTGAACCCATGAAGTTAATCTCATCCGCAAATTTCTTAATACCTTCATTAGAAATTACCAAATCATGATAAGCTCTACAATGATACATCTTTTTACCACCTTTACCATCCGGTAACAACTTATCACACTCTTTCTGCCGCTCCTTATAAATTCTACTATAAATTCCAAAATTTAAAAGGAGCATCTGAACTCCCTCCAATAATTCCTCACTCACCGATGATAATCGAATATTTCTTGTTGAATGAGCGGCGGTATAATTAACTGTACCATCTGTTTGAAAAATCCCCTGCAAAAATCCAACCTGCATTTCTTTTGAACCAAAAAATACGGCTTCGGGTACTCGTAGTTTCTGCTTATAAACTCCATATCCCTTTACCAATCTTGTTAAAGCAACACTACCAACCCTACTCTCATTACGGCTTTCTATATTTTGAACCTTCAATTCCTTTTTAGCAATATCACTAACATATTCTCTAAACGTATCTGCTAACTCTCTCTCATCCCCCCAAAATCCAAGAAAAGATGCACGTTTTGTTTTAGATAAAGAACCATCCCCAATAAACGCTCCCAATACTCTACCCAATTTTATATTCCCATAACTACCAAAAGCACCTCCACTACCTAAAACTCTGATTTTCTCACCAATCTTCAAATCTTTTAACTCAACCATTTCCCCACGATCTTCACTAAAAATTGGATGATAATCAGTAGCTTTAAGATAAAACCCTTCCTTTGTTTTTAATTTATAAACTGGTTTAATCCCACTAGAAAATACATTACTCCCCAATCCCAACTTATCCCCTGTTAATCTATCATCAATAATAGGATTAATACCATACCCCAATGTATGCAATCGTTTCATAGTTTGCATCCCTTTAGAAGTATAAAGAAGAGTATCCCCCGTAACACAGGGATTGGTTGCTTTTATTTCCGCAATATGCGCCACCGGATTATTCTCATTCATCTTATCCATAAACAATAACCCGGGATCACCAGTTAACCACGCGTGATGAACAATATCCTGCATCATCTTCCTCGCGGGATATGTTGAAATCACTTCATTACTACCTTCATTCTTTAATTCTACAATTCCATCTCTATGATAAAGATCAAAAAACTTACTATCTACCGCTACCGATATATTAAAGTTACTCAACTTTGTATTCTCCTGATCTTTCGCGGTAATAAACTTTAAAATTTCGGGATGATCATAACGGAGTACTCCCATATTTGCACCCCTCCTTTTACCTCCCTGTTTTATTACATCTGTTGTTTTATCAAATAATTCCATGAAACTAACTGCACCACTAGCAACACCCTTTGTACTACCAACCACCGATCCTTCACCACGAAGAGATGAGAAAGAAAATCCAGTTCCGCCTCCCGCCTTATGTATTTTGGCTTGATACTTCAACGCATCAAAAATACCATCAATCGAATCCGGCACATCCAAAACGAAACACGCAGATAATTCTCCCAATTTTGTACCCGCATTCATTAGGGTGGGTGAGTTCGGAATAAATTTTAACTCCTTCATTAATTTAGCATACTTACTAATAATATACTTAGTATTATTAGGTATAGTTTCACTAAATACTTCTAAATCTTTTAATGTTACTCTATAATCATTAAACAACTTATTTCTCCTATCAATCAATCTACCTAATATAACTTTTTCCATATCATTCAATTTACCATATATAGTATTATAACTAACATTATCATTAAGAGAAAGAAAATAGAACATATTATTTTCATCCACAACATTAATATTATACTCCTTATTCAAATAATCCTTACCCAATACATTATAATAATGAAGATAATTATAATATAATTCAACAATACCAACATACCTCGCAACTCTATCAAACAACTGATCGGGGGTTTCGATAATTTTTCCGGCGGTATTTTTGAGGAGGTAGCGGGATTCGAGGGTTATAATCGCATTGGCGGATAATTTTGTTTGAGATGGGAGATGAAGGATATTTTCGATTTCGCGGCTTTCTTTTCTTGTTTTGCGGTATTCAGAGTATGCAGTTTTGACGGGTTCGGGTAATTCGGCGATAACCAATTCCTGAATCTGCTCTACGGAAATTTTATCTTTACATTTTACTACTACTCTATCGGTTATGGCTTTGGAATCATCAATCGGGTACTGTACTGATAACATTGCTTTGATTATTGCGGCATCGATCTTCGCGGGATTAAATTCTTCGTATTCTCCATTACGTTTTAAAATTTGCATTTTTCTGTATCCCATCCTACCATTTAAAGATTAATCATATAATTTGTAGATTTTGCGGCATAACATTGAAAGATTCTACTATTAGTATAAACTTCTCCAATACGTTTATAATTCACTCCCATTCTGTTAAATTTTTTGCGGGTGAATAATGCGAGAATTATTTTTAATTCTTCAATATAACAAATAAAACCATATATACCAGCAACATATGATACTGTATATTTATCTTTGAGGAAATATCTTAAACTATTAAATAGGTTAAACTCATCTTGGAAGGAAGTATCAAAATCTTGTAAAATAGAATTTAGATACGATAATATATCAATTTTTTCTTTTTTAAGTTTTAAATTATTAATTTGTGCTTTCATTCTTTATACCTCTTAAAATGTTTTACCGTCATATCCGTTACATAAATTTCATCTTTTTTAAATATTAAAAAATTGCAAATATATGTATAAAATGAATAACAATCCTTATCAACTTTTAATATAGTTCTATAAACATCCACAAAATTTTGCGGGAGTATTACATAATCATCAAATACTAATCCAACAACTGTATCATCTATCATTATTAAATCTGGATATAAAGATTGAGAATTAAACTCATCTTTAAATGCACGCCAATGCGGGAGATACGATTTTGAAAGAACCGTAGCAAATTTACTTTCTATCGTTTCGTACAAAACTAAATCAGGGATTTGTAGTTTCATTCTTCCCCGCTCCCATATAAAATTAAGAATCCATTTATATCTGCTATAAGTGTATAGGTTTGGCGGTTAAGCATAATAGAACCTTTATTTAAATAACTACGAACTATAGTTCCCCCAATTAAAAATTTACCTATTTTTATCCCGCACTCATCTAAATGATCATAAATATAAAGCGGATTAAATCCTTTGTTATACAATAAAGTAAATATGCTCTGCCAACTATTATTCATTGTTACTTCATCAGAAAGAATCATTTTTATTACATTAAGCATGGGATCAAATTCATACACCGTTAATGTTAATTCATTTATTTTCGGTTTCATTCAATCACCTTATGTAATTCTTTAAAATATAAAATTCTTTTATCATCTTCACTAAGTTTTCTGCACGGAAGATTTAAATCAAACCCGCGAATACTTTTTATACGATCATAAACCTCATCATCAAAAACCCCATAATAAAGAGAAAATAAACTAATTATATAACCATCCACATATAAACCATAACCGTGATCATCTAATAAAAATACATTATCAATCCAACCATCAAACTTTTTCTTAATATCCATCCAACTTTCATCGCCATTTAAAGATGTTAATACCGTTTCAATAATAATCATTGTATTCCAATTACCAAAAAATAAATCATCAATCCGCACTTTCATTTAAATCATCCTCCGATAAAATGCAAAATTTAAATTATTCACAGATATCTCTTCATCAAAAAGATAACGCTTATAACTAAATAATATTTCCTTACCTCTAAAACCGCCATAATATAATAAACAATCAATATTCGGAAAATGCCAAAATCTTTCATTTGAGCGGAAATTAAAATGTTCATCCACTAAAATATTAGCTTCCTTATAAAATTTAGCAATATCTAACTTTTTTGCATAAAAAGTAAATATCGATGAATCTACAAGTTTACTTTTTAAAATTATTTTAATCCCCTCCAAATGCTCAAAAGATGGGTTGATATCTTCTAATTCCCTCACTTGCGGTTTCATATATCCCACCTCTTTAAAAATAACGAATTTGCACATAATGAATCATATTTTGTACCTTTATATAAGATAATGTATTCACCAACATTTCTTATCCAAAAATAATTAAATCCTTCAAAAACGACACAATGATTACTCCGTATATGCTCAAGCTTAGAATCACCAATCATATAATCATCAATACTTAAACCATAAATAATATCATCATCTTCACCATCTCCTATTACATAATCAGAGCGTATGCCATTTTTTTCTAAAAGATACGATATATTAAACCAACCAACCGGAGAATCCCACTTAGTTAATACTTCTATAACACCCTCAAATAAACTTTTATGCTTATACACTTTTAAAGTTAAATCAATTATTCGCGGTTTCATATAACCACCTTATGTAACTTTATAATAACAAACTTATATTCATCAGATTTTTTAAGATTTCTTGAAACCTCATGTATGCAATAATCCCCAACAAATTTCAATATTCGATAAATCTTTTTATCTAAAACTGGAAACTCAATAGAATATTTACTGATTATATACCCCTCCACAAATAAACCATAACAATTATCATTCAATAAATATGCTTTAACGTTCCAGTTATCAAATTTTTTCTTAATTTGTAACCAAGTTTCATCTCCCCGCAAAGAAGATAATACCACCTCAATAATATCTATCGCACTTTTTTTATCCGAACTTATTATATCTAAATCGGGAATCCGCGATTTCATACAACCACCTTATGTAATTCTTTAATATGATAATCTTCATTCCCATCATACTTCTTAAAAGGAATGTATATACTAAAATAACCAATTTTACTTATACGAAGATAAAGATCATCCCCCAAATGCGGAACTATCTTACTCTTATCAGGAATTATACCGATGATATAACCTTTTACCATTAAACCAAATATAACACTATTTAATCGATATGATTCAATCTCCCACTTATCAAACTCCTTTTTAATCTCAATCCAAGTTTCATCAGCAACGGGAGAAGTTAATACAAGATTAATAATATCCATCGTGGTTATATTCTTATGAGTTATCATAACCAATTCATCAATTCGCGGCTTCATTTCCTTCCCCCACATAAACATATATATGATTTGAACCATTAAGATCAACCGTTTTTAAAAACGTATAATTTTTATTACTATAAAAAACGGTAGTATGTTTTAAAAACATTATTACAATATTGAAGGATGGAATTAACAATGTATAACCATTTTTTTCATCAAAATCATACCACGAATTAATTTCATGCTCTTCCAATCGTTCTTTTATTATACTAACTATTTCAAAGGCGGATGTAAATTTATTTAATCTTATTTTCAAGAAAATAGATAAAACATCATCTATAATCGGCGGATGTAATTCTACTTCATTTAACTCTTGTATAATAGTTCTCATATTTTCTCCCTTTTAAATATTTTAATAGGAATTTCCCTATTATATTTATCCTTTTTGAAGATTGCTATATTGTTATAAAAAAACATAAATGAATAATAACCCCCACCTTTAATATGAATTAAATTTTTGGAGTATTCAGCATCCGCTATTACATAATTTTTTACTACTACTCCGCACATATAATCTTTTAATATTGTTCCACCATTATAAACATTTCTTACTATACAATCAGTTTCAATAAAATTATTTATAAAATCCCATTTAACATCCCTCCAATAAACATCAGGATGTTCATACAAAATATCTAACAAAGATTGAAGAAATTTATCCTCCCACACAGGATTTAAATCTAAAGATTCTACCCGCGGCTTCATTAATAACCCCTCGTAAATATCTCAATAGAGATTCCTTCTCTGTATTTATCCCTTTTGAATATCGCAAAATCGCGGGAAAAATACATAAACGAATAAAAATTGTTTTTAAATTTAATCAAATATTTAGCATGTGTTTTATGAGTTATTAAATAATCTTCCACTAATATTCCTCTAATCACTCCTCCCTTTGCCGCAAGATCACAAAGAACAGAATAAGAATTAAACTCCTGCACAATATCTCTCCAAAAAACGCCTTTACTCTCAAGAAGAACATCCAAAATTAACGATAAAGTTTTATCTTCATTAACTTTAATTAAAGATAAATCTTTTATTTGCGGTTTCATTTTACCAACTTCTTCCGTTTATATTCTGCAAATGACATACCAATAATCTCCTTTTCATTTACTCTTTTAAATATAGAAAATTCTCCTATATTTTCAATATATTTAAAATACTTTTTTTCCACTTTGTAAATCTCCTTTACTGGTTTTGAATTACCGCTATTATAACCTACTAGAAAATCATTGAATACTAATCCATAAATAAATATAGTTCTACCAAACATATCAACCTTTAAATTATATCCTCTAAATTTTTTACAAAGTTCATTCCATTTTACAGGTTCATTTTCAAATGGCATAAATCTAATAATACTAATGACTAAATCATAATCAGATAAAATTGATAACTGCTCAAATTTTAATGTATTTATTTGCGGTTTCATTATACTCACTTCTCTCCCTTACAAATATAAAAAGTTTCACCTTTAACTTCTTCTTTATTTACCTTATTAAATAAATCATACTTACCAACAGTTTCATTATATTTATAATAAGTTCTATCAACTTTATAAAGTTCATATAATGGATATTTACGTTCACCTTTATCTTCACGGCTAAGCAAGAAATTATTAAATATTAAACCAAAATAAATATTTTGTTTAGATAATAAACAATCACATTTTATATCCTGCTTACGAAATCTATTCTGCACATCTATCCAAGTTAACTCTTCCCATTCATGAGAATACTCTTTAACAATAAGAAGCACCCAATCATAAAGTGAAAAATTCGCACTCTTCTCCAATTTTAACTCATTCAATTTCGGGTTCATCTTTTTCCTCCTCCACCTTTTTAAAAAACTTAAAATTAAGAATCTCTTTACAATACTTAAAATAAGTATCATCAATTTCATAAATCTTACCCCTAAAATACTTTTCTGATTCGGGGGAATAAAATAAAGCAATTTCATTAAATATTATCCCATTATATTGATTATTACTTATATGAAGAGGTTTCAATCCAAAATCTTCAAAAAATAAAATTACATTATACCAACTTTTAATATCTAATTTAGCATAATTATCTTCAACAAGATAAGATATTAAATCTAATTCTGATAAATTAAAAAGTTCAAATTTTAACTCATCTACTTTCACTTTCATTTTTCCACCTTATAAAAAGAGAACACATGGCGGTTCTTTTGAATTTTCCCCAAACTTTTACACTTCTTACCCTCATACTTATTTATACGCACTCCCCTTCCATAATACATCAATATATTATACTTCCTAAAAACCCAGATAGGATAATCTTCACCCGCAACAAATTTATACGGAATATTCCGCTCATGCAAAACCATATATACAAAAGAATGCATATCCAATATATTATAAATTTCAGTTCCATCCAAACCTTCCCGCATAACCTGTTTAAGATAACCCCCAAAATCAAATGGTACAGAATCCAACTCAGCTATTCGCGGTTTCATCTAAATCTCCTCCCCGCTTTATAAAAGCAAAATTCAATTTTTGCATACTCTATTTTTTCATCGAAATAATAGTAACTATTTTCATAAATGAATGGTTCTTCTTTATAAGATGCGCACAATATAGAATCAACCTCCGAAAAATACCAAAGCCGATTTCCAATAATATCTGAAACTTTTTTTATAGAAATACTCCTACCCCAATATACTGTATCAATATACTGTTCTTTATTAACAATATATTGATAACTTTTTAATCTGCTTAAAGCATCTCTTAAAATGTTTTTAACATAATCTAATGACGGATATTTAAAATCAATCTCTTCCAACTGATCCAAATTAATCTTCATTCTTTCTCCTCCAAAACAAAGAATCTATAACGCCACGAATCAAAAATTACTCCACTATGATACCTGTAAGATTTATTTTCAAATATAAACCTTTTTTTATCGAAACGATATGTAATTAATATCGCAGCATAAGCGGGAAAATAATAAAGATAACCAAAAAGTTCTGGAACATACTCCATTCTACAAGTAATACCCACTTTTTCATAACAACTTGGATAATCTGAACCTTCAATAGAAAGCGCCTCTATTAAAATTTTTTTAAGATAATTAATAGATAAAGGCTTGAATTTAATCCCATCTAACTCTTCTATCGAACTCCTCATTCAAAGATTCCCCCCATCATAGTTTAATATTCCCGCAACCATTTTCGTTCAATGGCGGATTTGTAATCAATCCACCGAATAATAATCATTCCCTTACTCCACCCTTAACCTTAAATACCGGATTCTGCTGATGAGCTTTCCAACTATGATTAACCAACGATTTATAATCATCAAACTCCAATCCGCAAACTAATCCGTATTTTTGAAACTGGCATATCCACTTCATATACCCTCCCTCATTTCATCACGCACCATCATTAAAATTTTAACTCCGCTTTGTACTATGGCATTAATCTTCCCATCACTTTTACCCTCAAAGAGAAGAATAACGCCTTTATCATCATCCTTAACATACCCCTCAAGATAAACACCGCCACCCTGTTTTACCCGCAAACCAAATTCTCCGTTATTTAAAACAAGATTCTTATCAAGCCGTATCTCTCCATTTTCATTTACCTTTACCATAAATTGTTTATGGAAAAGATAATACAATCTCAACCCAATCCCCACCAATGTTGTTTTATTCATTTATACCTACTCCTTCTGAATACAATCCGTTTCCCATCATAATCTTCCATGAACCGTACATCCTTTCTATCTATTTTATGTTTTTTCTTCATGTGCTGTAATACAACCTTTAATATCAAATCATCGATATTGCGGGAAATTTTATACCCGCAATCATCACAATCAAATTCATACCCACAACTCGTTATTTTTATTGTCAATTCTCTTTTCATAATATATTTTTCACCACCCCATTACTTAATGTAATTTCAATATTAAATGATGCCGTAAAACCTCCACCAGTAAAACGCGGATGCTCTTTAATAATAAGCTTTTCAATATCTTTAAACGGTATTTTCATTTTTAAAAATTGAATTAACATAAAATTTAATTCAATACTTCTTGTATAAACATGCGTATTACCAAATATCAAAGATGCTAGATTTGTATTTTTAAATCTATCCTCCATATCCACACCAGTCAATTTACCGTACTTTGCAATTAAATCTATGTTATAATTCACTCGTTTATAATTTTTCGGTAATTCATAAAGAGTAAAATCAAGCATATCTAATCTCGGCTTCATTTCGCAAATATCCTCCCATCTTTATCATACCAAATTATTTCAAACTCTGTATAACGTTTATTTCCCTTACTCGCATATTTAGGTACTGCTTTAATCATAAACCCTTCATAATCACTTGTTTTTTCAAGTAGAAAATATAAATCAATTTTTACTTTTAAATATTTACTATAAGAAATGAGCGATTTCCTTTCAAAAGTAAAAAGTATAGCATTATCAAGCTTATGAGGAACAGATATAATCTTTATATTAAGCAATTTACCGTACTTATTAATTAAATTAACATTATACCGTATCCTTCCAAAAGTAGAAGATTTCTTCCACTCAATTTTTAATTTATCAACCTGCGGTTTCATCTTATCCACCTATATAACGAAAATCCTTTAAAAGAATTAACTTCCTCAAATAAACCTTTATCAACCCATTGAGAATAATTACTATAAGTAATCGCATAATTTCCACATACAACCATTCTAATATATCCAACATTTAATTTATCATCATGTATTTTAAAAAACTTAACATTAGATTTTATAGATTTTGTTTCCAAATAAAAAACTATATCACCAAGAACATAATTATCCCACTCTTTTTCCATAGCTAATTTAATTACGATCAGCGAATAATCAATCGGGTAAGTTTCAAACGAAACTGTAACTAAATTTACTTTCATGATACCCTCTTATAGATTGTAAAATTTTTATAATTAGCAATTAATTTAAGATTATTCTTTTCCATGAACTCATCTGTTATCAAATACAAATTATTAATTATTACCAAATTTTCACACCTAATCACAGATATATATTCTTTTTCAAAAGTAAATATTTCTGCATCCAAATACTTCTTTTTTAAAACGTCAACTATATCTATATCATGCCATTTATAATTCTCCATTCCATAATTCGCCATTCCATCTATAAGATTTACAATAGTATCTATAACATACTGTTCATTGGAACAAATTTCACACGATATATCAGATACATTTATTTTCATTTTACTCCCCACGAATTAAAAATGCATGCTAACCCAAACATCGATCCTATTAGAATCACATAATAATCTATTATCCAAAGAATAAGAAACGAAATTACCCCCCAAATTACTACTAATACTAGCGGAATTGGAGCAACCACTAAATGATACATAAGAATATACTCAAAATAAAGAAGAGATGCGATTAAAAGAAACACCATTACTCCCAAAATCCTAATTAACCAATCTTTCCCATTTATCATAATTATTTCCACCTACTCATAAAGAAGAAGCGCCACCGCACTAATCCCAATCAACACGAACACAATCGAATCAAAAATATAGAACAGAAAAATCAAAAATATATCCAAAACCACCGCCCATGCTGTTGGAGTAATATGAACCGCCACACCATAAATAATTGTAGCTTCCCAATACAATGTAAGCCCCATTACAACAAATAACATTACTCCCATAACCCTACTCAACAAACTATTCCAATTAAACATATTTATTCCCACCTACCTTTTATAAGAAGTGATAATCCTTTTCCCACAAATTTTTCAATAAGCCATAAATCAAAAAAATAATAAAACAGAACCAATATAATAAGTGCGGGTACAACTACCAATGATATAATGTTTGAAAATGCTAAATAGTAAATTGAAAGAAGCTCAAAATTGATAACAACTAATACAAACAAAATCAATATTAATCCCCTAACTCCTTTCAATAAACTATTCCCATTAAACATATTTATATCCATCCTCTACCCACTTACCCCCTTTACCTTTACATTTGGGGCATATTACTCCTAAATCCTCACCAATGATTCCTTCCCCCTCACACAACTCACACATGATCCATTTCATTTCTTCACTCTCTTTCTTACCACATATTTTTCAACTTGTTCCGGCGGTAGCATCTTGGTTGAATATTTTATTCTTCCGGCATAAGCAAAATCATACATATGAATACCACCATTTCCAGTTCTTCCAACTGCACATGTATGAACTTTATTTTTCTTATTCTTACCATTTTCGTAATCAACTAATGCTTGAAGCGGAATCCATTTCTCACACCTCATACATTGTATTGCTTCTATCTTCGATTTATCATTCACATCCCCATCTATATCTCTACGTGAATAATACTTAGTTATTAAACCATTTCCATTCCCAATAACTGTAGATTCTCCTGTTTCAGCAGTACCAAAATCAGTTATCCCAACCAATCCACCGGGATACATATGAATGTTCATATCTGAACTTCCGTTCATAAATGCTTTCAATATATCCTTCGCACTATCCCTCTTCACCTTTTTATTCACTACTTTCTTCCCCGACATATCCTCTACCTCCACACTTTCTGCATACCATTACCCGCGTATCTTTCAAGAACACTCCCTCTCCACCACACTCATCACAAAGTTTTTTCATAACCATCCCAACCCACATTATCAGTTTCTACTTCATTATCAACAAAAGCCTCTTCTTCATCATCGTTATCAGCAAGAGCTGATTCTATTAACCCTCCAATAAAAAAGAAAAGAGAATATATAACAATACCTACTATACTGAAACCAAGAAATGAACCCGATACAAGAGATTGATGAAACAATAGATAAATAATCACAATGGAATAAATGATAGCAAAAATAATCAACATTTTTACATTCATTCAAACTCCCTCCTTTCCCCGTATCTCAACTCCAAAAAAACTTCCTCCCCCAAATCCCGCAATCTATACAACCTCGGAAGTTTTCTTTTGCGGAAATAAAGATGCGCCACCCTACCTTCTTCCCGAAGTAACTCATCTTCTATATCTTCAACTCGTACATCATCGGGAGCTTCCATTTCATACTCTTCATCTCCCCACAACTTAATCATCATCAAGATCACCCCTTAATTTTTTATACTTATTTATAAGAGCATCTTCAAAATATAATATAGCAAACTCCCTCAAAAAACTCTCTATAAACTCTTCATCAGTAACGTGGTAATCGATTGAACGCACAATACGTTTATAAAGTTCTGTATAACGTCTATAAAGATTAATTTTGTTAAAACTTTTTTTGCGATCTTCAAATTTAATATAACCACTAACCACTATTCCCCCATAACCTCTATTATAATCTAACACCTTAAGTTTAGAAATTATTTTATATTTCCAAACTTCAAATGGTAAATCAATTTCAGATAAATCAACTTTCATCTTATCTCACTAATTACTCCTCTCATATAATTAGTAACTTCACCAAGACTTGTTCGATTATTGAAATTCGCATAATCTATGTTTTTCCGCAAATTCAAACCAGATATCCCCGAATATCCAAACAAGAATATAAACGGTTTATACTTTCCCTTTGAAAGAAAAGATGTAAATTCCGCAACTCTATCTACACCAATTTCCCCATCAGAAATAATAACCACCCTCACCCCCTCATTTGTAGCTTTCTTGTAAAGATAATTAAACAACTGCCCCGACCAAACAGTTGATCCATTCGCGGATAATGTCATTAACTCTTCTGCAAAAGCATCTCTATTCCTACCCCGATAAATACTTTTGTAACTTCCCGCAAACACAACCAATTCAAGCTCACAAGTTCTCGGAAGAGAATCCACTATAGTATTTACCAGTTTCTTCTCCGCTGTTAAAATTTCGATATCCGATTCTATATCTGAACTCCCCGCAGTACTAGAAGATATATCTACAAGAAACAACCATTTACTAAACTCCAATGAAGCTACTCTCGAAGCTTTAAAAACGTTATTATCATTAGTCCCCACCGAATTGATATATCTCCTCACAATAACCTTTGAACCCGAAGATGCTACAACCTTTGAAGCGGAATATCGAATCCTTTTAAATGTTGATTCAAACGCTTTCATCATATCATCAAACCGTTCTTTCTTCCTAAACGATTCTCTAATAATGTTAATTACACGATCTAATCCAATACCCGAATATCCTTCTGGTACTTCTATCATTTCGCATTTTTGCGGAGATAAAACATCCATCAAAATAAACCGTTCCATAAAAGCACAAAAAGAGATATAAGAATTGAAATCTTTAAACTTTCCAGCACTTATCTCTTTCTCGTATGATTTTATTTTATCAGCAATTTTGTTAATGTAGTAAACTTCTTTTGGCGTATATTCTCCCGCTGGAAAACTTGAAAAACCCAATTCTTTGTCAGCATAACATTGCAAAATACCTATTGTTCTCTTTCTACCTATGATATCTTTCTTGCGCCAATCTTTAGGATACTCTTCCTTTTTCAATAGATTCTGTTCATGTACAAACTTATATCCATCTAATTCTTTCGCAAATGCAGTATCTATAATAGCATCCTCAGCAATGTTACTTCCAAAATTGTATAACCTCTTTTCATCTTTCACCTTTCCAGAAAGACCTATCCCAATATGACCTGATTCGTGAAATAATGCACAAACTTCTTCCAACTCCTCTGCATCAGGTTGTTGCTCAAAATTGGGAATATTGATTCGCGCTATAGTTGTTCCTTTCACCTCCAAAAAAGCTGTAAACACTGCTTTTGAATCTGATTCAACTACCGATACTGTTAAACCAAATGCTTTGGAAAACCTATACGCCCATTCATCTGAAATATATAACATATATCATCACTTCGGTTTTATTACACCTGCTGCAAGTAGAGTATCCTTAAGTGTTCTCGCTTTCTGCTCTTCATATCCATTAAGCAAAATATCAATCGCTTCCTGTTGATTGAAATCAAATACCTTCGTAAGCAACCAAAGTTTCTCCAACTCTCTTAATGAAAACAATCCCTCCGTTTTCTCCACAACCGTTCCAAACGATTTAAAGATATTCTTATTCTTCTTCACAAATTCCTTTATAGAGAATGGCGGTATAATTGCACGTGATCTCAACTGCGGATCAAGATCATAACCCGCAGAATCAATTTCACTATTCATCGTTCCCGCAAGAATCAAATTATCCCCAGCAGAAAACCTCCCAATCGGTGAATCTATACTTTTTCTATCATCCATCACCGAATTGATTGATTTCAAAACTTCCTGTCGCAGAAGATTTATCTCATCAAATATCAGCAGAACATTCTTCCCCTCTGACGCGGATTTAAACGCAGATAGAATCGAACTTGCTACAAAATCAGTATCTCCCCCGCGAAGAATATAAGAACCAATCAAATCCTGCGGTAACTGATCTATCGCACATTCGTGAATATAAACCTCGTATTTGGCAGTTATAGGATTTCCACTCTTATCCTTTTTGATTCCGTTCTCATCAAACGTAATCATCTTACCACCCAACCCATGATATATCAGAGATAGAGTTTTTGAAGAACCACTAACTCCCCTCAATATTGTTATATACTGCGGATTTAAAAATCTCACAGAATCCAATAGTGGCTCTTTTATCTCGTTCAATTCCACCGGTTGTTTCCAAATCACGTTTATACTACTATCCAACTTAGTTTCTTTCAAACCCATTTTTTTCAACTCCCCCTATTCATATAGGGAATTAAGGGTATATTCCAAAAGAGTATATAAATTGTCAGAATCCTACAGATAATAAAGAATCTCCGCATCATTCTTCAAATACAACTCCCTCAAGTAACTATCAAGAATCTTAAACTTCTTCCGCAACTTACACCCCTCCATAATCCCTAACACGTAAAGAATAAACTTCCGCGCAACATACACATTATAAACTGGTGGTACAACTCTCTCCGCGTGCATTATCAACTCACCCTCAATCATTTTCTCAAAATACTTCTCCCAAAACATTTCATTATAGGGAGAGCATTTCCAATTAAAAATATGACGATACCTATAAATTTCACCCACCGCATTAGTCATAATGATAGGTTCTACCGCAATAAAAAATTCTTCCAACTCACCAATATTTGTTTTCATTGCAAATGTGCCTTCGCAGCTTTTTTAGTATCATAAAACTTATTACAATGAGTACAAAAAACTCTTATGGTTAATGTTGCTTTTTTTCCATTTATATTTTTATATTCTGGATACTCTGTAAAGTATTTATGCATTCTTTTCGCTTTCATATTTCACCCCCAACAATTTCTTATACTTTTCTTGTGAAAAATTATAAACATATACTACTGATACCCCTAAAGAAGATAACCTTCTGAACTGCCTAACCGCCCCTCTCTTCGTAAGATGCCGAGTACATATACCGCAAAACGAAACATATGGAAAGCGCGCATCAAACAACTTCAATGAACCACATTGCAATTTACTTTCTGCAACTATTAATTTCCAACTAATTAATATCACCATCCTTATCTGTTCCCGATTCAACAATAATATATGAATCTTTATCCTTTAACGTACGAATTAAATGATCTTTACCCATCGTTGTTAATTGGCGTAAAACCTCCCGTTTAAGAAAGAATGGCGCACCAGTTATTATCACACTCCCATCCCCCATTTTTAAATCCTGTTTAAACGCTTTACAAACTTTAACCATTATATCAACCTCCGCCAATAAATATCTACCCATTTTAACCCCATTCAAATATACATCATAGAATTGCGGTTCTTGTTCAACTTCCACCAACGTTCTCGGAAAATTCATAAATAGGTATCCTATAAGAATATATAAGATGTTGTATCATTACTCATAAACCCTCAAATGATTTTATACCCGCCAGAATCTTATAAGGAGTACCCGGCGGAAGTTTATATACCCGATATAAAGTACCAACTACAGAAATAACCTCCTCATAATTCAATGAAAAAACTGTTATCAAAAAACAACCTTTATACAAAAGAGCGTGATAATGATCGATATAAACCAATTCCTCTCCATATTTACTTTCATAATTCAAAGATGACGTATTTACTAAATTGCTCGCATCATGCGCAAGCAATTTTAACACTTCAATATCATCTACCTCGAATACAATATCCAAATCTTCAATTTTCACTTTCATCAATAATCACCTTCATTACTCAAGGAATATCAAACTTTTTCGTATTATTCACAACCCTATAAAGAGTGCCGTATGGAATTTTGTAAACCGAATACTTAGTTTTATTATCGCTAAAAAGAAATTCTCCATAATGTAACGAAGTAGGTATTATCAAAAAACACCTCTTATACAGCAACCCAACAAAATTATTTACATAAACCACTTCCTCCCCATATTTAGTTTTAAAACCTGTTGAGAATGTATCTAATAAATGACCCGCATCAGATACAAGCCATTTTAAAACTCTAATATCATTCATCTCAAACATAATATCCAAATCTTCAATTTTCACTTTCATATATCCACCTCATAAATTTTAGTACCCACACCATCAAGATGATAAGGTAAATCCGGCGGAAATTTATATACTTTAACTATTGAAACACGTTTTATAACTTTAAGTGGAAACCAATTATATGTGGCTAAATAATTATCTAAAAGTAAACAATAAATATCATTCACAAATACATATTCACCGTGAGGTGGTACTTTATTTTTCCTAAACTCATTTACTAACCGATCAATAATATACTCTTCATTATTAACAAATTGCACTTCTAAAGTAAATATCTTTGGTTTCATTAATAATCACCTTCATAAATTCTTCTACCTTCATCATCGGTTCTATAAGGAAGATTCAATGGTATTTTATATACATAAAGCCCCCAAGTTCTTTCTATACACTTAAATTTAAATTTATCCAGAGAAATCATATAATTTTCATAAACTACACAGTATGTATCATTAAAATATGATTCAATACCAAATTTAACAACACTCGGTAAATCATTATACGATTCAACTAACTGATCAATAATATACTTCTTATTATTAACCCTTTTAAATTTTAAATTAAATATTTTCGGCTTCATCAATAATCACCTTCATAAATTCTAACCTTCTTAGGAACTAAACGAAATGGAAGATTTGGCGGTAATCGATATACATAAATATCATCAACTTTCTTTATGCGCTCAAAATTAAAATTATAAACAGAAACCATATAATCTTCATAAACTATAGCAAATGTATGATTAAAATACGCTAAATCACCAAATCTAACATTTCCCCACGGATTCTTATAAGAAGTAATTAATAACTCAATAATCTTATTTCTATGCTCAAATACTTTTAACTTTAAATCTGTTATCTTCGGTTTCATTAATAATCACCTTCATAATCTCTTACACCATCTCTCATAGTATATGGAAGATTCGGCGGTAATTTATATACATAAACCCCATCAGCTCTCTGTACACACTCAAATTTAAATTCAAATGGAGAAACCATATAATCATCATAAACTATAGCATATGCACTATCAAAAAATGCTACCTCACCAATTTTAATATCAAACGGCGCACCTTCCCATGATTCAACCAAAAGCTGAATAATTATTTTTATATCCTTAACTTCCTTAAACTCCAAATCAGATACTTTCGGTTTCATTTTTTTCCCCCAATACATAAATACGGTATTTATTGTTTTCCGCAAGAAGAATTATTTTATCATTAAAATCCCAAATATTCGGCGTTATAACATACATAATATCATCATCAAAATTATCTAAAACCACAAACTCATCATCATATTTTTTCCACTTAAAAAGAGATTGATTCCGCAAAATATACTCCACATTTAAACTCCCTCCCGTCATTCCATCAAACAAAGAAAGTATTTCTTTATAAGGATATAACCTTATCAACTCAATATCTTCAATTTTAGATTTCATTTTCACCCATCCAAAGAAAAAGATGCAGCATAGAATTTTCCGCAAGATGAATTACTCTACCACTAACATACCAACTATGTGCTGATACAATATAAGTAATCTTATTAGCATCTTTAATTATATAATCACCCTGAACCTTCTTCCATTTAAATAAAGATTGACTATCCAAAACATACTCCATATTCAAAATCCCGCACATTTTATTAAACAAAGAAATTATCTCATCGCGGGAATACTCTTCCTTTACATCAATATCTTCAATTCGCGGCTTCATTATACAGTTCTCACCAATACCCAAAAAATCGAATGCTTCAATCTACCACCCTCAATCACGTTATCTTCATACCCCTCCGGAATACCGTTTTTAGTTATAAGATAAACATTATCATCAATTAAAAAATAATAACCTTCCGATTCTCTATATTCTACTATTAAGTGCGGATACTTCTCTTTTAAAAGATTCATAACAAAAAAATTCCTTCTACATAAAGAAGACATTTCACAACTTACCAACTCATTATAAAACGCAAAAAGTGTAACCAACTCCTCTGATATACACATTTCCAATTCATCAACTCGCGGCTTCATACTTTAATATACACCGTTCCTTCTGAACTTATAAATGCTGGTTTAACATTTTCAACATCATAAACATAACACGGTGAATTTATAAACTCTTTCATCTCTTGTAAAGATGAAATAAAATAACGAATAATTAAATATTTTTTGCGATATAATATTCCAGCAACTATATCATTTACTACTACTCTTTCAAGATAGGTTGATTTAATTTTATTATAGTAGTAATTATCATAATCACTAATTATGATTTTTATAAAGTCAAAATCAAACTCCGCAATATCGAAGATAGTTAAATCCATTTCATCAAAGCGCGGCTTCAATAGTAAGTATCACCACCCCATCTTTAATAGCACGAGTATATTTCACATCTTTAAGATCATAAACTTCACACCACTCATTCGCAAACTCTTTCATACTTTTTATAGCTGGCATAAGAACAAGTGAAGTAAATAAAAATCTTTCTACGTATAATAATCCAAAAGCATATCCATTTATATTAACATAAATAACATTCTTCTTTTTAAATGAACGGAAATCTGAATAAGGGTGATTTTCTCTAAAAAACCTCGCTAATCTTTTAATAACATCTTCAGAAAAAGATGGAGGTTTCACCTTCTCAAACGTTATATCAACTTCATCAATCCGCGGTTTCATAACTTTATACACCTTATCCCATTGGGTGATAAATAAATATTCTCCATCTTATCAGCAATATCATATACCTTAAAAGGTAGATAATTACTAAAACCTATTAACTCTTCCATCTGAAATAAAAATGTAGTAATTATATAATGTTTAAACAAAACTGCATATCCTCCTTTATTATCTATAAAAATAAATTTACACGAAATTGATATTTCATTAGCTCCCTTTATAGCATCCAAAATCCTTCTTAACTCAATGAAATCGGAATCTGGCACGGATATCATAAGTTCTACTTCATTAAATTTTACTTTCATAAGGTTATACACTTCCTCCCATCATTTTCATCTATGATAAAACTTTGCATCTTATCTTTTATATTATACACTCTATGTGGGTGGTAATTAATAAATCCCACTAACTCTGTTAAACTATCAATCGGATAAACAGTAAGTAAATAATGTTTAAACAAGAGAGCAAATCCTTTTTCCTCCACATACACCCACTCACAATCCGGCGGCGTACCTATCACTTCATCCCAATTCTTCAACATTTGTTTTAACTCGGAATAGTTTTTATCTAATTTACACTTTTGAAGTTTTAACTCATTGATTTTTACTCTCATAACCCTCCTTCCACAATGCTATAAAAAGATTCCAATATTCACCTTTTTCAATTAGAGTAAAGGTTATACGATTATGAGTTTCCATTATTTCCTCAAGTTCAGTTAAAATAAAATCCTGTTTTCCAACAGTAATAAAATACCCCAAATGGAAACTTTGAAATCTATATTCGGGATACTCTTTTATAAATTGATTCACCTTTAAAGGCGCTTTATTTACTTCTTCAAAGAAATTTTTAAGCGGATTTTCCCACGGTGTTTCCAATTCCACTTCATCAACCTTTATTCTCATAATCTTTCCTCCGCAAAATCATAAAAAGATTCCAATATTTACCCCTTTCAAGTAAAGGATACCTTATACGATCATAAACTTCCCTTATCTCCTCAACTTCACTTAAAATAAACTCTTGTTTTCCAACGGTAATATAATACCCCAAACGGAATTTTTCAAGCTTATATTCGGGGTACTTTTTTATACATTGATTCACTATTATGCGCGGTTTATCTACTTCTTTAAAAAACTTTTTGAGCGGGTTTTCCCACTGTGTTTCCAATTTCAATTTTTTTATCTTCGCTCTCATAACCCCCCTCTCTCCATTAGTAGATAGGTATTAAGTAGATATATATAAATTGTTGTATAGACGCAGGAAATAAATTTTTTTCCGCTGGTATAATCCCTTAATCTACCCACAACTCACCCCTCATACCGTGATCTAACCCTCCTAATATACTCCTCTATATCATAAAGAAGCCAATTCTTCCCCCGCAAAACATATCCATCTTGAAACCGTACCTCATGAAAATCATACCTAACATAATATTCCCCCAATCCAAAACTCATTCCTTTATATTCAATCCCCACCTTCTTTAACAGATCAAAGAAGTCAACCCACTGATTACGCTTAAACCACTGTAGAGTAAACACACTCTCTATTGGTATTAACTTAGTTATATCCGGCTTCACGACCTATCCCTCTGCACACGCTTCCTCTTCTTAAATAAATCTCCCCGCAATGCTTTCTCCCAAAAAACTCTCACACCTTTCCACCCTTCGTTATCATACAATAACCAATTCTTCCCCTTCAAAACATAATCCGTTTTTAACTGCTCCCCCAAAAATAAATATGATACCCAATAATCCCCTATCTGTACTTCCGTTCTACTTACAGAATCACACCCAAACTTACGCATCTCTTCAAAAGAAAGATTCTTATGCCCCTCAAACCACTTCAACGTATATACATTCTTTATCGGTTTTAACTCACCCACCCGCGGCTTCATAACTCCTTTAACCTCTCGAATATTAACTTCACCACGGGATCATCCAACACCTTCTTCCAATGCGGCTTCTTCTCCTTATCTTCCACAACCATCACTCTCCCAATCTAATCATAGATGAATAGGTATAGGATAAAGATATATAAGAAATTCCCCCCTAACTCACTCGTGGTTAAACGATTTCACCCCCATAGGTATAATCATACCCCTCACAAACAAAATTCACTGGCGGTGTTTAAACAAAAAAAAATAAGGGATTAAAGTGAATTGAGTTTTTTGATTATGGGATTCGATTCACTCAGAGATTTCCCTCTCTCACGAGTATCTCTAAGCTCCTTTATGAGCTTCCTCGCTTCATCCACCTTTCCCTTTTCGTATCCAGCTATCAGCCACTTCCAGTATCCCGGCGGTGTTCCACTGAAGAACTCAATCACAGATTTATCTGGCATCTGCGACTTGTATATCTCCACTGTTCCATTCTCATTGTCGATGTTCACCTGCTCAGAACGACTTTTCAGTATTCTGGCTAGCGTCTTTGCATCTTCCGCACTCATTTCCGCGATCTTTTTTCCATCGCGGGTAATTTCATACGGCTTCGCATTCCGCAGTTTCAGCATGGATAAATCCATTGCTCCCAACACCTTCTCCAACTCACCTACGTTCTTTTCGTTTCCCATTTTTTTCACTCCAGAGATTCTATCTATCTCCATATCCGATATCATAAGTAAGTATATAATATTTTTTATATCCCCAATCAGCACAAAAAAATAATTAGAACTTTCCATACTCTAATTTAATCTCTTCAACATCTTTATCATGTGTTCGCAAGAAACTAATAAAGTCATCTACTGAACAAAGAGTGAACATACCCCTTACTTCTGCTTCATCAAACACCTTCTCCATCTCTTCCTTTTTCAACTTGCTACTAACTACCTTCTTCCCACCATTCATATCTTTAAAGAGATAATAATACTTTGTACTCTCCTTTACCGCATTTGTATTGAAGTCATCCAGAACCACTTTTTTTAAATCAGCAATCTTCATTGATAGATTATTCAGTTGCTTTAACTGATGAGTTAAATTACTGATATCATTCTGCGCTGCCAATATCCGCTGTTGCATTTCCCACTCTATATCATTCATCCACTTATATATTTCAGATTCCATAAGAGTATATCGTAAAGAGATATATAAAGAATAATATGAGTGATCTCTTCACTGTTCGCGGAAATTTCTATAAAAAAAAATAAGGGATTAAAGTAGTTTTTTGAGTTTTAAGAGAATAGGATTATCGTTAGGGATTGATTTTCCTTTTTCTCTTATTTCCCTCAACTTCTTTATGTCATCGCGGATTTCTTGTTCTCTATTCAATTCTTTTCCCTTAATGAGAAATCCCCAGTATCCCGGCGGAGTACCACTAAAGAATGATATCACAGATGCACTCGGTAAAGGATTATTCCCTATCTCTAATGTATTCTGTTTTTCGTCAAACGTTGTTGTTAATCCCTGCAAACGAAGCAATCTCCACACTACTAACGCAT
>JAEHJW020000683.1_pt1 | contig 37550 bp, 62 predicted proteins | sample 9271431 | NCBI WGS metagenome assembly JAEHJW02 | reverse complement strand
ATGATGTTAAAGCCACCAATATCAAGGATGGGCGGGAAAAGTAAATTAAGAAAAAAAATAATAAGTATGATACCAGAGCATACATGTTATGCGGAGCCATTTTTCGGAGCAGGATGGATATATTTTGGTAAACAATTGAGTGCGGTCGAGGTAATTAATGATATAGATGGGGAACTTATTAATTTGTTTAAGATGCTGAAGTATCATGCTGAGGAAGTTACTAGACTACTTAATTATGAGATATCTTCAAGAGAAATATTTGAAGACTATAAAAAAATAGATTTAAGTAATTTAACAGAGATTCAAAGGGCTGTAAGGCTTATGTATATAATTTCTCAAAGCTTTGCGAGTAAAGGTACAGTGTATGGCTATGCGACAACTAAAGGTCCAGCTCCTCAAATATTTAAAACTGAGGGATTGACTGCTTTGAAGCAAAGGCTTATGAATACTTACATTGAAAACTTAGATTTTAGCAAGATATTTGAAAAATACGATAGAAAACACACATTTTTCTTTTGTGATCCACCTTATCTTGAAACGGATGGATATGGGTGTAAATTTAAGATTGATGAACATATAAAATTATCCGAAATATTAAAGAATATTCAGGGCAAATTTCTATTAACAATAAATGATCATGTAAAAATTAGAGAATTATATAAGGGATTTAATATTGAGGAAGTTGAAGTAATGTACTCTATATCTAAAGAAAATTCTGGAAGAAGAAACTTTAAAGAACTTATTATAACCAATTATTAAGACCATTTTTTAAGAGATGAAAAACCTAGGGGCCTGGGGCTAGTTTAACTAATCCTGGGCTTTATATTATCCAAATTATATTTAACATGTCGGACAAATAATTAATTAAAACAATAAATGTCGGACAGTATTTAATAAATATCAAAATAAATTTGACAATGGTAAAAATTATAATTATAATTATAAGTAATAATAAGAATCCAGGGGAGATAAATATGGCTACGGATGATAGAATTTCTTTTAGAGCTGGAGATGTGAGAAAATATAATATTGCTAAGTATAAAAAAAGATATAGGGAAGCTAATGGTAAGGAAATAAACAATACAGATATTATGCTTAGAGCTATAGATCTATTTTTAGAAAATGAGGAAGATAGCACATCTAAAGCAATAAAAGAGTGTGAGGAGGTAATTATTAAAGTTTTACTAGGTATAAGTAGAAATGAATTAAAAAATGATGAAGAATACCTGGATATATTAAAGGCAAAAATTGAGCAGTTGAAATCTTTATTGAACAAAAAATATTGAGGAGGAAAACAAATGTCAATTAAAATAAAAAATAAACTGAGTGTACCCAAGCTACCAGTTGCAACGATTGGAGGAGGAATGAGCTTTACTTCTAAATTAATAGCATTAGCTACCATAAAAGAGAATCCGAATGCAGTTATAGTAGATCCACAAGGGGAGATATGTAAGAATTTATCTGAAAGCCTTAATGAATTTGGCAAACTTCAACCTGAAGGCGTTATTATTGGAAGATCACAATGCAAGGACGGTTTAGAGTGTGTTGAATACAAACCAAGGACCAGGGCGGCATCACCTTTTGTATTTGGTACACCAGGAGAGGGTAAAGGATTTTATGTAAAACCTTTTGATTCTGATAGTAAGGGTTACGCAAATAATCATCAAACAATAAAGGGGGATTTAGAAAATGCCAGTTCAACTTTTAACGAAAGATAAAATTCATGAAAATATATTTGAGGATAAGGTTATATTTGATAAGGAGTATACGCCTATTGGTACGGCTGTAACTGCACTTTTAACTGGGATTGCAAAAGGTAATTATAATGAAAAAGGTAACTATATAGGCAATGCTATTATAGCTAGTGTTAGTGAATTTTCAGTGACTATAATTACATCAGGGATTGATAAGACGGAAAAAGAGGTTGTATCTATAGATGATATAACAAGCTCTAAAGCTAAAATAGTTTATGCATTTTCTGAAAATGATATAGCTTTAACAAAAAGAAAGGTATTTAAAACCTCAGCTTTTAAAAAAGGAACTTTGATATGCTTTGAAGAAACTATACCTAATAGTCCTTATTTTATGGTAGAGAATGCAGATATACTTAGCTTATCCTTGACAGGGGTAGAGTCTACTGGAGAGATAATACAAAAAACAGTAATAGTGGAGGATATAATTTCAGATGATATTAAAATAAGCTCAACTATTTCATTTGGATAAGATGAGCTGCAGTATATAGACGGCTAAGTTAGTAAATATAACCCGCCGATTTGTATTATCAAATATTTATAAAAGATCCGAGGGAGGTGTAAAATTTAGTGAACTGCTTTTGTTAGAAAGAATTGTTCATTAAATGAAAATATGATAAATAAGAAGGATGTTTATGTTGAAAGAAGTATTAAAAACTGGATCTTCAGGATAATAGTTTTTGTATTTGTAGTATGGTGTTTTGTAGACTTCAGTTTAGTAGGACTTTTAAATTGGTGTTATGCGTTTATAGTAGAGGTTTTAATAATATTAATATTTTTGATTGTAGAAATAATTAGAGATATTATTTTAAAGAAGCATAGCAGGAAGTATGAGAAACGAGGAGTACTAAATGATTGGTATATGCATAATGTAACAACTATGGGTTTAGAATGGATCAAAGATGTATATAACAAGCTTATTGAGCAAGATATTCTTTCTATAACAAATAAGAAAGTAGTTTTTTCAAGTCCAACTGCTAACCAAGGAGTATTTGAAAAGGAATTGTATAAGTACCTTCTTGAGAAAGAAACAGAATGTACATTTATTATCAGTGATGGAGCAGATCTGCAGCAGCATGAACAAAATGAGACTAATGGTAATAGTAAATATATATATTTAAGTAACAAAAATGCAAATGACATAGAAAATACTCTTAAATCTTGCGGAACAGATAAATGTGATATATTGTGGGATTTTAAAGGGTATATATGGTATTTAATTAGGAATAGAAATTGTGGCAAAATAATAGAAGCTTTTGAACAATACAAAAATGTTATAGATGATGAAGGCATGATTGTTTTAGATAATTTTAAGAAAAACAAGGTCATATGTAAGGATATTTTAAGAATAGCATTTGGAATACGTGTGGCCAATACTGAGAGTTCAACAATAGCCATGCTGGAAAGGTTAATTTCCGGTAATAAACTAACTAAAGGTCAAAAGGAGCTTAAAGAATATATTGAAACAAATTTCATAATGTATGATGTGTGTGCAAGTAAAGAGTTTCCTAATGTTGAGGTAAGGGTATTTAAAAAGAAATCTGGAGATAGTATTGGATCGTAGAGATAATCGATCCAGAAATACAAAATAACCCGCCGATAACTGCTAATGAATACTCTTTACATAGACAAAGACATCCATATATAATTTATATAAGGAGGATATTGAGATGAGACTAATAATAGCAATATTAATTGTATTAGGTTTAATTAGCATAGTTGGCGGGCTAAGTAGCATTTATGTTTATAGAAAAGGAATGTATTTATGGGAATGTAAAAAAGATAAGCTTAATATTAAAGAGAAGCTTCAGGGTATATTTTATGTGTTAATAGAGACTAAGATATTCCAAAGAGATAAAGATTACATTAAGGCTGCGACAATGCATCTAGCAGAAGAAGCTTATGATTATATGGTAGTTAGAGAACCAGGAATTGAAATAGCCAACCAGATCCTTAAAGAGAGGACTGTATTAGAAATATTGGACTTTTGGGATAGTCCTCTTGGTAGAGTATTAAAGATAAAAATAGGGGCTACTGAGCACCATAGAGAAAGCATTATAATGATCAGTATGAAGAGCATTGAAAAAGAAGCCTTAAAGATTAAAAAGACTGATAAAAGTCAATCTGAAAGTAAAGGGCCTAAGTTAAGAATAATAAAATAGAAGTAGCAAGAGCGTTGGGTTTCCAGTGCTCTTATTTTATTTAAATTAAAATAAAAAAACATTTGATATATATAAAATAATATTTGACATACGTAAAATAAATGATATAATAAAATTGTAAGATATGAATGAAGGGAGGCTTTTAATGACATCAAACCTTAGTATAGTTGAATATGGAAGGGGGAGTTTTATAAGCGAAAATGAATTGGAAGAGCTAGTGAATGTGATTTCGGAGGCAGATGTTAATATGTGGTCCTCAATTGACAATATAGTATGTGAGTTTAGTCAATATGCTGGGAGTATTGCTACTGTACCAATGGAGAAGCTTCCACTGGTAATCGATAGAATTAAAGAAAAAGTATTTAAAAAAATTTAAACTTAAGGAGTGAAAAAACGTGAACAAAGGCATAAGTAAATTTACTTTAAAAGTAGCTGGTATTGCTGCAGTGTTAACTATAATTATATATGCTATTATAAAATCACATCTTCCTGCAGGCGTGGTAGGATCTGTAGTAGGGAAATCAATAGCATTCGGTATATTTGTTGTTATTGCAGCCCTAACATACTTTATATTTGATAAGGGAGGTAATAAGCGTTAAATCAAAATAAACATAAGTTTTAAATCAAAATATAAAATAAAAAAGAGCCACTATCAAAGCGGCTCTTTCTGCTAAAATTTCAAATAAGTATGATGCTGGACACATCATACTCCAATTATATCATTAACTGGAGGGAAATAAAATGAAATTATCTAAAAATAGAATAAAATTTATGACAGTAGTGGTACTAATAGCACTTATTTTAGGACTATCACAGTACCAGCATGTTCAATATAAAAAAATAACAAGTACAAAGGTAATGAAATATGTGGTTAAAGAAGGAGACAATGTTTCCTGCATTGCTGAAAAGTTTAAAGGTAAAAGAGAATTTGCTTATGTGCTTAGAGATATAGAATTTGTGAATGGTGTAAAGGATGATATTGTACCTGGACAAGAACTAATAATACCTTTAAAGAATGAGTAGGTGAATCAGGATGCAGCATAAAATTAAGATGCTTTACCTATTTTGTGGGATAGGTGGAGCTACTGCAGGGTTTCAAAATGCTGAAGAAGAATACAAAGGTATAAAAGGAAATTTTGAAACAATATGTGGAATAGATTGTGATCCTGAAGCTTGCCAAGATTTTGAGAATATAACTGGTAGTAGAGCTGTTTGTATGGATCTATTTAGCCGAGAGCAATATATTAAATTTCATGGCAATGAACCTCCAAAGGGGTGGAAAGAAATAAGGCCAGAGGATATAAGGAAGGCGTGTGGTGGAGTTAAGCCGGACGGGGTGTTTTTGAGTGCACCCTGTAAGGGCTTTTCTGGACTTTTATCTGAAAAAGCTGCTAAAAGTGATAAATATCAAGCACTTAACCAATTAACAATAAGAGGTATTAAGCTAGTTTGTGAAGCTTTCAAAGATGATTTGCCAGGAATAATATTATTTGAAAATGTGCCACGCATAAAGACAAGAGGAAGTAAGCTGTTAGATGAAATTAGAGAGGTACTTAATGAGTACAATTATGTTATAAATCCTCCTAAAAATGACATACATGATTGTGGTGAAATTGGAGGATTAGCACAACATAGAAAAAGGTATTTATTGATGGCGAGAAATCCTAAAAAGATACCTGGATTTATATATGAACCTACGAAAAAAAGAGTAAAGGCCATAGGTGAGATACTAGAAAATATGCCTATGCCTGGTGATGAATCTGCGGGGCCAATGCATAGAATATCAAAGCTCCAATGGAGAACATGGATGAGACTAGCACTAATACCTGCAGGTGGAGATTGGAGAAATCTTGAAAATAATTTTGAGATAGTGAAGGTTATTCCAACAGAAAAAATGGATAGTATATATAGATACCAGATAGAGACTGATGGCAGCATCAATAAAGACACTGTAAATATAGATTTAAAGAAGGAAAACCGGCACACATCTCACTATAAAGTAGTTCCTTGGAATGAGCCTAGTGGAACCGTAACAGGAGCAAGTCATGTAGCAAATGGGCTTATTTCAGTTCAGGATATTAGAGTGAATAGCAAGCCTAGAAATGGCACCTATGGGGTTATGGAATGGGATAAACCAGCTGCTACGATAATAGGGAGTGCAGATGTTCATGCAGGAGCTGCAGCAATTGCAGATCCTAGAATCCCTAATGAAACAGATAAAGGGGTATGGATAATAATTTCTTCAGATGGTACATGGCACAGACCGTTAACAACATTAGAGCTTGCAGCTCTTCAGGGATTGCCAATTAAAATAAATGGAAAGCCCTTAAATTTGGCTGGGAGTTCGGATGCAAGGAAAAGAGAGAGAATAGGCAATATGGTTCCTACGGATGCAGGAGAGGCTATAGGAAGAACTATATTAAGGGCATTATTACCGGTGTTAAAGAATGAGATAGTACTAGGTTGCACTCCTATATGGGTAGATCCTATTGCTGCTAAACTGTAATACAACCCACCAACATACAAAGGAGAATTGATTATGAGTATTGAAAAAATAGTAGAAGATTTGAATGTAAAAATAAATGATGCAAAAATTAAGTTCTTTAATGCTGAGTCTAAGGATAGAGGATTTAATACTGAAGAAGATTTAAACTTATTTGTACACTATTGCACCTTACAAAAAATTAAAGAAATAAAGAATAATTATAATAACGAAGAGATTAATCAAATGTGTGTACACGACTCAGATAGGGAATTAATAAGAAGAACAGTGGTATTATTAAAGATTTTACCTGAAGAGTTCCAGGAGTGTGTTGGATGCCCTTGTTTTGAAAATGACTATCCTTTATGTGATGAATGTAGCTATCAAAAACAGTGCATAAAAGAAAAAAAGCAGCATTGCCGAAGCTGCAGTGAAGATGATTGTTTAAGGATTTTCTGCTGGGTTAATGTTAATGAAGAGTTGATACAAGAACAAATAGATTTGGAGTGATAAAGGTATGAGTAATAAAAGCTTTAATGAAATTAAAGATGGGATACATGAGCTGAAGGAAACAATTATGCAAAGATATTCTAAATATAAATTTGTAGAAATTGTTAGGCCAAAGGATAAGTCTAAGGTAGATCTATATCAAAAACTTTTAGATATTATAAAAATAGATGGAGCTACAGATGCTGGATCTGTTAAGGTGAAAGCTGAAGACATTAATATCTGGAGGTTACAGAGGATGATTAATAAAGCTAAAGAGTACCACATTGAGGTCAAATTAATATAATTAATATAGCCTTCCTGAAGATCCAGATCAGGAGGGCTGATCACATAATAACCCGCCGTTCAGTAATTATTTCAGCAGATCCTAAAATTATGATCCGAAGGGAGAAGAGCTAAAAATGAAACAGTTAGTTGGAAAAGTTAAAAAAAATCCTAGTAAAGATTGGAAAGGAGCAGAGGGGTTAAGCTTAATAGTTCTGCAAATGAATCTAACTGATAAAAATTTGATAGTTATTAGACCTATAAAATTAGACGAAATTGAATCCTTCTATAAAATAAGCTTTGAGAGTCTTAAAGATACGATATCAAGTGACTATGAGTACTTTATTTGGTATCTACTTAATGATGATTATGAATTGACTTGTACGATAGAAATAAATGATTTAGAGGACATTAGACAAGCTACAGAGGAGGATATTAAGGAGCATAATGCTAATGCAGAAGAATTTAAGAAAATCTATAAGTATTATGAACGTCAAGAACAAATTAGACAAGAAGAACTGGAGGAGGAAAAAGCTGCAGCTGAATTTGAAAAAGCTGATAAAATAGAAATTACAGTATTGAATGATGTTAGAGAGAACATAGAAGTATCAGCAGTAATATATAAAGGATTTGGTGTGCACGATCTTGTGGGATACGTACCTGGTTCCTCTAAAACTGTAACAATTTTAGAGGGAGCTTATAAAGGTATGAAGTTAACCAATTGTAATATTTCTGAATACAAGGAGTTAATAGATACTATAAGGGAAGCAATAGGAGATAAGATAATTGGACCAGAGGATACAAAGACCTTAGTTAAAATAGTACAAAAGTATTAAAAATAACTTAAGATGTAGGGAGGCCGTGATATGGGATATCAGGAAAGTATAATTAAGGTTAAAGATGAAGATGCATTTGATGTCGTTGTTAGATATCTAAGAGATCACAGTGAGGAGTTAGAGGTACTTATTGATTTGGCCACGGTTGTTATTTTTAAAGAGGATTTAACCATGAAACGTGGCTTAATAAGAAGAATTAAATTTAATACGGATGAAAGATCTATCTGTATAACAGGGGAGAGGAGTGGACATGACAAAGAATTTATATTTAAATGGGATAGAGCTCTATCAAATAAATGCAGCATACATGCCATAGAAGAATTTCAAAATATAAATGGTAAATTTGTTGATATGGAGGTGCTAAATAAGATGTTTGTCACTCATGAAATATGTAGTGAAATACCATTTAAAGATTATGAGGAGGGAGTGCAATATAATTTTATTCAGGAATAAGTGGATAGGTATCTCCAAAACTATAAAATGGTAATGGAGCTGCAGTTTAAGGATCTGGATCAGAGCGAATAACCCACCGTTATATATAATGTTGCGTGATGTATTGTAGATCCTGAGAAAGTTAGTTAGATTTTGATTACGCAAAGTAAAGAAAGGTGAGCAAAATGCCTGAAACTGAATTAACTAAGGATATGAAAAAGGCTGTAAGAAATTACAAGCCTATTATGAATAGCAGTATGAGGACAGTAAGATGGGCGGAGGAAGTTGATGTCGGAACTGGATACGTTGATAGCATAAGGTTTGAAGATTATATAAAAAATATAGATAAAATTTTCTCTTGCACCGAACTTAATAAAGAATTGAAAAGTAGTGACATTAATAATCCGCCATGTAGTAATAAAAATACTTGTACAGGATGTTGCTTTAAATCATGTGATTTAGAATCAAGAGAGTTAGGCATTATGTGTACTTGCTTTGAAATGAAGATAACTAAGGCAGACTTTAAATCTAAAAATGGACATAACTTTGTAGGTAATAGAAATTACTATGTTATGCCTAAAGATTTGTATGAAAGTGTAAAAGATTTAGTACCTAAAGAAATTGGAGTTATCCTTTATTGTGGTCATGGAGTTTTAAGAATAAAAAAGGAATGTGAATATAAAGAAGTAGACAGCGAATCACTAAATAGATATATGTTTAATGCATTAAAAAAATGGTGTGATTTAAATTATTTCACCTATGAAAAATATATTGGATAGTGTTAGCAATACAAATAAAATTTCAATAAGGAGCAGCAGCTCCTGGAGATCTGGAACGGAGCTAGTAACCCACCGATTACCAATTATTATGCTGAAAATCTTGAAATATTGTAAAGTACGTAATTTGAAGGGATAGATTAAAATGAAAGTAAGAGTAACAGATAAGAATAGTCCTTATTGTGGGCAAGAATATGAGGGTGGCTGTATCTATTATGATATAAATCACACAGGAAATAGTCCAGATTTGTTTATTATTAATACTCCAGATGGTGAGAAGCAGATATTATCTACTTCGATTGATACGGAACATTATTGGGAACAAAGGAGGCAGGAACATATCAAAAAGCTTGGAGCTAATATAGGAGATATTGTTTTAATCACCAGGGCTGGGGGAGGCAGTTTTAAGTCAGGCTTCAACTGTTCAGAGCCTCATAAAATAACTAACATTAACAGTAGTGGTTATGTTGAATTTGATAACGGTGAGGCTACAACATTTAGGCCTGATGTAACAGTTATAGAAAATATACAAGTAGAGGTGAAATTATGATATTTAAAATTTTCATACTGATTATTTTGGTAGCTTTTAGCGTAGGGCTAGGTTGGACAATGTACAAAGATAAGGGGAGTGATATTTTAACAAGACATGTTCTAGCAATATTCGTGTGCATATTAGATTATAATAGTTTTAAGTTGATAGGAATTAATACTAAAGTGGCTATAGTTATCTCTATAGCTATTATAATTGCAATATATATAATTGCTTCGTTTATATATAAAGTAAATAATAAAAAGTATAAGCAGAATATTTATACTAAATATTAAATAATATAAATGGCCTGAGGTACAATAACCTCAGGCCATTTATATAATATATCAGGACAAGCATAATAAGTACTTATTAATTGATTAAAGTATAGGACAAGTGGGTAAAATACATTATATAGATTTATATAAAGAGGGTATTTTATGAGGATATTAAATGACTGGAAAAGACTACTTGATGAAAAAGAAAAAGATACAATATTAGAGAAAGTTATAGAATCAGTTACTAACTATGAAGATAATTATCCTGAATGTGCTAGACAGATTATTAAAATTTTAATTTTAAGTAATGTTATAAAGGAGAAATTTTAATGAAGGTTCTATACAAAATTGAAGAGAAAGAAATACTTCAAGAAAAATTAAGTAATGATGGATTTAAAATTATTTTGGCAAGATGGGTTAGAGAAGAATTAAATAATAAAATACAATATGTTACATGGGTATTAAACCCTAAGTCTAATACAACCCATCAAGGAAATTATTTTGATTTGTTGAGCGAGGCAAAGGAAGATTACCTAAAAAGGACGTAAGATTAATTATCCTGAATAAAAAACATACATTAATCAGTTTATTTGATTAATGTATGTTTTTTACTTAGCCCCTGATGAGGCTGCTATTACTATCCAAGTTAAATAAAGTATAATTTTCAGTATATGGGAATTAGTCTATGTCAATAGAATTAATACCCAAAGTTTCTTTTAAAGCAACCTTAAGAACTTGAGAGAAATTAATTTTTTTCTCCTCAGCCCTTTTATTCAACCAATAGGGGATAGTTAAAGTCTTTTTTATAGCCTTGTTGTTAAGCTCATCCCTAACGTGTTTCATATAAACTTCTATTGGCATTACAAAGGAACCTTTTTCGATTTCAATTGATTCAGGATCTGAAGCTGCAGGGATAGGATCTGAATCTTCTTCCATACCCCATAAATGTAATTCTAAAGCTTCCTTGGCCATTCTAATGCTTTCTTCAAGAGTATTACCTTCTGTTATGCATCCTGGTAAGTCAGGGAATGTTATGCAGTAGCCTCCGTCTTCGCTGTGTTCAAAAATAGAAGGGAAAATATAGCTATCCATGATAAACCTCCTCATTAATAATTAATATATTTAGAACCTTTGCAGGAGGGCTATTTAAGCCCTGCCTGTTTAAGTATACTGTTTAGGGTACCAAGTTTTAAATCTTTGTTATGGTTTGGAACTGTTATTTTTCCTTTATGGAGTTTATGTACTAATTGAATGTGAGAACCATGCTGATCTTTAATGTCCCAACCATTGCTATTAAGTATCTTTAAAATCTCCTTAGGTTTCAAATGAATCCCTCCTCCTATACATTTATTATAGCACGTATAATAAATACGTGCAATACTTTTAATAAAAATAATACGTGTTATTTGCACGTATTATTTTTGCAAAATCTATTGTACGTGTTATTTATACGTGTTATAATATAAATATAGAAGTTCAGGAGGGATACACGATGAAAATAAAAAGATTTATATTAATAAAAGGGCTTGAAGGAGTGATTAATGAAGTAATTCCAGTAAATACAAAGGAGGCAGCTGAAGTTGCATTTTATGAATATACAGGTTGTAAATTTGAGGAATTATATGATGGTAATCATGAAGTAGAAGCAGATCAATACGAGCCAAGTAGGATTGATGAAATAGAAGTAGAAATTACTGATTCAGAATTAATAAATTATGAAGAGCAAGAATACTTAGCAGTAATTAGATGGTGCAAAGAGGATTTGGAAGATGTTTTTAAAAATAATGGAGTAGATTATACAGAAGAAAATATAAATAAATTTATTGGATTAGGAACTTTAGGTGGATTGCATGACGTATCCATAAGTAGTGGCTGGGAGTCATTAGATGTGCTAGTTACTGAAGCAATTAATGCTGGAGCTTTAGAAGTTACAGAAGAAATTGAGGTGGAAAATGAATAAAAGAGAATTAACAATAGAAAAAGCAAGGATAGCTGGATACAAAGAAGATAGAGCTTCTTTTACTAGATTATTAATAGAAGCTAGAGTAAGTAAAGCTACATTGGATGAGGCATGGAATTTAGGAAGGCAGCAATCAAAAGAAAAAATGTTTGGATAGTACCATGAAAAAGTAAAGGCATTGAGCTTTTACTTTTTCAATTCAAATTTATCTTAAAATAGGAAAAAAGTTTAATAAGAAATGTACTTTTTTATATATGAGATAATTTTAAAATTTTAAAATCTAATAGAATTGATTTTTGAGAGCTAATTCTATTAGTAATTATGTTTCAAAAAGTATACTTTTAGGAATAAGAAAAAACTTAATAAAATCAGGTGCCAAAAAGTCGTAAAAAATATTTTGGAACGTTCCAAAATAAGTATTGATATTTTGGAACAAAAAAGTTAGTATATATATAAGAGAAATATTTGACATTAAAAATCTGTCAATCCCAAACACATACAGAAGGAAGAAGGGTATTTATGCAATTAAGAGATAGGAAATTTTTATTAATAGACGCAGAGACGACAGGATATGATGAAAAGAAAAACCAGATACTTGAAATTGGGGTACTAATAATTAAAGATAGGAAAGTTGTTGTGGATACAAATATTACAATAAAGCATAAAGAATATACAATAACAGCAAGTGCTATGAGTGCTAATAAGATTGATATAGTTGAGCATGAAAAAAATGCTTTGACAATAGAAGAAGCTGGTACATTATTATTAAACTTTTTCAAAGAAAATATGGAGTCAGAAGATGCTTATATTGTAATAGGACAAAATGTAGATTTTGATTTGAGATTTTTGGAGGCTATGTTCTTGAAGATTGGCAGGATTAAAGAGTATAGGGAATATGTAAGCTATAGAAAGCTAGACATTATGCAACTGGCATTAATAAAGAATCTTGAAGGTAAGCTAAACATAGAAAAGCAGGACTTAGATACATTACTTAGAACGTTAGAAATTAATATTCCTGAAGACAGGCACAGAGCATTAACTGATTGCTATTTAGAATTTGAAGTATTAAAAAAGTTATTAAATTTATAATCCCAGGATAAAGTGGCATAGTAACATTATTATTAAGTTAAATTAATACCAGAAATAGATTCTGAAAGGTGGAGAGACTTTGAAATATATTAAACTAAAAAAGGTTGATAAACTAACAGCAATAACTATAGGAAAGGCTTTATTAGTAGCAATTATTACCGTGCCGGTTTTTATAATTTTACCAGAACTGATATCAAATTATAAAACCGTAGCGTTTAATTATCAAGTTCAAAACCCTTGGTGGATACTTTTAGTTTTATTCTTTGTAGTTGGATTCATAATAGAGATTATCAGAAAAAATTAATATCAAATGTTTTTATAATAATTGAAAAAGGAGCAGCAGCTCCTGAAGATCTGGACCGGAGCCAGCAACCCGCCGATAGATGATATAATGCAGTAATGTGTTGTAGATCCTGAGAAAGTTATTTAGATATTGAGGAAAATATGACCTAACTGGTCTTAAATTAAGGAGGATATACATGAAATATTATTACTTTGTAAGTTTTGCGTGTGAAATTTCAAAGAACTTTTCATATGGGAATATAAATCTTGATTTAGATAAAAAGATAAGAACAGAAGAGGATATTCAAAAGCTGCAGAGACATATTGAATTAAAAGGTAAGGTCAGCAAAGTGACTATATTAAATATTGTTTTGCTTGATAGCGAATAAGTTTCAATGCAAGAATTTGAGATTAATGTGAACTTCAGTTATGGGAAGCATGTTTCCCAAAATGAGAAATTTGTAATTCAAATATTTTGTTTCGATAATCTAAGAAAAGAGGTTTTGTAATGTGTAGTAATGAAAAGCTTGTATTAATAGTTGGAGGTATCATTATTTTACTCAAAACAATAGAACATCTTATTAAGCAAAATAATTACATAATATGTACAATAATTGCTATTATATTTGTAGCAGTTATTGTATATGTGAAATTATTAAGGAAATCTAAAGAAGAGTTTAAATAATGATTATATGGCGAATCGTAAAAAATAAAATATGGAGGTTATTTAAATGAATAGGAAGTTACTTATTTGTAATTTGTTATTCATTATAACATTAATTATTTGTATGATAGTTGTTAATAATGCTTTTTCAAGAGTATTTAATATAATAGCAATTATAATTAATTTATGTGCAGTTACTTTAAATTTTAAAAGATTAAAATCTAACAAATGATTAATAGTTCAATAAGGTGTTGCTCATGTTTTCACCTAAAAAGGAGGAATAGTTTTGAAAGATTATGTTAGAGAGGATGAAGTAAGTGGGGTTTTTAAAATTATAAATAAATTAAAAGGATATTTAATGATATGCTCCATACTTTTAATAATAATTTTAATTTCAGGGTGTGAAAATGAAACAAATAAAAAGTTACAGAGTGATTTAAAATCAAGAGCAATACAAATTATAGCCAGGGACAGTATAAAGGAAGATAGCACTTGTACCATATTAAAAAGGGCAGAATGTGATGATAATAATATGCTATTGTTAGAAGTGACAGATATATCAAAGGTCGTAGGTATAAAGGTAAAAGCAGAAGACACTTATTCCGAGCATTTGAGGCCACATGACAATATAATACCAGTATGTAAGTATGATAAAAATAATATGGATGGTAATATTTATGTAAAGCTTAATGATGGTTCACAATACTATGAGAGTATAAGAAGTTTATCTTACGAAAGTAATCAGAAGATAGTCATGAAAGAAATAAATCCTGTAGGAACAGTAAAGCAAGAACCTAAAGTAATAACTATGACTGATTATAAAACTGGAGCAAATTCAGGCGTATTTGTTCAGTTTAAGGATATTTCTTTAATACAAGGTTTTAAATTGGAAGAGGATAAAGAATACACATCCACACAAAAGTTTAGTATTTACAATGAAGATGATCCTGATGCCATTTGGATACCCTATAGTGGTGAGATTAAAGATATATATGTAGAGTTAAAGGATGGTACTGAATGGATGACAAATATACAACATTCCGAAAGAAATCACTTAACATATTAAAACTAATAAATACCAAAAATGATAAGATTATCACCATTTCGGTTAAAAAATCATCAAAATGGCTAAATTTATCTCAGAAATAGCTAAAAAATCATCAATTGATGTTATTAAGTTAAATTATAAGGAGGTATGAAGATGGAAATTGTTTCGTGTAATAGGTGTAGTTTTTGTGCAATGGGTGGATATTGTGAACTTCATGAATATATTGTTAATCCACATGAAGAAGGTTGTGAAGAAGGTGATGAACTTCCAATGAATGAAGTGTGTCCTGAATGTGGTGGGATTATGAAAAGTGAACTTGACCAGGATGAACCTTTATTAAGATATGAGTGTACTAAATGTTCTCATTCGCTGTTTGAACGTATTAATGGATATGAAGGTTAATACGTATTTCAAGGATTAAGACCAGTAGTAAATAAAATACGAATTTTAAGGGGGATATTATGAAGTTTAAATTATATAAGGGAAAAACACCCGAAGGGAATTGGGTATATGGTAGTTTAGTGTATTCAGAGGATTGTGAAGATGAATACCAGGCAATTATCATTCCTATAAAGGACAATGGGATGTTCACAAAAGAAGATATTTCATATCCAATTTCAGGTAGTGACAAATGGTATCTAAAAGAAAAGGGCAAAGAAAGATTTGAATCAGAAACTTTAGGGTTTGAAGTATGGTATAAAGTCGATATCAATACGGTTGAAGAAGTCAGTGAGCCATGTCTTTAATTCGCCATACAAGGATGTGACGATTGTTAACTAGGTGTTGCCAAAGGGATGAATAAAGAATGAATACAATAATAGTAGATTGTTGGGCCGTTGGTTAATGATGTTTGGGTGGATTTGTTCCATAAATTAGCAAGGTAATATGAATTACGAAGTAAAGGAGTTTGGAAAAAATGATTTTATCGAAAAATATTGATTTTAATAAATTGCAAGTTGTAAAGCAAAGAGTCTTTGATCGTATAACTCAATTAGAATATGGTACTGTTAAAGAAGGTATTAGGATCATTAAGGAAGAACCTAAAGCATTTGATGTTAATGGTTCTGGTTTTGAATGTGAATATGAAATATTTACAGATAGTGAAATGTATAAAGTTAATATCTGGGGTGATTATGAAAGATATTTATATTCGTTATATTTGCTTTGTGAGTGTGAATCAAGTGATAAATTCTGATTAGTAATTGAAAATTATTGTGATAGTTGTGAACATAAAGAATGTATCGATTGCCCTTTAGCTAATCAAGGTGAAGATTATTAATGAGAAGTTGCGACTCAAACAAAAAGTAATAGGAGAATGATAAGGAGGATAAAATATGAAAAAAACAAGATATAAATATATTGATGGGGACTATCTATCTTGTGGAGGTAGACAATGTGTGGTTGAAGGTGAAGTTTATAAATACCTTGATAAAATGAAGGGTAATAGCACTTTAAATTACAATGGTAAGGTTTTTGTAGACCGTTATCAATTAGTAGATGGTAAGTGGAAAATAACTATAAATTCATTGGCAATAACTACAGAACCTATAGTATTTATAATGATAAGTTTTTTATTAGTGGTGGTAAGTAATTATACAACTTTAATGAGTGTTGCTAAAGTTATTGTTTCTATGATAAGTAATATAATTATATGAACTTAATTAAAAATGAAAAAGGTGTGGTACTAATATTTCATATTACAAGAATATGCACCAGGAGCAGCAGTGGCTGATTAATGACGAAGCAAGTACAAATTAACTATATGTTTGAAAGGAATGATAAATTATGTTTAACAAGAATGAGTTATTTGCATCTTTATTAGAGGACTTTTCGCAAGCTGTAAATGAATATAGAACAGCTAAAAAGGAATCAGAGATTAATAAGCCAATTTTTATGAATGACGAGCAAGAAGAACAAGATTACAAAGAATACCAGGATAGAATGAAGAGTTTAACTACTTCAAAAGATTATATCAAAATTACGAGGGAAGAGTATTGGCAAAATATATTACAAGCAAAAATTGAAGTAATATCAAAAATTGGTGGATTTGAAATGATGCAGGAGTTTCATAAATATTTATATGAGCATCCAAATAATGATGCTCTTAGTCTATATAGTGCATTTGATTATTTTGCTGATGGTATAGGTGGCTGGTGTAGATAAGATTAAGTTAATAATACAAAATAAGTACCAGGAGCAGTAGCTCTTAAGATAATGGCTAATGTAAAGAAATGAGGTTGATAAAAATGAAGAATACTCTTAGTGAAAAAATGATAGAAATACTTAAAGTTATGAAAAAATATAATAGTAAATTAATAAAAATGGAAAATGATTTGTGGTCATGCGAAGGTTCCGACATGTCTGGTTGGAATTGCAATATAATAACCTTGAGGGCATTGGAGGCGAGAGGATTAGTATTACTTAATGAAGAGGAGCAACTTTGTACATTGATATAATAAGTAAGATTAAATAAGTTATATGCTTTATAATTCAGAAAATAGCAGATACTGAGGGGTACCAGGTGTGGTACTAATTAAAATAAATAGGGTTACAGGAGTGTAATTGCAATGGGTATGTTTGAAATTGACAAACTTATAGAAGTGAATGTTGTTCAGTATTGTGTATTTGAACATAAAAGTGGTAAAAAGATACTAGATATGGATTCAGAAGACTTTGAAAAAAAATTCAATGCTCTTAAAAACCAATGGGAGAAAGCTGGATTGGATTTTTCTATAAGGGTAGAGACTCATAAAATAGAATATTACCAAAGGTAGCAAAGAAAGTATTATAAGCAATTAGGAGGTATTTTTAATGGAGTTTAATAAAGAATGGGAAATAGAATACATTAAAAAAAGGGTTGAAAAAGTAGCTGAGGCTGTGGAGGATGGACAATATGATAGGGCAATTGATTTTCTCAAGATGATTCAAGATAAAGCTAAGAATGCTGAGACTTATATCAGATCTGAATTAAAAAATAAGTAAATAGTAATATCTTGTAATAATAGATGCTGCAGCTGGATCCTGAAGAAGAGGCCAACCCGCCGATTCGTATAAAGCTGCAGATCCAAACAGAAGAAAGGTGGCTGCAAGATTGTGTTATTAGGATATATTAGAGTCAGCAGTAAAGACCAGAATATAGATAGGCAACTTAAAAAGATGCAAGATTTAGACATTCCAGAAAGATATATTTTCATTGATAAACAAAGTGGTAAAAATTTTGAAAGGCCTAAATATCAGGCCATGAAAAATATAATAAGGGAAGGTGATGTAATATACATCGATGCTCTGGATCGTCTAGGAAGAGACTACGATGGTATTATAGGAGAATGGAAGTATGTAACAAGGGAACTCAACGCTGATATTGTTATATTAGAAAATGAGGCTCTATTTGACAGTAGGAAGTTTAAAGCAATGGGAGATATGGGGAAACTCATGGAGGATCAATTTTTGAGTTTACTTAGCTATGTGGCAGAGCAGGAAAGACTAAAGATTCGCAAGAGACAGTCAGAGGGATTTGCCATAGCTAAGGCAAAAGGGAAGAAGCTTGGTAGAAGAAAAATTGAAGTTGACCAGAACTTTCAGAGATTATATAACATGTGGAGAGCTGGTGAAATTACAGCTGTTCAAGCTATGGGAGAATTGGACATGAAAAAATCCAGCTTTTATAGAAGGGTTAAAGAGTTAGAAAATAATAATTTGAAGGATTAGCATGGGAATCAACGGTATAAATAAATTAAAGGATATTGAAAAATTTAAGGAGAGAAAGCAAGAGTACCTGGATAGTATTAAGATGGGGAGTGAAGATTAATGCATGGATTTAATATAAAAGCTAAAAGCTTAGAAGAACTAGGGACTAAAATAGATATTGGCACTTTGGATGATATGATAAAAAAGTGTTTGTTTAATAGGATAAGAGAAGAAGGCGGCAAATTAGAATTTGATTCAGCTGCAGAATTTGAGCTAACAGCTGAGATAGAGGAAGCTTATACGAATATATATTTATATAAGTATGCTTCAGATAATAATAAGCTTACCAAGCAAGAGAAAGCCTTGTTAGAAAAATTTGTAGACAGAATAGATAAGATCTATAAAAGTATTTCAGAAGAAGATATAAAAAGAAAGCTTGGAGGCTTATTAAATTCTAAAAGGATATTTTTAGATGTAGAAAAATTGGGGATGCCTAAAATATTTTTAAATACATTGGGAGTTACAATTTTTGCGGAGGCTGAGAGTATAAAAGAAGATGAACATGATGTTGTTATAAGCACAGGCAAATTCCAATTAAGGATAACACACCTGGTAGATAGTCTAATGGTAGATCCAGGTGGAAGGCCAGCTAATCTTATCATCAAATGCAAACAATGCTATGATGTGTTAACTTCAGACATGGAGTATACAGGCTTTAATATATACTGGCCAGATGAAAAGGAATAGGATTCAATAAAATAGGCAGATCCAGGGGGAACTGCCTGCAGCTAATTTGTAACCCGCCGATTTGTGTATTTATAGCAGTTGTGAAGGAGGTATTAATAGATATTATGATTAATGCTGTAGATAAAGTTGATGGACAACTTAGTATTTGGGATATAGAGAGTATAAACAAGGAAAATAAAGCTGCAGAAAATAAACAGATTAAAGTAGAAGAGTTGTATGAGGGAATCAAGGTACCTCAAAAGCAATGCCAGAGAGTGCATTCTTTAGACGGATACGACAAATATATTAGTAAAGGAAATGTAACCAGGATAATAAAGCATTGTGGTGGAGGATCATTGATAGAAACCTATAATTTTAATGGAGGATACTCAAGCATATATGTAAATAAGCTTGGTAACGAAGAGTTTAGCTTTAATAAGCAAGCACCGGTGCTTCCAATGGATGAGGTAATATTTTATGATGGAGCTGAGATAGTTAATACATCAATTCAGGAAGAAGTACTTGAGAAGATCCAAGGAAGCTTTGATAATATAGAAAAAGCTATCAGGCGTAGAGGCGATTATAATCTATTAATTAAAGCCGGAAACAAATTAATATCGATTCTTCAGGATGGTAAAGTGCTAGAATTTAATAACCTGGAAATTTTAGAAGGCGAAGCTCATGAAAATAGTATAAATAATATTGAGAGTTTAGATAATGTACAAAATGATTTAAAAGAGCTTCAAAGAAGTGTTAAAATAGGACATATTGTAGAAGATCATTTGGGTACTTCTAATATTATAGGATGCATTACGCACGTGTACGGCAATTATAATGAGAGTCTTTGTATATCATTTGATAACGAGACTAAGAGTACTGCAATACCAAGAATCTTAGTTCAAAAAATATTAGGGAGCAAGGAGGTAAGACATGCTATCAATTATGAAGAAAACCTATATTAAAATGCTTAGAGGGTGGTTTGATGTCCTGGATCAAAAACAAATGTTTATAGTAGCCACAGCAATATCAGGAATAAGTTTAGTTGCTTGCTATGTTTTTAAAGCAAGTTATGCTGGAATATCTGGTAACAATGTATTTGAAATGTTTTATTTGATGAAAACTAAATTAATTATGGAATTAATAATCACTGTTTTTGCAACACCATCATTATGGCTTCTGGCCGTATCTATGTTAAAAGTTTACGTTAATTTTAGGGACAAAGTTGACGACAATTTACTACTAAAAATAGCATATATAGCATTATCAATATTAATTTATCTTATATTGTTAATAAAAGCAATGGAAGTGTACCCTATAGCTGGAATGATGTTATTCATTATTACAGGGGCTTCCTTAAAGTGGTATTCTGAAGGTGAAATATAACATAACTTTTTTATTTAATAATTTAATGCTCTTTATAAGGGAGCATTTTTTTATTTTATCAAAGTTTCAAAACTCATTAAATAAAACAAAGTATCATATTGCAAAATAAATTGAGTTATGATACTATTTAATATATAGTAAAAGGAGTGAGTTTATGAATTTACATAAGAAAAAAATTATTGAACTAATAAACCGATTAGGATATAAACATAGCCAATGGAAAGTATTTGCGGATTTTATAGAAATAGCTGCAATTACAATAAGTAATTCAATAGATATTAAAAATTTTGATGAACGTGAAAAAAGGTACCTACAAATAGTAAAAGAGTATACAAAAGAAGAGTTTGAGATTTTTTCATCGATTTTCGCTGAATTAGTATTGGCCCTAGAGCAAGAAATAACTGATATTTTAGGTGAAATATATATGGAGTTAAACTTATCAAATAAATGGAGTGGCCAAGTTTTTACACCAATTCAATTAAGTAAATTAATGGGCAAGATATCTGTAAAAGGTATAAAAGAATCTATAGAAAAAGATGGATTTGTAACAGTTAGTGAACCCACCTGTGGCGGTGGATCGATTCTGATAGGACTAGCTCTAGCAATTCAGGAGGAGGGATTTAATTATCAAGACAGTATGGTTGTTACTGCTGTAGATTTAGATATTAAGGCTGTATATATGTGTTATGTACAACTGAGTTTATTAGGAATACCAGGTGTAATACTTCACGGAAATACAATTGCTGTAGAAGTGTTCAGTCAGTGGAAAACACCAACTTATATTTTAGGAGATTGGAGCTTTAAGGAAAAAAATAATAGAGTAAGGAAAGCTATAAAAGAGGATCTGAAATTGGTTGTATAGCATTAAGTTGCATTTTAGAGGTGGTTTAGTATGAATATTAATGACATTAATAAATTAACAAAAGATATCGATGGGGAAATAGAATTTATTATCAAGGACGATAGCAACCAGTTTTATGACTGCTCAATAGAGCTAAAGTGGATTGCTGAAGGTGGGAAATTGTATTTAGTAGTTTCAAAGGAATTGGAGGGATAACATTGGCCAGAACTAAAATTTTGGTGCCAGGTGAAAAAATGTATGGTTATACGTCAGCTATAGTTAGCTTTTCTACTGGAATTGATAGTACAGGGGTATTATATTGGGCAATTAAAAATTTCCCTAAAGACAAGATATGGCTATTATATTGTGATACCGGAGCTGAGTACCCTATTAATGATGGAATAGTTAAAAACATAAGTAAGTTTCTAGGAATAAAATATAAGATTTTAAGACATCCCAAGGGATTTTTAGAACTTTTACTTACAGAAAGATTTAAGTTTCCAGATGCTAAAAATCGATGGTGTACATCTATTTTAAAAACAGGAGTCACAGATAAATGGATTAGAGCTAATAGAGAAGAATTAGGGAATAAAGTATTATTTCTTACCGGTGAGCGAAAGGATGAGAGTAGATCCAGGGCCTTGCTTCCTGAAAGTGAGTACCATTCGACTACTCTTTGGACAAAGAGGAAAGGAGAATTTGAGTGCCATTGGCATAGGCCTGTATTAGATTATGAAAAAGGTAAGATGTTTGAATTTGGTAAGGATTTAGGTATAGGAGCTCATCCATGCTACGAGTACTTACCTAGATGTAGCTGTATGATATGTGTATTGATGCCTGATAGATTTTGTAAAGAAAATGCTAAGAAGTACCCTGAGATAATAAAACAGTTTGTTGATGCTGAGAAAGAGATTAAACATACCTGGAAAAATAAAAAAAGTTTAGAAGAGATTTTTAATAGTTGCCAGGATATTGATGATATAGAAATCGGTTACGAGCAAATAAAATTAACATTATAAAAAACTAGGTAAAGAAAGGGATGATTCATCATAAAATATCAAGCTGCAGAACCAGGATGATCCGGCGAAATTGATAGCAACCCGCCGATTCATATTGAAATGCTGCAGATCCTAAAGTATCAATTCAGATGAGATAACAGCTGAAGATGGTAGTAAGATGTAAGGAGGTATTGAAAAAATTTGAATAAAGTCAATTAGATAAGTTATTGTTAATACAGGTACCTAAAAAATTAACTAAGGAGTGAAGAATTTGAAACAAAAAATAAGATTTACAAATGATCAGAAGACAGGGGCTATCGATGAGATTAAAACTACTATGCTTAATTATGCTGTGGAGATGAAAATAACTGAAGGAAAGAATAGAAATGTTTATAGTAAAGGCATTAATGATGCCGACATCATTTTCATGGCTCATTATGATACGCCATTAAGTACAAATGAAAAGGCATATTTAATAAAGACAATAAGCAGATTTTGGGCAGCACTTATAGCGGTTGCTTGGATTTGTATGGCCAAGTTCTTATATATTATTGGAAATTCAATTGTTAAAGAGTGGCTAAAACATGGGAAGAGAATGGCTGTATCATTGTTTATAGCAAGTATTTTAACAACTATTATATTTATAATTGGGTTTATTATTTTGGTATTTGTAAGTACTAAAGTAGCATTATTGTTCCCTAGAAAAATAAACGTAAATAACTATAATGATAATACAAGTGGAATTATAGGCATATTTAAAATAGCAGAGGCCTTGGTTGGCACTGAAAATAAAAATGTAGGATTTATATTCTTCGATAATGAAGAAAAAGGGCTTAAAGGATCAAAGAGCTTTGTATCTGAAAATAAGTTAAATGCTTCACTAATAGTTAATTTAGACTGTATAGCTACAAAAAATGCAATAGATGGTATTCATGTCTTCAGGAAGAAAGATAAAATTTCTAGCAATATAATTGATTCAGCGTTAAGCATATATGAGAATTCAACTTCTAATAAGGTCCAGATTCACACTTATAAAAGGATATTTTCAAAGCTGAAGCTTATTAATATAAATAGTATATTTAATGGGTATTTAGGTGGTAGTGATTTCATGAACTTTAAGAACTATAATGTTTTATCTGTAACTAGATGTGATATCAAATTTTTAAGTGGCTACTATATACCATTTGTACACTCAAGCAAGGATACAGAGGCAAATAGCTCACCTGATGAAATAATAAGGATAGCTAATACGATGGTTGAAATAGTAAAGGATTTTAACCTAAAAAAGTCTTAATATAAATAAGGTTGGAAGTAGACTAAAATACTTCAGTGGGTTCTGAAGAACAGGATCTGCTGGAGTAACAACTTAAGGGGGTAAAAAAAGGTATGAAAAAAAGAAATAATTTAATAATTTCCGTTGTAATGGTATCATTGTTAGTCTTTGAGGGCTGCAGCAATGATGTTAAATCTAAAGCTGCAGATAATAAATCAAATATAAATCAGGAAGCACAAATATCAAGTAGCAATATACAATATTATTTTACTAGAGCTAATGAGCATCCAGATGTACAATTAATTAAGGTTATAAATTCAGCTAAAAGTACTCTTGATATAGCCATTTATAGCATAACTAAGAAGGAAATTGTTGATGCAATCATTAATGCTAAAAATAGAGGGGTTACAGTTAGGCTAATGACGGATAAAATTGAATCTAGCAGTAAATCTGAGGCTAAAGAACTAAAACTGTTAAAGGATAAAAAAATTCCAATTAAGGTTAACAGTCATAGTGGATTATTACATATTAAAACAACAATAGCTGATAAGAGCGTTGCGACAACCGGATCATATAATTATACGGAAAACGCCTCAATCCAGAATGATGAGGTATTATTAATTATAAAAGATAGTAAAGTAGCTACAGATTTTAGTGATGAGTTTCAACGTATGTGGCAGGATAAAAATGATTATATAGATTATAATTAACTCCAGGAGATCTGGACCAGCTGCAAACAACCCGCCGAACTGAAATTAAGCTGCAGGATTAATTTTTGGCAATACAAATAGCCTGACCTGGGTGTACATCCCTTGTCAGGCATAGCAAGCATACTAGCTAGAATATGTAATTGCTACTTGTGCAGCCGGCTTGCACAATACTTATTAATGCTCTTAAGATATATTGGCCAATATATTCAAACATCTAATAATAGTATGGACTAATTTCTGCTAAATTATACATTACAAATTAATGATTAGCCGTAGTTTCAGAAATACCTGGTGCCTATAGTGAAGAAATATGCATTAGGTCCTTAGTATAGGAGGATTAAATAAAAAAATGAACTGTGATGAAAATAAGTACATAATATTAGTAAAGAAAAATTTATTTCGTGTTTTAAAAGACGATTTGTATAAATTCGCTTTAGAAAATAGATTCATTCAGGAAGGAAAGTATACAAAGGAATTTTTGATGGAGACTATTGAAAAAGAGATTAATAATGATAAGGCTTTAGAAGTCCTTAAAGCTTTTAATCAAACAATAGGATATACTGGTAGAGAGGTAGAGGATTTACTTAATATAACTAAAGCAGAGCGAACTAAATGGACTAAAAAGAAGTTATTAAATGTAACCGGCACCTATGAAGTAAGGGCATATAAGATGTACATAGACTGCCCTATATATGATGGTATTCAAATAATAAATCTAATTGAAAATGGTGTTGAAGAGATCAGAAATTCAATAAAAAAGCCTACAGAAAAGCAATTAGTTGCTATTACAAAGGCAAGAGAAAAAGCTATTGGGAATAGAACTTGTAAAAAATGTGGAGATGTGGTAAAAAGTAAAAATAGATTAGATTCTTCAGGACTATGTAGATGGTGTGCTGAAAAAGAATATGTGGATATGATTAGAACGAAAGCTTTAGATCGTAGAAAGTATTGGCTAGAAAATCTTGATAAATATAGAATATTAGATGTAGAAACTACAGGGTTAAATTCCTATGATGAAATAGTACAGATAGGAGTTATTGATTTGGAAGGCAATGTGCTGATGGATCAGTTAGTTAAGTCTACTGTACCAATTCCTTCAGATGCAATGGAGATTCATGGAATTACTGATGAGATGGTAAAGGATTGCCCTACTTGGGATTTGATATACCCTAAAGTCAAGGAGCTATTAAATGATAAAATTATAATAGCCTATAATGCAAGTTTTGATATTGGTATGATAGAAAATAGCTGTGAGAAATACAATATAAGGGCTGATAAAATGGAATATGAATGTCTCATGTATAATACAATGGATGTTTGGGGATCAGAACGTTGGATTGGATTACAAAGAGCTATAGAAGCTGAAGAGATACATATTATTCAGGATCACAGAGCTATTGGCGATTGTATGTTATGTTTAGAACTTATTAAGGTTACAGTAAGTGATTATTTAAATAAGCTAAAAGGGCAGAAATCCGAGAATACGGAGGAAACTATTTAAGGTACTGCAGTTAAAAATGAAGTGGAGGCAATAGGTTATATGATTATAGGATATGCAAGGAGAGTAACAATTAGTGAAGACATCGAGATCCAAAATAAGCTTTTGATTGGAGCCGGTTGTGAAAAAATATATGAGGATGTTGCGAGAGGACCTAAAGCTTTAAGGCCACAATTAATGAATGCATTAGAACAATTAAAAAGTGGAGATACTTTTGTAATTTGCACACTTGATAGAATAGGTACCTCATTGAAGAACCTGGTGGAAATAATTAATAAGCTTAGTAAAAAAGGAGTTAATTTTATTAGTATAAATGAGAATATCAATACAAATAAACTCCAAAATAATTTATATAGCATATTTGAACTCTTGGCCCATTATGATCATGAATTGGTAATTGAAAGAACGAGTCCTGGACTAGAAACAGCCAGAGCTAGAGGGAAAAAAGGTGGACGTAAAAGCTCACTTGATGATTCACAAATAGAAGCAGCACTTAAATTATACAGTGATAAAAATAAATCCATAAAAGAAATATGCCAGGAGATAAATATTTCTAAGCCTACTTTATATAGGATTATAAATAAAGCAAAAGAGAGGAGTTTAGATAAGTAAGTAATGGAGTTAATAAAAATATACTAGATATGATTATATGATCTCAAATTTTGAAAGGGTGGGATATTATGTTTTTACACATAGCTACAAATATAAAAGATATGAATAAGTTAAAAGGCGAGTTTGAAAATAAGAGTAAGATTAACATGGATGATTATAAAAAAGAGATATATAATCTTGCAGATATTTTGACTGAAACACATGTTAACAGGGATACAATTTTAAAGAAAATGTTTGAAAGTTTAGCCAGTGGTAGAAAGGATAATATATTAGTGATACTGTTTTATGACAAAGTTGAAGATATTAAAGAAATTTATAAAAACGAAGTTATAATCAATAATTGCTATCTATTAGAGGATAGTAAATGAGTCAAGGTTTGTGTCCACATACAATAATTTAACCGTTTTTAAACCAACATGGCGACAGCAAGATAGTAAAAAGGGGCAGAGCTGATTTAATAATATTATCTCAATAAAGGAGGTACCACGATTATAGAATTTGTAAAAGCAATAATACAAATAATGCAGTACATAGGTGTAATTGTACTAACATTAATGTTTTGGAAACTTATACAGAAAAAAAACTATGCAGAAATGGGCCTTATAAATATTAAGTTAGGATATAAAAACTTAATAAAAGGTTTATTAATTGGATGTATATCAATAACAATAGTTTTTATAACATTACTGTATAGTAAAAATTTAAAAAGTGGTAATCTCTTAGTAAATGATGTAGATAGTATAAACAACCTTAAGAATATAATTATATTTATTTGCATTGGCTTCAGTGAGGAAGTACTTTTTAGAGGCTTAATATTGAGCAATTTAAAACAGATGTATAAAAATTCTGTAGCAATTGGTGTGGCTTCAGGGATATTTGCTTTAATGCATGGATTTAATTCAGGAATATGTGTGTTAGGGTATATAAATTTATTTATAGCTGGAGTTCTATTTTCCTATATGGTTATTAAATCGAAAAATTTATGGTTTCCGATTGGATATCATATTACATGGAATTATTTTGAGGGAGCTATATTTGGATTTAAAGTAAGTGGAATTAATGTTAAAAGTATATATACCATTAAAAGCTTACAAGATAATGTACTTACAGGCGGGAGATTTGGGCCAGAAGGGGGATTAATTGTTACGATAGTCTTGTTTCTTGGTTTAATTTATACTTGGAAATTCATAGATTGTAGCAAGCATGGATAATGTATTTTATACATAATTTATGGTAAAATAGAAAATAGGGGATCGTGACTCCTGTTCTTAAAAATACTTAAAAAAGTGTCCTATGCCTTGTGCTTGGGCATTTTTTTCTTTTTAGGCTTTGACCTATTGTTAAATGTAATAATAGGTCAAAGTCTAAAAAGCTTTTATAAAATGATATATGTAAAATTTGAAGAAATTATATGTTTAAAAAAATCTTATTATGATAAAATAAAAGAAGCACAAGAACAAGAGCTGCAACTCATGTGCTTCTAAGATTTTTGGAAAAATGCCAGATCCTAAGCTTGGCTGCCAGGATTATTGGGGGCATTTTTCTTTTTTTGTTTTAAATCAAGTCCACGATTTAAGATAAAAATCTACAGATCACCTCTTAATTAACCCGCCGATTTCGCGTTTTTTTATTAAAAAGCTGCAGCGAGATCAATATTTAGTTTAATTAAAGCAGCTCCATTCTAATCACCTTTTTTTTATAGTATAATCATGAAAAAAGGAGGTCAGAGGTCAATGGAAAATGTGGAAAAGGACATAAGTGAAGAACAGAAAAAAGATAAAGTCTTTCCTGAAGTATTAGAATTTTTAAAATCATGTAGAACAATAAATAAGCAGCTAAAACTATTTAAAAATACGGAAATACCTGAAGGACAGATAATGGTTATAAAGAAGGCTGCTGCAAAGGTGCAGAGGCAAATAGAAACATTTATTACCGATGATGAGAAAGGGGCCTAATTTATGGAGGGGTTGTGTGGAGCTAAATGTAGCAAGTGTATATTAAATAAACAATGTGGTGGGTGCAGCTGCTGTGAAGCTTCACTATGTAAAGGGAACTGTAAACGATGTTATGCATTATGTGCGAAAAGAATTGAATCTATACCATATTTAAATAGCATTGGCGGCATTGAAATCCAACTGAAACAGAATAATGATATAGAATTGCCAGGACATATACCAATATTGCCAGACTTCATTAGACAGCAACCAAGATATGATATTATGCCAGTTATAGCAATACACGGAGGAAATATGTTATCCAGGAACGGAGAAAAGATTAATCCTGTATATTTTGATAAAGGCTTTGCGGGAGCTCTTAATGTTGATTCAAGAACTGAAGGGGTATTGCAATTCTATGTTAGAGATAGAACGCTAGAGGGCTTTTGGGATAGAAGAAAAAGCATGTATATTGATTTGGCCAGTATGAATTTTAAAGCAATAATATCACCTAACTATAGTGTATATGAGGATGCTCCAAGGCTAGATCATCTATATAATATTAAGAGAACTACTATAGTATATAACGAAATGATAGAGGCCGGATTAAATGCTATTCCTGATATATCTTGGTATTCAAAAAATGATTTAGATCGATGGATAGAAGAAATAAATAGAAACAATATAAAAATAGTTGCATTTTCATTCCAGGTAGTGGACGTAGAGTTAAAAGCATCAAACATTTGGAAGGAGTACTTATTAGGATTTAGGTACTTATGCCAGAGGATAGATCCAGGAGTGAAGATGATTATTATTGGCATTACATCACCCCGCCGATACGAAGCTATTTGTGAAGCTGCAGCTGGAAGAACTATAAGTATGCTTAATCAATCTGCCTTCATACAAAGCCGGAGAGGAATGATTTCAGAAAATAGAGTTACGGCCAATGATGAGTTAACTAAGAATCAAATTTTTGAAAGAAATATTATTTATTTTAATGAATTATATAACAAAATGAATAAGAAAGTTACAGAGGAGGAAGTTTAGATGCCAAAGACAAGAGGATCTAACACGATAGCAAATACAGGTAGTGGCGGTGGAGCAAGGAGCAGATCAGGTGGAGGAGCTGGAGGAATCGGAGGCGGTGGTTCTGGAATTGGAGATTTAGAAGAAACTGAAATGGCCAATAGACTTGAGGAACGATTAGGAGAAGTTAGGACCGTTCCAGTTGAAGTTGAATCAAGGACAAGAGGAGCTATGGAACAGGTACAGGTTACTTTTGATCCTGCTAATCCTGGACATGCAGCCGTTTTATCTGAAAGCGGAAATACTTATGATGTGGATCTTGAAAATGGGACATGCGATTGTCAGCATTTTATTCATAGAAATGAAAGATGTAGACATATAGAAGCTGCTGAGATGGCCAGAGGAATGCTAACTAATGGAATAGGTGGAGAAGGTAATAGACTAGGCCAAGGCCAAATGTCAGGGGAAGAGGCAATTCAAACAAGGCAAGATATAGATAATAATGAGGAAGAGAGTAGAAGAGCTTTATCAGGAGAAGAACAAGACGACAATTATTTCTATTCAGATCATCCTGAAGAATTTGAAAATAACTTAAGAGAATTATCAAGTAGACCTCTTCCTTATGATCATGAAAATGCTCTAAATGGAAGCAATGCAACATTTGGAATAGAGCTTGAATTTGTTGGAGGAAATGCGGATGCAATAGCACGAGAGCTTTATCAAAGAGGCATTTGTGGATATGATAGGAGAATGCCATACCATACTAGGGCAATAGCTGGTAAGTGGAGGCTTGAAAGGGATGGTTCAGTATCAGATGGAAGCGAGGGCGGAGAACTTGTATCACCAGTTCTTCAGGATACTCCAGAAACATGGAAGAATATAGAAGTAATATGTGAAGTAGCCAAACGTCATGGGGCTAGGGTAAATGCTGAAACAGGGGCTCATGTACATGTTGGCATGGAACCATTGGATACAGCAAGACAACGATGGAGACGTTTCTTTAAGGCTGTTGCTGGTAATGAGCAAACATTATATAGAGTAGCTGGCGGCGATTTAGGACAATATAGACATAATTATACTGATTATGCGGAACCTTTTGCGAATAATGCAAGACGTGGAGTGTCGGAAAGAATGACATTAGATACTCCTGCAGATGTGAATCGTATGGCCCAAGAAGTAAGTAGACGAGGAGCATATGCAAACCACAACGATAGATATCAAGGTATAAATTTAACCAATATACCTGATTCTCACGCTCCAAATACGGTTGAATTTAGGTACTTTAATGGTTCACTTAACCCAGGACAAATTCAAGCTAATGTAAAGGTAGCTGTTGGAGTAATGCATACTGCAGAGAAAGCTAGAACTAAAGCTTCAGATGAATTTCCTGTTACAGAAAATCAAAAAAGAAGAGGCCAGATGCTTAATAATACACAAGATAGTAAAGATAATTCCTCTATGCTTAGATTCGTTGATGCATTCTTCACTAGGAAACGAGATAAAGATCATATTTTAGGGGTATTAGGTAAGAATACATGGAGATGGTAGTATTTGATTATTGTTAAAACTTATTTGACATACGTTAAATAAAAAGGTATAATTTTATTAATGAATGTCAAAGGGAAGTGATAGAATATGTGTATGTTATATGCATTTTCAGCAAAATCAAATTTTGTTTTGAATAATAATTTGAAGAAATTTTTTAACTTTTCTTCCTTTCATCCTCATGGATGGGGGTTAGCGGCCTATGATAATAAAAAGGATCTAAGAATTGTTAAAGACAAGGGATCTGCAAACAAGAACTCAAAATTGAAGGCAATATTAAATAATAAAAATGTAGCAACCAAATTAGCTATAGCTCATATAAGATATGCAACTGAAGGTGAAGTAAGCTATAATAATGCACATCCATTTAAAGCTGAGATTAATGGAGAACAATGGGCATTTGCTCATAATGGAAGCATTAAGGACCTAAATGTTAAGCTTTATATTAAACCTGAAGGTGAAACTGATAGCGAAGAATTTTTTTGTTATCTTCAGCAAAGAATATTGGAAGCTGGAGCTATAGAATTAGAGCAAAAAACTACTATAATTGAAGATTGTATTAAGAAATTTTCTAAGAACTCTAAATTAAATCTGGTTATATCAGATGGAACGCATTTATTTATACATTGTAACTATAAACATTCTTTATATAGTTGCCAAACTGAGAAGTTTGTATGTATTTCAACTAAGCCTTTAAGTGAAAATTCGATTTGTGTGGAATGGAATCCTATAGAATTAAACAGGTTGATAGTATTTAAGGATGGGACTAAATTATACGAGGGAAAAAGCCACAATAATGAATTTTTTAAAAGAATAAGACAAACTAGCTTTGAACAATTAAGGTATATGGAGGAATAGTATGATAAATGTGTTTGTATATGGATCTTTAATGAAAAATTATTGGAATCATCATTATTTAAAGGACAGTGAGTTTTTAGGCCAAGGTACTTTAAACGGCTATGAAATGTATCAAGTAAGCTCTTTTCCTGGTATCGTTAAAAAGCCAGGTGAAAATGTGTTAGGTGAGATATATAGCATTGATGAAGCTACATTAAAGGCATTAGATAGATTAGAACATGAAGGCTATATGTATGTTAGAAAAGAAGAAAATTTAAATATTAAAAATGAAGTACTTAAGGCTTATGTTTATGTTTGGAACCAAGGTATAATACCAGGATATAAAAAGGTTAAAACGATGCCGTGGATGGCACGAGAGGGGTAAATTAATGAAGATAAATGAACAATATAGGATGATAAGAGATCCTAAAGATATAGAAGCAGCTCAGGTACCAACAATGCCAATTCTAGTTTTTTTAAACAATGGTATAGTTGGTGAGGCCAGTACAATAAGAGGAGCTGTGGCAATAATTGCTGGTAATTACTATTTTGATTGTGAAGATGCAGTAGATGAATGGAATTTGCGTGTTGAAGTAGCTAGGAAAGCTTGCATGAACGCACTAAGCAAGGATATATATGCAGTAGTTTATGATAAAAATATAGGAATTGTAAGAGAGAATTATGCAGCTGATCCAGAGGGAGAAGATTACAAGGTAGATGAGACTGAAGCTCCTGAAAAAATACACGTTGAAAATGATAGAAATTTTTTACTATCTTTGGCTAGGATAGAGGCAGTAACTATACTGCAGAGAGCAGGAAGCAATTTATTAACTAAGTGGAAGAATGGAGTGCAGAGCTGTAATGATTGTGCATACTGTAAAGAATCTGATAAAGGTAATAAATGTGAGGTCTATAATATGCTGATTAAGAAAGATGAGGGAGAAGGCTGCTTCTCTTACTATAATAAATTGACAAAGGAATCTGAAGGCAGCACCCATGAATATTATAATATTGCAGAAGAAGTAGATCTTACAGAGTTAATTGAAAGTAACTAAATAATAAAGTTTGTTGTACTAAATTTGGTGCAGCAAATTTTTTAAAAGATAAGTAACCCGCCGATTCGTATTTTTTAACACAAGGAGGAAACAAAAATGAATGGAAGAGCTCATTGGAAAATATCCGCACTTAGTTGTGCAATTGTATCAATAGTACCTATGGTAAATTCATTAGCAATTTTTAATAATAAATTTATAAGCATACCAAAAGGAATATCTTTGGTGGGGCTAGGAGTAGCTGCAATTGCTGGACTAGCTGTAGATGCAGACAGTCAGCACAGTAAGATCAGCCACATGAATCCAGTCACAGGAGCTGCTAACGGTATAATAGGAATGGTAGAAAATATTATTAAAATAGTTATAAGGCTGCTGTTAGGCGTAGGAGTTGGATTAGTGATACTTAAGTACTCAAAAGTTTTAATAGGTCAAATAGAAGGCATAAAAGCGTTAAAAGAGTATGCAGCATTAATTACATATTCAATAGCTGCAGTATTTATTTTTGCTGGAATAGCTAGTGAAAGAACTCTCAGAAGAATGCCGGTTGTTGGATTGGTATATAGAGATATTTCAGCACTTATAAATGCCGGAGCCAATGTTATAAAAAGAATAGCAATGTTTTTAATATATGCTGGTTCAGGAGCTTTAATAATTATATACAATATGCACAATACTAATGATATAAACTTATACAGTATAGCTGGACTATTAATAGCAATAGCGATATTTCCTCATAGGACCTTCCTACATTCAATTGAAGGAACAATTGTGTTTTCTATATCGATGGCTTATTTATTTAATAAAATAGGATATAGAGAACTTACAGGATATTTTGTTATAGGGTATATAGCTCATATATATTGGGCCGATATATTTACTAAAGAAGGAGTGCCACTATTTAGCACACCAATTATTATAAAGAAAATATTAGAGAAGTTTGGTGTTAAAAATGAAATACTAGATATGTTAGCAAAGTTTAAATTAAAATTACCTCCATTTATTTCTACAGGTTCTTTATCAGGGAACTTATTTGAAAATGTATATATACTAGCCCTAGTATTAATTATTATAATGTCATATAGAGTATATGGACCTGCATTTAGGATATATTAGGGAGGCAAATAAATAATGAAATATGAAGTCAATGATACGTTCCCTGAGTTTGTATGTACTGAAGATGGGAAAACTATATGCAAGGCAGTAGATCATGAAACTGCTGCAAGTATAGCAGAAAAACTTAATTATTATGAGTTGATGCATTCAGGATCTTCAGACCAAAATGCAATATAGAACAAAACTAGGGATATTTAATAATAAATATCCCTAGTTTATTGCTAAAAATTAGTACAATGCATAAAAAATACCAATATATATTAATTTGTGATAGAATATTACAATAGTTATAATTAAATTTCGTTGGTAAATTTAACATATATAAAATTATATTTGACATAAATAAAAGGTTTAATATATAATTAATTAAGACATGAGGGCAAGGGAGGATCAATAGACAATATGAAAAAAGATAAATATCTTGAGGAGGTAGAAAAAATCCATAAGTTAAAACAAAGCCCAGAAGTAAGAAAAAAAATGGATGAAGCCTATGAACTTTCTAATAAGATGCTAGAATTATCAAACTATGAAAAAGAAAGGGCTCAAGTTCTTGTTAGAGAGATTCTTGAAAATTTTTTCAAAGATGAATTTTCCGAGAGCTATTCGATTCCAATAGAGTTCATTGAATCCGACCTAGGGAAAGTATTATTCGGACTTAAATTTGGAGTACCTGAAAGAGAGTATACAGCGACAGATGTTACGGTTATTATGGGCATAACTAGAGCTCTAATATCTTATGATCGTAAAAATACTGATTTAAAAGGAAAAGGCAGCACAAGAGGTAAAAATACTGTTCTTTCAGAAACTGAACTTATACAGTACATGAAAATTAAAGGAAAGTCAAATGAAGAAATTTCAGAAAGACTTAATATGTTTACAAAGCTTAAATTGGAAGGTATGGGTAATGAACAAATTAAAGAAAAAATAAGAGAACATATAAAAAAGAAGTATTCTTTATAAAACAAAAACAAGAGAGAAAAAAGCGTTCAAACAAATAATCCCCCTTGTCCTGGTGAGGTAGAAATACCTCACCTTTTTATTTTACATAAAAATTAAAAAAAATACAAATCAAATATAGACATAAATTCCTTATTAGTGTATAATACAAAGTAAAGTAAAGTATAACAAAAGAAAAGAAAATAAAACGGATGTATATATAAGGAGGATGTAAATTGAGAAATCCAAATTTTACAAATGAACAGCTAGGCATTATTTATGAAAACTTCAGGACCGTACACAGTAAACTTGAGAATGTGTTTATGGCCATTGCAGAAGAAGGGCAAATATCTCTTGGAGATATAAATAAGAGGTCAGAAATAAGTGATTTTATAGGTAAGCAATGTGTAGCTGCCTTACAAATTACTGGACTGATTGAAGTTTATGGTGAAGGAACGGTTAAGATATGTAAATTAACTGATGAGGGTAAAAAGATGGAAGAATTAATTATGAGAGTGAGGAAGGATAAGAAATGAAAAAACTAATTGCATGTGAGATCGGTAATTTTGATAGTAAAACTATGGACGAAACAATGGTGGATATTAAAACTGGAGAGTATAAGACCGAACCAATAACTATTTTAAATATGATAAGCATAGGACATAGTAGAAGATCTTATTCAAATAACTTATCAGAAACTAAAGGCAATGAGCTAATAAATTTATTGGATGTAACAATAGAAACAGAGATAGATTCATTGGCATGTGGTCATTGGTTTGTAGGTGGATTAGCATTTAAAGATGGTAAAAAAATACGTAAACCTAATACAGTAAGTAAGAAATCCACTAATCCACAAACTATAGTAATGCTATTAACTTCATTAGCATACGCCTTATATGATCCTCAGAAACCTAAAAAATCTGAAAGTATAAAATTAGGTACGTTATTGCCAATAGAAGAGTATTTTCCTAACCCACCAGATACAACAGATTATGAAAATATATTAAGAGAAAAATTAAGTGGTAAAAAGAGTACCGTAAAGTTTAATGATGGTGCATTTCAGGAAGCTGAGATAACTATAATAATTGATGATCCAGACATAAATCCAGAAGGAGCAGCAGCTCAAATAGCATGTATATATAATTGGGATGCTACAGTAAAAAAAGAACTTAAAGGATTAGAACATAAAACAACTATGAATATAGATTTTGGATCGATAGACACTAATGTATCTATATTGCAGAATGGAGACTTTCTTGAAAAAGGTATATTTGGATTTAAAGGTGGAACAACAGAAGTATTTAAAAACATTGCTGAAGAAATTAATGCAGAAAAAGGTTATTTATATGATCCATTTAAATTAGACTATCATGTTCGTACAAATAGGCCCCTAATGTTGGGTGATGAAGATATCATTGAACTACTTAAAAAGAAAACAAAAGAGAGTTTTAGTAAAGCTGGTTGGACAATGGGAATGGATATCATTGGAGAATTAGAAGATAGAGGAATCATTATAGATGAAATCAGTATTATTAATTATACTGGCGGTGGAAGTCAATTCTTCAAAGATGATGTAAATACCTATATTAAAAGATCTTATACCAAGGTAACAGAGCATAAAAATCCTCGTTTTGCTAATGTAGAAGGCGTATTAAAGCAATTAGTTTTTGAAAGATTAGCTGCTGAATCAAATAACAAAGATGTATTTGAAAGTTAATAATCTAATGTAAAGGAGTAGATCCAGATGCGGAAGCAACGAAATGAAGCCCAGGATGAAGTAATGTATAGACTAGGTGGACATGCAGGAATAAGATTATCTAAGAAATCTGGAGCTACACAGGAGGTAGTTAATTTATTAAATGATATTCATGATAATAAAGGTAACTTATCAGCTGAAATAATAGAAGCTATTAAATTAAAGATGGAGTTAGAAAAACATTATACTAGAACTCAAATTGATAAGTTAAGAAAAGGTGGAGGCTTTGAAACAGGACCACTTTTAGATATAGATAATGATGTTCCACCAAAGAAAAAGTCCCAAGAAACAAAGGAAAAAGTTACTCAAGAGGTAAAAATCCGTAGTTCTGAAGAAATTCTATTTGAGGAAGCTGCAATAACAACAAATATTTTAGCATCTGGTTCTACAGTGAATGATAAAAAAGTTGAGAAAATTGAAGTGAAAGATGTTTCTACAGATAGTGCACCAGGAATAAGAACTCTTAATTCAATGAAAAATCTAAAAAAACGATAAACTACATAAGAAATAATTAAAATTTTAAAATAGTTTAAATAATTTTTGAAATTATTTAAATTATTTTT
>JAEHJW020005181.1_pt1 | contig 37561 bp, 56 predicted proteins | sample 9271431 | NCBI WGS metagenome assembly JAEHJW02 | reverse complement strand
GAAGCTGGACGCGGTGCTGATCCGCATGGCGTGCCACCGTTCGGTGCGGGCGGGGCGGCGGCTGGCGTTCGCCGAGATGGAGGCTGTCCGTTGACACTGTAATCTGGAGTCGGGATTGACCGGTATCATCCGGGATTTAATGGGATAAACCATTGAAATGTCAAAGGGCGCGGCGAAACCCGTCGCATGATGAGAGAGGCGCCATCTGAGGTATGCGGCGCATTGGCGCGCTCACACAAGCCCTCTATCTATGGGCCGCTTAAGACACGCTCAACCGGCTCTTAAAAGCAGCCTAAAGGAAAGCGGCTACGATTTAGGCCGCATTCTACCAAAGGATTTTGGACGATACGGCCGCGGGATTTCCGCTTGCGCACGACAATCAATCGCGTTGCCTCTGCGTATGAGGACACCACTCTGTCGACGCGAACTGTATCCTACCCCCGAAAAAATCGTGCGAACATACATCATTGAAAAAAAACAAAAACCACAAGAAACCCACAACCGTCCGATGAGCAATAAACGGCAATAAGCACAAGCTCATGAGCAAATTGTTAGGGGCGCCCGTTATTTTCTGGAGGAACCCCACAAAACAAGCGCCACCAAGAGCATAAGAGGGAGAAACGGCAAAAAAAGGAGCGCCAAGACGGCGGCTATCAGCTTCGGCGCGAACTGGAAAAGGGGCCGCAGGAGCCGCAGAACATTTTTAAGACCATCGACCCGAAAGGGTGGATAATATTGTCCACCGGCTGGCGGTCTACGAATGATTTCGCGCTGGGTCCCAGTGCGATCGTTTGGCGTATCTTCAGCGAGCTGAGCCCGACGACGGGGGGCTTTGGGAACTATCATGAACATTGCTCCTTTCTATCGATGATAAGATTGGGTGAAGCCGCAAATGCGTTTGAATGGAAACCCACAAAAATCGCCACACAGGCAAACAATAAATTCCGTATTATGGCGCCTCATTCCCTTTCGATTTCATCCAGAATTTCATCGTGAAGCCTAACTGCAAACCGAACGAGGCGTTCGGCGCCCATCTGTTTTCGACGCCACAAAAGAAGGCGGTTGATCGCCGCCTGCAGCTCCGCCAACGCGACGGGATCGACCTCCCCTGAACGGCTTTCGTAGGACTTCGGGAGCCGGATCGGATCGACTTCTGAAAAGAGATCTGAGCGGTGGTGATGTTCGGAGATGAGCGTGGGTGATCTCGGCGCCGGGTGCGGGGCGCCTGGAATAGATGGCATCAGATCGCCAAGAGAAACTCCTAAGAAATCGGAAATTTTCCTGAGAATATCAGGAGAAGGCCGCTGCTTGCCTCGTATGTAAGCGCTCATGCTCGCTTCGGAGACGCCCACATTGCGGGCTATCTCGGCTGCGGAACGCACGCCGGCGTTGACACGCGCAACCTCGATATTTCGGCCGAGCGCCTGAAGAAGCTCCACTTCTGCTGCGCTTCGCTGCGGACGCCCTGTCATCGGATGGGGTTAACTTCGCCTGAATTGTGCACTGCAATACGTCCGTAATTCCTCAGGATTAGGTTTAGAATCGCTTGACTTTCGCCTTCGTATAAGGGAAAACATTCGGAGAAATACGAAAGCGCATAAGGACTATGGCACAAGCCCCGCAGAAATTGCACCCGGAATTTATCAAAGCCGAGCTCAGGGCGAGATTTGGCTCGATTTCTGAGGTCGCGGCCCGGCTGGGGCTGAGCCTTCAGACGGTCTCCGGTGCGATCCGCGAGCCTGGCAGGTCTTCAGTCGTCGAGCGTCGTGTCGCCGAACTCCTCGAAGTTTCGCCGAAGGATCTCTGGCCAGATCGGTGGGTCGATGATCGTACGCCTCGCCGTCGCCTTGCGCCGAAAATGAAGAGGAAATCAGCGTGACATCGGACATTCGAACGATCCCAATCGAAGAGATCGCGGTCTACGGCCGCTTGCGTGACGTCAGCGACGCCGAAGCAGACCGTATCGGCGCATCCATGCGTGACGACGGTCAGATCACACCTATCATGGTTTCGGAACAGCCGGACGGCCGTTTCCGGCTCGTCGCGGGTGCTCATCGTGTCGAAGGGGCGCGCCGTTACGGGCTGAAGCATCTTTCCGCAGTGGTGATCGAAGGATCACCCGACGAACTGCGCCTGCGTGAAATCGACGAGAACCTCTACCGGCATGAACTGACCGCCTACGATGTGGCCGTCTTCATCGCTGAGCGCCGGGAGGTTTGGGAACGCCTTTTCGGTCCAGTAAAGCGCGGCGGCGATCAGCGATCAAAGGGACAAGTTTGTCCCCTTGGTGAGGCGCTGAGGCAACCCGGCTTCGTCAAGGCTACAGCCAAGACCTTCAATCTGCACCCGAAAGCCGTGAAGCGAGCGCTTCACCGACGCCACCACATTCAGCCAGAATTGTGGGCGCGTCTGAAGGGGGCGTCTGCGGCCCGAAACGCTTCATTCCTCGACAGCCTCGCTCGCGCCGAGCCGGACATACAGAGGAAAATCCTCAAGATCGTTGAGGTGCGCGGCTGCCCGTTTGAGGAAGCGTTCCGGATCGTGCGTCAGGAGAGCGCGACGCCGGAGCCCATGCCCAACCTCCGGGCGGTCAAGAGCGCGTGGGCAAAGGCAGACAATACGGAACGCCTCGCGATTGTCGCCTTCATCCAGGCCGAATCCAAGAAAAAGGGAGGCAAGTGATGCGTGAAATCCTGCCAACTTGGTTCTGGTGGTGCGTCGGGCTTTGGGTTTTGGCACTCATTCTGTTTCCGCAAGAGATCTTCGCCGCCGTCCGATATGCGTCCGTTCCCTTCTATGCGCTCGGCTTGGCGCTGGGAGGCCACTGATGCCCGAAATGACAATCGAGGAGCGCATCCGCAAGCTCGGGATCGCGCAGCGTCCCTCAACGGCGCCCGACGCCGAGAAGGCCGAAATCGCAGAGCGCGCCGAACGACTGAAAGAGGCGTGTCGAATTGCCGGAGGGGCGACCGTTGTTGCGCGCAAGATCGGCATGCCGATGCCAACTCTGAACAATTACCTGGGCGGCCGCGACATGAAGGCATCCGCGATGGTGCGTTTGGCTCAAGCTGCCGGCGTTTCGGTCGAATGGCTCGCGACTGGTGCGACCACCCCAACGTCAAATTTGCATACTAATCGGGATGAACGACTGCTCGTGGACGTGGATGCGATCGCAGACGCCGTCGCGTCTGCGCTGGCCCGGAAGCTCTCTGTCTGATGGGCGCAGATCTCCATCGTGAATGGCTTTCCGCGACGGAGATCGCTGCGCTCGCGCTACCGGGGATGCCAATTCGACAGCAAGGCGTTTGGAAGCTCGCCCAGCGCGAAGGCTGGGATCGCACAGACAAGGCGCGCCGCCGTAGCGGCCGCGGAGGCGGCACGGAATACCACATCAGCCTTCTGCCAGAGAGCGCGCAGGCCGCGCTCCTGGCGATGCGCCAGGCACAGGCGTCTGACGAGGCGCCTGCGCCCGCAGCGGCAGATCCCCAGCCGAAGACGCGCCGCATTGATGACGATGGCCGCACCGAGCTCTGGGCGTGGTTCGAACGGCAGCCGCAACGGAGCAGGGACGAAGGGCGACGGCGCCTCGCGGCTCTTCAGCGGATCGACGCGCTGGGGCGCGAGATGGTGACGACGGATGCCGTGCGCGCTATCGCCGCGGAATTCGATGTTGGCGCTTCCACGATCTACGGTTGGATCGAGCGCACACGCGGCGTGCGGCGCGACGACTGGATGGCGGCTCTTACCCCCGCGAAACGGGGCGGCGCGCGGCAGAAGATCGAGATCGACGAGGACGTCTGGGGCGTCTTCTACGCCGATTACATGCGCCTGGCGCAGCCCAGCTTCGAGAGCTGTTACCGCCGCACTGAGGCGATCGCCCGGGAGCATGGTTGGACGATGCCCGCGGCACGCACACTGCGGCGCCGCGTCGACGAGCTGCCGCGCGCGACGGTGGTCCTCGCGCGAAAGGGCGAAGAGGCCCTGAAGCGGTTGTATCCGGCGCAGGAGCGCGACCGGTCGCATTTCCACGCGCTCCAGGCGGTGAACACGGACGGCCACAAGTGGGACGTCTTCGTGCGTTTCGAGGATGGCACCATCGGGCGACCGCTGACGATCGCCTTCCAGGATCTGTATTCGGGCAAGTTCCTCGCCTGGCGCACAGCCAAATCCGAGAACAAGGACTCCGTGCGGCTTGCCTTCGGCGACATGATCGCGGGTTACGGCATTCCCGATCATCTTTATCTCGACAACGGCCGCGCCTTCGCTTCGAAATGGCTGACCGGCCGCACCCCGAACCGCTACCGGTTCAAGGTCAAGGACGACGATCCTGCCGGCATCATCACGCAGCTCGGCGTCGAGATACATTGGACGACGCCGTATGCCGGCCAGAGCAAGCCGATCGAGCGCGGCTTCGGCGACTTCGCGCGCGACATCGCCAAGCACCCGGCATTCGAAGGCGCCTATACCGGCAACAGCCCGATGGCCAAGCCGGAGAATTATGGCAGCCGGGCGATTCCGTTCGACGAGTTCGTCAGGATCATCGACCGCGAGATTCGTGCCCATAACGCACGTCCTGGGCGGCGCTCACGCGTGTGTGGCGGCCGCCTCAGTTTCGATGAAGCATTCGACGCGAGTTTCGCGCAGAGCCTGATCCGGCGCGCAACCGAAGCGCAGAGGCGTCTGTGCCTGCTGGCGGCCGAAGGCGTGACGGTGCGCCCGGATGGAACCGTTCATCTCTTCGGCAACCGGTATTTCGACGAGGCACTCTGGGAGTGGCGCGGCAAGCGTGTGGTCGTGCGCTTCGATCCTGACCGTCTGCACGGAGCGCTCCAGGTCGCCGCTCTTGATGGTCAGCCGATCGGTGAAGCGCGGCTGCTCGAGGCCGCCGGCTTCGACGATACCACAAAGGCACGCGAGCATGCGCAGGCGCGGCAAGCCGCGAAGCGCGCGGCCAAGGAAATGGACGCCGCACACCGAAAGCTCACCCTCGCTGAGCTGGCCGCGCTTCAACCAAAGGACGATCTGGCGGCTCCCGTCCCGGCGCCGGCCGCGGTGCGGCCATTCATCCCGGCTCGCAAGAGCGCGCTCGCGCTGGATCTGTCGCTCGACGACGACGCCATGACCGAGCGTGAAGCCGAGAATCTCCGCTTTGAAAACGACTTTCGGAAAGGGCTGCGTCTGATCAAGGGCGCTCTGACCGACGACTGACCATCCACCAACCAGAACAGGAAACCACAATGGACGAAGAACAGGTCAACAAGGAAATCGAAACGCTCCGCGAGCGGGTAAAAGACTACCTCGCCAAGCATTCGGTTTCGCTCGCGGCAATCGCGCGCCGTGCCGGCATTGGCAGCAGCACGCTCTCCGCCTGGATGAACGGCACATACGAAGGCCGCGTCGGCCAGGTGTCCGACAAGGTGCGCGTCTGGCTTGATGCGCAGGAGGCGATGGCGAGCAGCGCGAGCAGCGTGCCGGCGCCGATTGCCTGGACGCGCACGCCGACCTCCCAGGCCATCATCGACGTGTTCGAGTATGCGCAGGCGACCGGCGACATCGGCGTGGTCGTGGGGAACGCCGGCATCGGCAAGACGATGAGCGCAAAGCATTACGCCAGCATCCGCCCGAACGTATGGCTTTTCACGGCCGACCCTTCGCTGCGCGGCGGCCATGCGATCCTGCACTACATCGGCGAGGTTCTGGGGGTGCAGGAGACGCGCAGCGAGAAGCTGTCTCGTGCGATCAGCCAGCGCCTGGTGGACACGATGGGGCTGCTCATCGTCGACGAGGCGCAGCACATGCGGACGGACGGCCTGGAGCAGCTCCGGTCGCTGCATGATCGCGCCGGCATCGGCCTCGTTATCATGGGCAACCAGGGTCTCTGGACCCGCATGGATGGTGGCGGTCGCAAGAACGATTTCGCGCAGCTGTTTTCTCGCGTCGGGATGCGCTTGACGACGGGGCGCCCGACCGCCGGCGACATCAATGCCATTCTGGACGCCGCCGGAATCGAGGGCGACGCGCCCCGCCGCCTGCTGAAGGCGATCGCCACCAAGCCCGGCGCGCTGCGCGGAATGATCAAGACGCTTCGCCTGGCACGGATGATCAGCGCCGACCATCCGGAGGACCTGACGGAAGAGGCGATCGAGCGCGCGTTCCAGCGCCTCGCCGGAGTCGGGGAGATGGCGGCATGAGTGCGCTCTCTCCTGACGACGCCTTGGCCCTCCAGCGGCTGATCAAGCGTTATTTCCGCCTCGAATCCATGGCCGACGAGCGTGGGATCGCCTCGGCGCTTAAATATCTCCATACGGCCAATATCAACGTGGCCGTGATCGCCGTAGCCGTCGAGAAAGATCGCGCTGTTCTTGTCGCGTTGCGACGCCTCATCGACTGGTACGATTCGCCCGCAGGAATTGAAACCTTCGATATCTGCCGGGCGATGGAGGCCATGGGCATTTCCCTCCGCGCCCTGCGGGTTATCGACGGTGTGCGGGTGAACATTCCCCTCTTCGGGGAGCTGCTGCCATGACGGTTCATTCTCTTCCCATCGGCGCGCCCCTCTACGAGCTGATCCAGAGGGCGACACGCGACCCGGGCTTCCAATCGGCGTGCGGACGCTATGCGGCCGGGCAAGCCTCGTCCGAGGGGATCATGAGCGCGGCTGTCGTCGCTCTCGACGCCGCATGGCGCGATCCCTCCCCGCAGAGACGGCGCCTCGGCGCGATCCGCGCCCTCCTCATGTGGCTGCGTGACGGGGGTGACGCCGACGAGCTCATGACGATCGACCTGGACATGCTCACGGACGAGGACATCGAGCGGCTGTTCACGCTCGATCGTGTCGTCGTGCGTCTGCCCGTTCTCGGGAAGGTCACATGAGATGCGCGTCCGGCCCGATCCTGCGGACTGCCCGGTTTGCCGGGGCACCTGCATGGACTGGCCGGACGTCTGCCTGCGCTGTGCGCGTGCGGCGGAGATCGAATTCCAGGACTGGCTTGCCGCTCGCGCGCAACGGCAGCCCGAACCCGCTCAATCTTTGAAAGGCATTCCCGATGGGACGCTCCTCAACCCCCCGAATCAAGTCCACCGCGGCCTCAGCCCGCGTGCCGCAAAGCCGGACCGAAGTCGTCGCGGCCATCGCCGAGATCGGCAGGCTGCAGCGTGAGCGCGATCGCATCCAGGCGGAGATGAACGACGAGCTCGCCAAGATCCGCGAGCGCTTCGAGACTGAAGCCGAGCCGCATGGGCGCGCGATCGAGGATCTGCAGGCCGGCGTTCAGACCTGGTGCGAGGCGAACCGGGACGCCCTGACGCAAGGCGGCAAGACGAAGACAGCCTCGTTCGCCTCCGGTGAAGTGCGCTGGCGTGTCACGCCGCCGAAGGTCGCGATCAAGGGAGTGGAGGCGGTCATCCACGCGCTCCGGAAGGCTGGTCTGGACCGATTCCTGCGCGAGAAGGTCGAGATCTCGAAGGATGCCATCCTGGCGGAGCCCGAGGCGGTGAAGAAGATCGCCGGCATCAGCATCTCCCAGGTCGAGGAGTTCGTGATCGAGCCGTTCTCGACCGAGCTGGAAGAGATGCGGTCATGAGCTTCTTCGTTCTGAAACCGCCGCGCCTGTCGCCGCACCTCGTCGCAGAGGCGCCCGTCACGGTTGCGTTCACCGTTCCGAAGCGCGGCCGGCCGCGTCTTCGCCTCACGCTGCGCCCATGGCTGATCCAGGGCGCCCCGGACTGGCTGGCATACGGGAAACAGGTCGGCGTCGAGGTCGGGCTCGACGAGCATGCGGGTATGGTCAAGATCGTCGAGCAGGGCGATTTCTGCTTCCAGCTGGCCCCGCATTCGGGCAAGCCGTCCAGGCGCCCGATCGTTCTGGCGTTGCCGCCGTTCGCTGGTCTCCCGGAAAAGCCGCAGGAGCCGACGCCGGCGTCCGTCACCGCTGGCTCGGACCTCGTCATCGTGTCGCTACCCTCCTGGGCGCGCGCGGCCGCCCCAGCCGCCGCTCCCAGGCGCGGGCCCTTTTCCATGGGAGGGCCGACGCCCGAGGAGATCATGGCCAAGGGACACCGTCAGATGCGCGGCGCGGGCGTGTCATGACGGCCGACCCGCGCCCGGCTGATCAGAGACGTGCCCGGCTCGCGAAGATCCACATCGCCCGCAAGAAGCTCGCGATGGAAGAGGACAGCTACCGCGCGCTGCTGCGGCGCATAACGGGACATGACACATCGGCTGCATTGGATATCATCCAGCTCGATGCGGTCCTGCAAGAGTTCAAAAGGCTCGGATTTCATGACGGCGCTCCTCGCCGGTGGCGTCCCGCTTCGCAGAAGCCGCATGTGCGCAAGGTCTTCGCTCTCTGGCACGCGCTCAAGCCGTATCTCGAGAACGGTTCCGATTCCGCGCTGCGCGCATTCGTGCGGCGCCAGACGCGCAGCGCGGCCCATCCCGATGGTGTGGCCGATCCGGCCTTCCTCAATCCAGAGGACGCGAACCTCGTGATCGAGGGGCTGAAGGCGTGGCTGAAACGAGCGAAAGGCGCGGCTAAGTCGCCGGCGGTTGCGGAATGATGGACGGCGACCGCATGCGCGCGCCCGACCGCGATCCTTCAGTTCCGCAAGGGGAGCTGAAGGATTTCGTGGAGCTGCTCGGCGTTGAGACGACGCTTGCCCTGGTTGAAGGTTTCGGCGGCACTCTGATCCGGGTGCCGAAAGACCCTCCAGCGCCGTCTCACGCCCTCCTCGAGGCGCTGGGCGATACGGGAATGGCGCGGCTGATCGCATATTTCGGAGGCGACCGCCTCGCCGTCCCCCTTGCCAGGCAGTGGCGATTCAAGCTCTATACTGCGCGAGGGCTGACGCGCCGCGCAATCGCTCGCAAACTCGGCGTCACCGAGAACACGGTCTACAAATGGCTCCGCGAGGGGCAGTCGGCCGAGCAGCTCAATCTCCCTTTCTGACCTCTCTCAGCTGCCGTCCTAACCCCGGTTAGGCTGCCACTCCGCTGCGCTCCCCCTACCGTCCGGACATGGCGCAGGACCTCTTCAACAGATGCTTTGCAATCGTCGTCGGCATCGAGGGTGGCTTCACGGATGACCCTCAGGATCCCGGCAACTGGACTGGCGGCGAGATCGGCGCCGGCCTTCTGAAGGGCACCAATTTCGGGATTTCGGCCTCGGCTTATCCGGATCTCGATATTCCGAATATCACTCTCGACCAGGCGCGCCAGATCTACATCGCCGACTACTGGGACAAGCTCGGTGTCCCGCTCCAGAACGCACCTTTCTCGCTGATCATGTTCGACGCGGCGGTGAACCACGGCGTCGAGGGCGCGGTGCGCTGGCTGCAGCGTGCGCTCCTGGTGAAGGCGGACGGCGTGCCCGGTCCGATCACGCGCGGGTGTGCCGAGCGTGCGCTCGCCGCGGACGCGAATGCCTTGGCCGCCAACGCCCTGGCAGAGCGCATCCGGGAGATGCCGAGTTTCAGTGCATGGGAACACGACGGCGACGGCTGGAGCCGGCGGTGCGCGCGATTGCCCTTCGAGGGGATGCAGATCGCACGGGGGCTCGGGGCATGATGACAATCGAGCAAAAAGTTCAGCTTATCGTTCGCATCGGGATTGGCGCTTCGCCAGCAAATGACGCGGAGAGGCAAGCCGTCGGGCTGCTACTGACCGAGTTCTTCACGCTGTCATCCGCTTTGCAAAGCGCCGAACGGCATCTGGCGGCCATCGCGGGTCAGCTGGAGCGGCTCGCGGCGGAGACGACGCGATGACGATCGCGGCCTTCGTCTCCTTCTTCCTCTGGTGCGGCTTTGTCTGGCGCCTGCGCGGAGGCGCGCTCCGCACCCTGCTGGGTATCGACGTGGGCACGCAGGCCACGCGAGCGCTCTGCTCGGGTGCGATCTGCCTCCTGGCGGCTGCCGGGGCCGGATTGATGGTCGACCTTCTGGCGTTCGTTGCGCTGTGGGTGGGCTTGGGCGCTACCGGATGGGGGCCTTTCCAGGGCGACGGTCTGTCGGCGCCGCTGCCGCTCACACCGGAGCGCAGCTGGCTGCGCTGGTTCCCTCGCGCGCTCGGCCTGGTCGAGGGGACGATGGCCTACGACACGGTTGGTCTTTGCATGGCGGGGCTCGTGTGCATGGCGCCTCTGGCGCTTGTCTGCGGGTATGCGTCAGCATGGCGGCCGCTCTCCATAAGCGCGCCGCTGGTCGCGGGCGCCCTCTTCCCCGTTCCCTACGCGATCGCCCGGCTCGGCCTTCCCTCCATTCCGAATTTCGCCTCCGGCCAAGCCTGGGGCGAAGTGGGTGCTGGCATTCTGGTCGGCGCTGCCTTGGGCTTTGTTTTCATCCTCTAGGAGCGAAAGATGAGCACTACCATTCCGGGTTCGGCGTCGAATGCCGCCGTTCCTCCCGCGCCGTCAGCAAGCGCGGTGGCCACTCCCGTTGTGCCGCCCGACCAGATCCACGCTGTGGTGCCGGTCTCGGTGTCAACGGCGGCAAAGCAGTCGATCGTTCAGCGGGTCGAGGGATTTCTCGCGCGGATCGAGGGCGACATTGCCCACGACGAGGCGGCGCTGGTCGGCTTCCTCAAGGCCCATCTCTGAGTCGCCGATGGCGCGCTGGGCCGAGCTGATCGAGGACGGGAAGGGTAAGCTCGATGAGCAGGCTCTTCTTGCCATCGTGATCGGCCTGACCTTCGTCGGCCTCGAGATCTGGACCGTCGTCGTGAAGGGGCTCCCGTTTCATCCTGGCGATTTCGGGGATGCTGCGGCGCTCTTCGTGGTCGGCGCGCCCGGCGGCCTTGGACTGCGATCGTTGCTGGAAAGGGGCCGCAATGCCGGCAATTCTGATCAGTCTTCTTAAGCGGCTCGGCCCATATGCGGCGGCTCTCGCGCTCGGCCTCGGTGCTGGCGCCTGGTTTGTCCATCGCCTCGATGCCGCCAGTGTCGCGCGTGCCCAGGCCGCCGTGGCGCAGGAGGCTGCCGCGAATGCGGCGGCCGTGGCGACGGCGAATGCGAAAGCCGCCGCTGCATTGGCCGCGGCGGACGACCGGGCCAACCAGGCTGAAGCCGCGCTGGCGGCCGAACGGTCCGTCGTGTCGGCATCGGTGCAAACCGAGGAGGCGCAGGTTGTGCATGACGCGGCGATCAAGGGAGAGGATGGACCGGTCGCGCCGGTCCTTTCGAATGCGCTGCGCGCCTTGCGAGGTGGCCAATGAGGTGCGCGGTTTTCCTGCTGCCGTTCCTCTTGGCCGGATGCGTTGGCGCGCCTCCCGCGATCAGCGTCACGCGCACCGTCGTGGTGCACGTGCGTGTGCCGACGGCGCTCCTGACCTGCGCGGGCGCGCCAGCCGTTCCGCGTGCGACCCTTCAGAGCCAGGTCGCCACCTATCTGATCCAGCTGCATGCCGCGTGGGCTGACTGTAGCCAGACCGTCGCCGCCATCCGCCAATTCTCCGGAAAGCCCTGAATGATGGAATCAAACTGGCGCGTGGCGCTCGACCTCGGCTCGCTGGTCGCCCTGGTCGCGACGGCAGTGATCGCCTGGGCCGCTTACAAGCTCCAGAAGAAGACGAACGAACGGATGGATGAGGCGAAGGTGCTCGAGCGCATCGAAGCCCTTGAGCACTCCCAGAGCACCGCGCCGACGAGGCGAGACATCGAGCGGATGGAAGACCGCATCATGGGGACCGAACGGCACGTCAACTCACTGGATTCGAAGATCACCGGCGTGCAGGCGAGCGTCGACGGTCTCGCCAAGCTGATCGCCGGCGTGAGCAGCGGCGTCCAGGTGATCCAGCAGCACCTGCTCGCGCAATCCCGTGGGGGTGATGAATGACGATCACATTCGAGGAACGGCTGGCGCAGGACCGTCGGCGTTTCATTCTGGAAGCGCTCAATGAAGCGACCGGCTACCAGCTGAACGACCTCACGCTCAAATCGGTGCTGGCCGGGTTCGGCCATACCGCTGGGCGCGCGACGATCCGGCACGACCTGGAATGGTTGCGGGACAAAGGGCTGCTGCGCATCGAGAAGCTGGGCGGCGATGGCGCGGCGGACGCGCCCACTGTCTGGCTGGGCACCCTCACGGAAAGGGGCGCGGACGTGGTCGGCGGTGAAAGCTGCCCTGGCGTCGCGCGCCGGCCGCCGGGCTGAGCCATGCCGAGGCCATCATCAATTTCCCGGCTGCCCGCCGAGGTCCGCGAGATGATCGGGCAGCTGCGCGAGCAGGGGCACACGATCGACGAGATCCTCGCGCACCTCGCGGACATGCAGACGCAGGTGAGCCGGTCGGCTCTCGGGCGCCACATCCAGGGGCTCGACGAGCTCGGTGAAAAGGTGCGCCGGTCCCGCTCGGTCGCGGAGGCGCTTGTGCGCCAGCTGGGCGATGCCCCGGAAAGCCGGACGGCCCGCCTGAATATCGAGCTGCTGCATTCGGCGCTCCTGGATCTGTTCATGGGCACCGAGGGGGATGCGCGCGGGCAGGATGCGCTGAAGGGCAACCCGGAAGGCTTCATGTTCCTCGCCAAGGCGCTGGACCATCTGGGGCGCGCGCAGAAGAGCAATGTCGATGCCATTGCGGCGATCGAGAAGCGCGCCGAGGAGCGTGCCCGGGCGGCTGCGGCGAAGGCGGTCGAAGAAGTTGCGAAGAAGACGGGCGGAATGACGGCCGAGACGCTGGACGCCATCCGCGCGGGGATCTTCGGCGTTAAACCGCAAAATGGAGAGAATGAGTGACCCGTTCCGAACAAGAGATCGAGCGCGAAATCCAGGCGAAGGGCCTCAATGCGCCCAGGCTCACCCCCGAGAGGATCGATGAAGTAATAGTCGGCGAGTACTATGGGCTGGGCACCGACCTGTTCCTTGCTCCTGGCGTGCCGGTGATGAGGAAGTGTCCTGCGCCGCTCGCACTCCTGACTATTTGTGTCCTTGTGCTCAAGAACGGCTTCACCGTTGTCGGCACGAGTGCATGTGCGAGCGAGGCCAACTTCGACGAGACGATCGGCCGCAAAATCGCCCGCGAAAAGGCCCGCGAACAGGTCTGGGCGCTCGAGGGCTACCTTTTGAAGGAGGAGCTTTCCCGAGCGTCCCCACTCTCGGAGGCCGCCGCCATGAACGACGCCGTGCGCGAAGTCCACGCCCTCGTGAGCGAAAAACGCCCGGCCAGCGCTGCGCCTGTGCCTTCTCCCGGCAGAATGGTCCTCTATTACGAAGGCGATTGGGAGGCGTGCGGTGCCTCGTTCCCGCACGCAATGACCGGGGACTGGGAAAGCCAGAAAGCGTTCGTCGAAAGGCACGGCGCGGAAGCGCGGGGCACCAACGGAACACGCCTTCACCCGGCGATCATTACCAATGTCTGGGGGCCTGACTGCGTCAACCTGATCGTCTTCTTTGACGCAGTCGGGCCGCAGGTGAAGACCAGTATGTCGAGGCTGCCGGACGAGGCGTTTGCAGACGGAGCCCGCTGCACCAATAGCGGCTGGCGGTGGCCTCCTCGCGTCTGATGCAGCGCCGGTCAGCCGCTCAGGTCGTTCCGTTTCGCGGCAGCATGGCCGAGACGACGTGCGTTGTGTGCGAGGCGTCCGGCGTGACGATCCTCGCGATGGGCCGCAACGACAATGGCGCGATCGAGCGTGCCTACTGCGGGATCGAGTGCGCGCGGCGTGAGGGGTGGCCGTGGCTGAACGGCGACGGATGGAGGCGCGCGTCGTGACCCAGCTCCCGGACGTCTTCCTGGACTACCAGAAGCTGCTGATGACCGGCGTGTCGCACCATGCGGTGATCGTCGCCGAGAAGTCGCGCCGTATCGGGTATTCATGGGCGGCGGCCGCGATCGCGGCACTCACCGCGTCCGCTACCAAGGGCGCCGGCGGGATGGATGTGCTCTATCTCGGCTACAACTTGGAAATGGCGCGGGAGTTCATCGACTACGTCGCGGAATGGGCGCGCGCGATCGAACCGGCCGCGGCCGAAGTCGAGGAGGTGGTTTTCGAGGACGATCGTGCCGAGAAGTCGATCCAGGCATTCCGCATCCGCTTTGCCTCCGGCTTCAAAGTGCTGGCGTTGCCGTCGTCGCCGCGGTCCCTGCGTGGCATGCAGGGCCTCGTCATCATCGACGAGGCGGCCTTCCACGAGGATCTTGAGGGCGTGCTGAAGGCCGCTTTCGCGTTGCTGATCTGGGGCGGCAAGGTGATGGTGATCAGCACGCATGACGGCGACGAAAACCCGTTCAACCGCCTTGTGCAGGACATCCGCGCCGGGAGGCGCCCCTATCACCTGTTGCGCGTGACGCTCGATGACGCGCTCGACGATGGTCTTTACCAGCGGATATGCCTGGTGCGCGGCCTCACCTGGTCGAAAGAAGCGGAAGCCGCATGGCGCCAGGAGCTGATCGAGTTCTATGGCAGCGGCGCCGACGAGGAGCTCTTCTGCATTCCCTCCGCGTCCTCCGGCTCGTTCCTGCCGGGCGCGCTGATCGAGGCGCGGATGCAACCCGACATTCCGGTGCTGCGCTGGAAGGCGCCCGCGGCGTTCGACCAGGAGCCGGAGCATCTGCGCGTCGCCGAGGCGCGCGAATGGTGCGAGGAGACCCTCAAGCCGGTGCTGGCGGCGATCGACCCGGAAATGCCGGTGACATTCGGCTTCGACGTCGCGCGCCGCGGTGATCTCTCCGCCGGCTGGTTTCTCGGGACCCAGTCCGACCTGGTGCGGCGCACGCTGTTCACCTTCGAGCTGCGCAACATGCCATTCGCACAGCAGCGCCAGATCCTCTGGTATGTGCTTGAGCGCATTCCGCGCCTGCGCGCGGGAAAGATGGACGCCACTGGCCTGGGTATGCAGCTGGCCGAGGAGACGGTGCAGAAATTCGGCTCTCGCATCGAGGCGGTGATGCTGAACGACGCCTGGTATCGAGAGAACATGCCGCCCTGGAAGGCGGCCTTCGAGGATGCGACGATCGTGCTGCCGCGTGACCGCGACGTCCTGACAGACCATCGAGCCGTTCAGCTCGTGCGCGGGATCGCCAAGGTGGTCGAGCGCAGCGGAGACAAGGGCGAAAAGCGCCACGGCGACTCCGCGATCGCCTGCGTCCTGGCGCACGCCGCCTCGCGTGGGGACGTGGCCGTCTACGAGTATGAGGGCGCCGTGCGGCGCCAGGCGCCCAGCGCGTGGCGCAACCGGCCCGACCCGTACGAGGATGAGCCGCGCGCGAATACTGGCTGGCTGCCGGATCTGTCAGGAGGGATGCTCAGATGAGCTTCGCATCGCACACGGCGGACGCAATGGACGCGGCCTCGGTCGACGATGATGCCGCCCGCATGGCCGAGAGCGAGCGGGCGCTCCTCGGCCTCACCGTCACCAGGCTGAAGGAGATCGGCTTGCCGAAAGGATCCGGGGACGCGCGATTCCTCGAGCAGATGGATCGGCGGATCAATGTGGCGCGCGAGAAGCCGACAGCGGCCGAGGTCGAAAAGGTGAAGCGGATGGCGTGGACCTACCGGCGCCGGATACCGGCGCGCCTCGCGCTCAAGCTCAATCCCGCAGACCCGATCGTGCGGGAGATGAAGCTGTGACAAAGCCGCTTGTCGAAATGACGGAACAGGAACTCGCGGCCGAGTTCGCGTCAGCTCAGGAGGCCGAGCGCGCGGCCGAGTTTATCGACGGCCTGAGCGCATGGGCGTCCGCCCGCAAAGCTGCAGTCCAGCGGCAGGAACACGTGATTTCGGAGATGGCGCGTCGGCGCCTTGCGGGCGCGGGAGGCGCTCACTCATGACCGAGGATGTGCTGAGGATCATCGACCAGGACGGCCATCCGATTCCTCGGTCCGCCCTGACGAAGTCGATCGCCGCGCCGAGCTTCGTGTCCGCGCGGCCGCCGTTCCCGCAGCATGTCGCCTTCGGGATGAACCCCTTCCGGCTGGCGACGATCCTGCGGGCGGCCGATCAGGGGTCCACGCTCGACTATGCGGTGCTCGCCGAGGAGATCGAGGAGCTCTACCCGCACTATTCGTCCGTCCTGAGCAAGCGGAAGCGGCAGGTCAGCCAGCTGCCGATCACGGTGAAGGCAGCGGAGGACGTTCCCGACGGCGAGAAGCACGCGGATTTCGTGAGGCGGTGGCTCGACACCAAGGTGCTGAAGAGCGCGCTCTACGACGTCCTGGACGCGGTCGCCAAGGGCTATTCCGTCTGCGAGATCGACTGGGAGACGAAGCCTGGTCTGGTTCGGCCGCGCGAGATCCTCTACCGGCCGCAGCGGTTCTTCGAGGTGAGCTGGGAGGATGGCGAGACGATCTGGCTACGCACCGATACCGGCTTCGAGCCGCTCGCGCGTCACAAGTTCGTCCTGCACCAGCACAAGTTCAAATCGGGACAGGCCGTGCGGAGCGGCCTCACCCGGGCGGTCGCCTTCATGTGGATGTTCTCGACATACACGCTGCGCGACTGGGCGATCTTCTGCCAGGCTTACGGCATGCCGGTGCGCGTGGGGCGCTACGGCCCGGAAGCGAGCGAGAGCGACAAGCGCGTGCTGTGGCGCGCGGTCAGCGCGATCGGCGGCGACCTTGCGGCGATCATTCCGAATTCGATGCAGGTGGAGTTCATCGAAGCCAAGGGGGAGAAGGGCGCGCAGGTCTATGAGGGACGGTCGAACTGGCTGAACTACGAGGTCTCGAAGCTCGTGCTGGGAGGGACGGCCGGCACCGATGCGGTGAATGGCGGCCACGCCGTTGGCCAGGAGCACCGGGCGGCCGAGCAGGATGTCGAGCGGTTCGACGCGGACCTGCTGCAGAACACCATCGATCGCCAGATCATCGCGCCCATGATCGCGTTCAGCTTCGGCCCGCAGGAGGCATATCCGACGATCGAGATCGGGCGCCCGGAAGAGGCGCCTCTGGATGCCGTCATCGCCGGCGTCGCGGATCTCGCGCCGTTTGGCCTGACGGTGAAGGCCGAGGAAATCCGGCAGCGGCTGCAGTTGACGAAGCCGGAGGGCGACGACGAGGTTCTCCGGATGCCGGCGATGCCAGCGCCAGGCGCAGGAGGAGCGGCCGGCGCGTCGCCGGCGACGACGAACCCGATCGCGAAGGAGGTGCTGAAGATCCGCGCCAACCAGCACCCGGAAATCAACCCGGACAGCCTGACGCGGGCGCTCCATGCGCGCCGGTCGTTCGGCCAGTTTCTGACAATGCACGCGGCCACGGCGGCCGCACCCGCGCAGGCGGATTTCGAGGCGCTCGAGGCGCGGATCGCCCGTGAGGCAACCGGCGCGCTCGCCGGGCTCGCCGACCAGGTGCGCACCGCATTGCAGTCGGCCGAGAGCCTGCCGGAGGCGGTGCAGAAGCTGCAGGCGCTCGACCTGAACGCCGACGAGTTCGCGGAGGCGATGGCGCGCGGCATGGCGCTGGCACACCTCGCCGGGCAGGCGGCATTGCTGGACGAGATTTCCTACGAGGCTCGCGCGAGTGGTCCGGATGGCAAGTGAACGGAAACTGCGCACGGCGAAATCCTCCTGCGTGGATTGTGGCCGCTTGTTCGAAGGGCGCAATGCAGCGGCGAACGCGAAGCGGCACGCCGATCAGACGGGGCATGTCTTGGTGCTCGCGCGGTTCTACCAGGTGAGCCCCCCCAGGGTACGCACTGTTGCTCAGGTCGTTTACCAGATCAGGGGCAGTGATCTGGCCGCGGCGCGAAAGGCCGACGAGGCCAAATGACGCGCACGACCGCCGAAGCCGTCCAGCTGCCTTTCGACGAGGCGGTCGATTATTTCCGGCAGAAGACGAACATGCCCTCGGCACACTGGACCGCCGTCATGGACGAGGCGCATGCGCGGGCCTTCGCCGTCGCCGGCGCCACGAAGAAGGCGCTGATCGAGGATTTGCGGCAGGCGGTTGACAAGGCGATCTCCCAGGGCACCGGCTTCGGCGAGTTCAAGCGCAATTTCGACGACATCGTGAAACGCCACGGATGGGTCCACCACGGCCATCCGCAGTGGCGCGCGCGGGTGATCTACGAGAGCAACATGAGTACGGCCTACGCCGCCGGCCGCTACGCGCAGATGACGCGGCCGGAGACGCTCGAGGCGTTTCCCTACTGGCAGTTCGTGCATACGCCGGTCGCGCATCCGCGCATCATGCACCTGGCGTGGAACGGCCTGACACTGAAAGCCGACGATCCGTGGTGGGACACCCACTACCCGCCGAAAGGGTGGGGCTGCCGGTGCATCGTCAGCGTCGTTTCGGAGGGCGGCCTGCGCCGGATGGGCAAGACGAAGCCCGACAGCGCCCCGGAGACCAAGTGGACCACGTATGTGAACAAGACGACGGGCGTCGTCACTCGCGTGCCGGAAGGCGTGGATCCTGGCTGGGTCGGCAATCCGGGCAAGATCTGGAAGGAAGGGCGCCGCGCGCCGGTGTCGGCCGAGCCGGTGAGCGCCGTCCCTGGCGTCCAGGTGCCGCTCCCGGCCAAGCCACATTCATTCCGCTCCACGGCCGCGGCGCGCCGCATCCTGGGCGCACAGGCCGACGCGTGGCGGGGCGCCCTCACGGATGCGCAGAAGCGGGCGATCGCGCGGCCGACGGCCGCGAATGCGGAGGCCGTCCGGGACGCACTGGAAAGCGCCGAGACGCCGGAGGACGTTGCCGCCTGGGACGTGATCGGAGGGGAGACGTTGCGGCAACTCGCGCTTCTCGATCCGGGCGACGCATGGCGACCGTCCGCGCCGATCGGCGCAAGCATCGTGCGGGAGCTCGCGCGCCTGGACGTCAAGGACCGCGATTTTCTGCTGCGCCTCGTCGTGCCCAAAGGCACGCGCGGCGCGACGTTCACGAATGCCGGGGCACTCTTCCTGGTCTCGGACCGGTGCAGCCTGACGGTCGCGCGCAAGGACGATGACCAGGTGACGATCCTGGTGGGATCGCTGCGCTGATGGCCGGCCTCTCCGCTGAAATCACGTTCGACGATCGCCGCGTTGTTGAGGCGATGGACCGCCTGCGCATGCTGGACCGGGACGCAAAGCCGCTCCTGGACGCGATCGGCACCGGCCTCGTCGCGTCGACCGAGGCGCGGTTCCAGTCTGGCACCGCGCCAGATGGCACGCCCTGGGCTCCTCTCAATCCCGCCTATGCCGAGTTCCGCCGTCCGGGCCCGACCCTCGTCCAGTCGTCGGCCCTGATGCGATCGATCACCTTCCGCGCCGGCTATCACACGCTGCGGATCGGCTCGCCGCTGATCTATGCCGGCGTCCACCAGTGGGGCGCGACGATCCGGCCGGTGCGCGCCAAGGCGCTCGCCTTCCAGATGGGCGGACACCTGGTCCTCGCCCGCAAGGTGACCATCCCGGCGCGGCCGTATCTGGGCATCTCGGATGAGGATGAGGAGATGATCCTGGAGACCGTCGATCGGCTCCTCGGGCGCCTTCTCGGTGCGTGACAGGGAGGCTCACCGTCGGGGCGATCTTTAAGACGATCTTAAGAGACGCTAAGACGGTATTCAGCGGCTTTTGAGGTATGCTAGGCTCCATCCGGTGGTCCGGAATGACCGCGCCGCTCAGCGGCCTTAAAATCGGCTCTTTCGTCCCGACCCGGTTCCTTCCATCCAGCCACTATCATAACCGTCGTTAGGACGGCCGCATGCGCGTGCGCCTCTACGGTGGGCGCGTGGATCAGACGAACGTTTCCTCCCTGTTCTTGGACTTGCCCGGCGTGGCACTGCACGCGACGGCGGAAGCTGCGCCGCCGGAGTGGATCCAGCTGCTACCGCCGGGCACATTTTCGGGGACGGACGGCCGGGGGCCATACCATGTAGCCGATGCCGACGATCTCATCCGCGTCTCGATGGAAGCGGGCAAGCTGCCGATCGACGAAAACCACTCTACCGACCTGGCTGCGCCGCGTGGCGGCGAATCTCCGGCGCGAGCGTGGATTGTCGATCTCGCCAACCGCGGCGACGATCCGCGCGCGGGAGGCATCTGGGGGCGCGTCGAATGGACGCAGTCCGGCACCGCGCTGATGGCCGACAAGTCGTATCGCGGGATCAGTCCCGTCTTCACACACGCCCGGGGTGGCCGCGTCACCAGGATCCTGCGCGCCGCCCTCACCAACACCCCCAATCTGACCCAGCTCGCGTCCCTGCACGCGCGGATCTCGGCCGAGGAGCGCGCGAAGCTCCCCGCCGACATGTTCGCGGTCCCGGAGAAGCGGCAGCTGATCATCCGTGATCCCGACCACGTCGAGCTGGCGTGGGACATGGTGGACCGGACGGCAGACCTCACCGATGCGGAGCGCGCGGAAGCGCGTCGTCGCATTCTCGCCCGCGCACGGAAGCTCGGGATGGACACCAGCGGCTGGACTGGCGCCGCACACTCGGAAGGAGCGGATATGGACATCGCCACCGTCAGGAAGGCTCTCGGCCTTCCGGACACGGCGGACGAGGCGGCTTGCCTCGCCGCCATGGAAACCGGGCGCCAGCAGGTGGCGCTTCAGGCGCAGCAGCTGACCGACAAGGACAAGCAGCTCGCCGAGCTCGGCACGAAGTATGTGCCGCTCGAGGAGCATGTCGCCCTCCAGGCGCGCGTCGACACCATGGTGAAGACAGCAGCCGAGGAGGCCGCGCGTCGCTTCGTCGACAACGCCATCGCGGCCGGCAAGCCGATCGCGGCCCAGAGCGTCCGCGATCGCATGATCGCGCTGCACACGCAGGACCCGGAGGCGACCGAGAAGATGATCGACGAAATGCCGTCGATCAACGCGCGCGGCGCCGATGGGCGCTTCACCCCGGCGCCGGCTGGCGGCGGCACCGAGATGATGAGCGCCGAGGACAAAGAGGTGATGTCGAAATTCGGCCTCACCAAGGAGCAGCTCGCTGAGTGGCGCAAGAAGCGCGCCGAGCGGGAAAAGGAGGCGTAAATGGCACTCACATCCGACGCCAAGGTGCCGCGCCGCGGCCAGCGCTTCGGGCGCAGCGACTTCGGCTACCCGGTGGCGCCCGGCGAGAAGATCTTCCGTGGGGGGATCGTCTGCCTCAATTCCAGCGGCGAGCTGGTGCGTCCGCAGACGACCGGCGCGGAGGTGTTCGCCGGTCTCGCGACGGCGACCTATGACAACTCGGCATCCGCCACGGCGGGGCCGACGATCGTCGCCGAGCGCGGGTCGTTCGCGCTCGCGGTCGGCTCGGCCGGGGTCGCGAACATCAATGCCGAGGTCTACGCGACCGACGACAACACCTTCACCCTGACCGCGCCGACGACCGGTTTCACCGCGCCGATCGGCAAGATCAATGGCATCGAGAACGGGCAGACCTGGGTTCTGCTCGAGGGGGCCTGATAACTCATGGCATCTGTCATCACCTTCCCGCTGCTCCAGTCGATCAATGACGCGGTCAGCCTGGCGTTCGACACGCAGCTCTACGCGGCGCCGTCGATCTACAAGAACTTCACCTACGAACAGCCGAGCACTGGCCGCGCCGAGGTGTATCCGCGCCTCGACATGCTGCCGGGCCTGCGCGAGTGGATCGGCGACCGCGTCGTCAACACGGTGAGCCTTGAGACCTTCTCGATCTCGAACAAGACGTTCGAGGAGACGATCGGTATCAAGCGCGAGGACATCGAGGACGATCGCTACGGCATCCTGCGGCCGATCGCCGAGCAGCTGGGCCAGGACGCCGGCCAGGTGCCCGACAATCTGGTCAGCCAGCTCTTCACGCAGGGGCACACAACGCTGACCTATGACGGCCAGAACTTCTTCGACACCGCGCATCCGAACTATACGGCCACCGGCGCGGCGACGACGGTCGCCAACTATCAGGCGGGCAGCGGCAATCCGAGCTGGTATCTGATCGACGGCAGCCGCATCCAGAAGCCGTTCATCTACCAGACGCGCCGGCCGTTCCGGGTGATCCCGAAATTCAGCCTCACGGACGAGACCACGTTCTTCGAGGACGAGTTCGTGTGGGGCGTCGATGGCCGCTCGAACGCCGGCTACGGCCTCTGGCAGCTGGCGTTCCGCTCGGACGCGGCGCTCACGCTGGCGAACCTCGAAAGCGCGCGCGCGACGATGATGAGCCTGCGCCGCCCGAACGGCGCGCCGATGGGCATCGGGATGACCGGGCTGTTGCTCGTTGTGCCTCCCTCCCTCGCGCCGGCCGCCCGCGCCTACTGCGAAAACCAGTTCCTGCCGGCCGGCGATCCGCTCGCCTCCGGCGGCACGGTTTCCAACACCTTCCGCGGGCTGGCGAAGCCGGTGGAGAACCCCTGGCTCAGCTGAGCGTCTGAATAGGAGGGGGCCATCGGCGTAGACGCCCCATAACGGAGGGATCGATGGCTCACCTCCGTGCCCCGCCGGGAAAAGGCCGGCGGGGCGCCCCACCCCGAGGAGACCACCCGATGAAGAAGCTCGTCGTGTTCTGTGGAATTGCGGGCCGGCGCCGCGCCGGGATGCAGCATCCCCCGATGGCAGCCTACCCGCTCAACCATTTTACGGCCGAGGAGCTGCGCGATCTGCGCCGCGATCCCGTGTTCTATCTCGCGATCGGCGATACCGCGACCGAGGAGACGCTCGACGCGCTCGAGGGCGCGCTCGAGGAGGGCGGTGAGGCCGCGCAGGCCGCTGTGGAGCAGGCGCTGGTGTCGGACGCGCATGCGGCCGAAGGCGCCGACCAGGCGGTCGCCGCGGCCGAGGGCGCCGGGCGGCAGCCGAAGCGCGCGAAGAAGAGCGCCTGAGAGGCACCTGAAGCATGGCTTACGCGACGATCGCAGACATGATCGACCGGTTCGGCGAGTCGGAAATGATCCGGCTCTCCACGCCGGACGGCGCGGATCTCGTCGCGGTCGTGCCCGATCCGATCGACCGGGCTCTCGACGAGGCGTCGGCGCTCATCGACACCTATCTGCGGCGCCGCTACCGGATGCCCCTGACGGTGGCACCCCCGGAAGTGCGTCGGGCATGCTGCATCCTGGCGCGCTATGACCTCTCCACCGGTGGGCAGCGGAACCCGTCCGACCAGGTGCAGGCGGGTCAGCAGCAGATCGTCTCCTGGCTGAAGGCGATCGCGGGTGGCACCGTGCATCTCGACCTGGACGAGGTTCCCGTCGGCGATCAGTCCTACGCGCAGACGAGCTCGCGAGATCCCGTCTACGGGGGCGGCTGCGCCGGCTCGCTGCCGTCCGGCTTCTGGGATGGTGGCCTGTGAGCGGCGGCGGTCTTCCTGCTTTCGCCGCGGGCCTCCCCGACGGGCCGCTCCCGGGGATCGGCCGCTCGATCCAGGCGCGACTTCAGCAGGTCTTCCCGCCCACGAAATTCGAGTTCGGGATCGTGCCCGCGAATGTGACGGCGAAAGAGTGGAACAAGCTGACCCACCGGACGCCGTTCATCGGGCTGGGATGGTCGGTGCTGCAGGACCGCACCGAGAGCCCGCTGTTCAAGGGCACCTCCACCTGGACGATCTTCATCGCGGTGATGAACGCGCGCGGCCTCCAGCAGCGGTATTTCGGCGACGCGCAGGCGCCCGGGCTGCTGCACCTGGCACAGATCGCCGTGGCGGCCGTGAACGGCATGCTGACGACGGATGCCAACGGCAACGGCCTCGGTAGCGTCTTCGTGCGCCGGGTGGCGAATGCCCACGGCGAGAACTTCGACGAGAATCAGGCGATCGCGGTCCTCGATTGCGACGTGGTCACCACCATCCAGCCCGCGGACGTGATGCCGAACCCGGCCGACCTTGGCCTGTTCCAGACACTCGCGATCGACTGGAACTTCGACGGCGCATCGAGCGCCAACGATCAGAACGATGTCGCCGGAATTCCGACGACGATGGAGAGCAGCTGATGCCGAAATTGATGGTCAAGCCCGGCCCCGGGCGCACCGTGCGGCTACCGGACGGCCGCAAGCTGCCCGCGGACGGTATGGAGCTCGAGGAGACCAGGACGATCCGCAAATGGCTGCGGATCGGCGACCTGGTGCTCGTCGAGGCGCCGTCCGCATCGCCAAAGTCCACGGGCGCCAAAGTGCAGGAGACAGGTAAGTGAGCGGGAACACGTTGTCGCCGCAGGCGACCCAGACCATCACGCTGGACGAAATCCCCTACAATCTCCAGGTGCCCGGCGCCTTCTATCAGGTCCGCGCGAACTACAGCCAGGCCGGTTTGCTTCCGTATCCCGCCAAGGCGCTCCTGATCGGCCAGATGCTCCCGACAGGCACGGCCCAGCCGAACACGCCCTATCCGGTGTTCGCGGCGTCCGATGCGCAGGCGCTCGGCGGGGGGGGCTCGATCATCGCGCAGATGGCCGCGGCGTTCATCCGCGCCAATCCCTGGCTGCCGCTTGAGATCATCGGCGTGCCGGATGCGACCGGCGCGACCAAGGCGTCGGGATCTTTCGGCATCACCGGCACGGCCACCCAGGCCGGAACGCTGGCTCTCTACGTCGAGGGGATCCGGATCGCGGTTCCGGTCTCTGTCGGCGACACGGCGGCAACCGTGGTGGCGAATGCGCTCTCCACGGCGCAGCAGCTCGCGTCCACCCTCGGCGGCATTCCCTTCAGTGAGGGATTTCTGCCGTTCACGCCCACTGCCGGAACCGGAGCGCTGGAGATTGCCGCGCTTCATGGGGGCACGCTCGGCAACACCATCGACCTGCGGGTCAACGCTCAGCGCGGGGATGCGACGCCGGCCGGACTGGTGGTGACCGTCACCGCCATGGCCGGGGGCGCGACGGACCCCGACGTCACCGCCGCGCTCGATGCGATCTCCAGCACCTGGTTCACCGATATCGGCATCTGCTGGAACGACACGAACAACGTCGGCATCTTCGAGGGGGTTCTGGCGACGCGCTACATGGCCATGGGGAAGCTGGACGCGAAGGGCTACCGCGTGATCGCCGGCACGCCGGGCACTGTGCAGACGGCGCAGACGGGCCTCAACAGCAAATACGCGACCACGCTGCCGATCCAGAACCCGATGCAGCCGACCTGGGTGATCTGCGGCTCCTTTGCCGGCGCGTGCTCGTATGAGCTGGCCAACGATCCATCGCGCCAGCTGCGCGGCGTAGCGCTCCCGGGCATCCTGCCGCCGGCGCCCGCGGACCGGTACGACGAGACCGAGCGCAACATCCTCCTGGGCGCGGGCATGTCGACCTTCACGGTCGCGGTGGACGACACCGTCCAGCTCGAGCGCGTGGTGACCGAGAACACCACGGACGCGAACGGTATCCCCTCCCAGGCGTGGCACGACATCATGGTGCCGGCGACAATGAGCCGGATCCGCTACGACTGGATCGGCTATGTCAGCCTGGTCTACCCCCGCAACAAGCTCGCGCCGGATGGCAGCCTCGCGGCCGAATACGACGGCACCGTCGTCACGCCGAAGCGGATGCGCGGTGCATGGGCCGGAAGGTGCCGCGTCTATGCCGAGAACGGCTGGATCGTGAACACGGCGGCGACGGTGGCCGCCAGCACCTTCGTGATCGACAGCAACGACCCGAACCGGATGAATTCGCGCCAGCAGGTGAACCTGATCGGTAACCTGATGATCCTGGCCGGCGATCTCGAATTCGCGGCGGCATAAGGAGTCTGAGAGATGGCGCAAAGCCTTGGTGTTGTCGAAGTCGTCTGGGCCGGGGTGAAATTCCCCTGTGAAAAGGGCGCCCAGTTCCGGCAGGGCGGTCTGATCAACAAATCGGTCACCGCCGGCGCGCAGGTCAGCCGCAGCCAGGAGATGATGCCCAGCCGCGTGCAGTGCTCGACGCCGTTCATGACCGGCATGTCGATCGCCGCGATCCTCTCGACCCAGGAGGGCGAACTGCAGTTCGTCTGCGATACCGGCCAGACCTTCGTGATCGCGAACGCGTTCATCGTGGACCAGGTCGAGATCACCGGCGGCGAAGGGGGCAAGCTGACGCTCACCTTCGAAGGCGGCGAGGCTGAGGAGCTGCTCTCGTGAACGGCGACGACATCATCATCGAGCACGGCGCGGAGGAGACGGGCGTCGTCGCCGGCGACGACGTCATCCAGGAGGACGCGCCGAAGAAGGCCGAGGGGCTGCCGGACGGCGTTCTCGCGACCGAGGACGGCTTCGAGATCCGGCTCGATTATCCCGTGACCCTCCGTTTCAAGAGCGGCGACAAGGTGCGCGAGGAGCGTTATGAGACCCTCCGCGCCCGGCGTATGAACGGGGGCGACCTGCGGGCGATGATGACCTCCTCGCGCGGTGACGGCGCGCTCTTCATTCTGGAGCGTATCCTCGATCTGCCGGCCGCTCGGGCGCCCCAGGTGATCGACCGGCTGGACGGGGTGGATCTGGGACGCGCCCTGGAGCTCGTAAATTTTTTGTCGCCGAAGCCCCCGCGGACTGGGGGCTGATGCTGGCCGCCGTCGGGCGGCACTACGGCTGGCCGCGCGCCGATCTGGAAAGCCTGACCATGGCCGACCTCCGGTTCTGGATGGGGACCGTCGGACAGTATAACGAGGCGCTGAGGAGCAGCTGATGGCGGACGATCTTGTAGCCGAAATCACACTCCGGCTCAGGGCGCAGATGGCCGGCCCGCTCGACGAGGTGAAGAAGCTTTTCGAGGGGCTGAACAAGACGATTCGCTCGCTCGACAAATCGGTCGCGCAGCTCAGCGAAAAGCTCGACGCCCTCAAGATGCCGACGCAGCCCATCAACCAGATGAAGGAACTGGCGGCCGAGACGACGGCTGTCAGCGATGCGGCCGAGAAGGCGACGAAGAGTCTCCGGGATATGGGCCGCGGCACCGGCATGAGCCGCGCGGTGCGCGGGGGAGCCACCTCCGAGGCGGCATCGCTCGAAGGTCCGAAGAACGCCGACGACGCGGTGGATTGGCTGGGTGGCGCGATCGCCGGCGCGCTCGGGCTCTCCACCGTGACGGCCCTCGGCGATTACCAGAAGCGCCTCAACCAGATCGTGATCACGGAAAGGCTGAAGGGGCCGCAGGCCGCCAGAGAGGCCGCTCGCCTGGGCGCCATGTTCGATTCCCTCGCTCTGAAGGATCGCCAGTCCAGCATTGGTCTCGCGGACGCGTATTTTCGGATGGTCACCACGCATATGCCGCCGGCCGTCGTGAAGGCGATCATGCCCGACATCGGCATGATGGCGACGGCGCATGACGTGAGCCCATATGATCTGGCGGATGCGGCGTTCGCGATCAACGACAGCTTCAAGATCGGGCCGAAGGGAATGCTTTCGGCCCTCGCGATGCTGGCCACGGCGGCGAAGATGGCTCACTTCTCGCTCGGCAACTTCGGTGAGCACCTGAAAAGCATCGGCGGTATCGCCGAAACCATGGGGCTCACGGGGCGCGGCAATCTCGACCGTGTGGCCGCGGGGCTCGAGACCGTCATCAAAAACACGACGCAGCCAGGACAAGCCGCGCAGGACTACCAAGACTTCCTGTTTTATCTGAGCAGCCCGCAATTCAATATGGCCGGCCTACGCCTCGGCTTCAAAAAGCGCCTTGCAGCCAGTCAGGCACTCTTCAGCAAATACCACATTCAGCCGGTGAGCTTCTGGCAGCTGGAAAGTGACGCGAACAAGAAGGGCGTCAACGAAATCGACTATATGCTGCAGTATTTCCATAACGTCACGAGCCGAATGAGCCCGGGCGATCGAATGAAATATCTGCGCACGATATTCGGTAACCAGCAGAGCGCGAACACAGTGGTATCGATCCTCGAGCACTGGAAGGATTACCACGCGATGATCGCAGAGCTCGGAAAGGTGACCAACGCCACGGGTGCCCAGGATTTCGCGACCGCGCTCACAGGGGCGAACACCCAAGTCGAGAAATTCGACGAAGAAATGAGGCAGCTGGAGCGCGATATCGGGAAATTTCTGGTCGGACCGCTCAAGCTCGTGAATGTTGGGCTCAGTGAGCTGATCAAGGGGGTAAACGAGCTCAATCAGGTGACGATTCCCGTCCTGAATACGGGGCTCGGGAACGTCGCGCTCGGAACGGCCTCGGTCTATGCCACACTGAAGGCATTCGGCGCACTCAGCAGCCGGATCCTTGGGAAGAAAGCCAAAGGCGGCGAATCCGTCCTTGACGACGTCGTCGACGCCGGCAAGCGCGCGGTGGTTGAAGGCGGAGAGGGCGCGGCCGAAGGCGGCTGGCCAGGTCTGATCGCCGGCATTGTCGCCGGCGTGATCGGCAACAAGCTCGAGGACAGCATGAAGAACTCGATCCGGGAGGCCGGCGCCGAAGTCGGCGACGCCATCGGCCGAGCGCTCGGGATGCATGTTGTGGACGTTCACGTCACGAATGGCGACGGCGTCGGGCGTCATCACACCCACAATCCGGCGCGGCTGCCTCGCAAGACGCCACCCTCCGGACCTCTTCTAAACCGGCCTTGAGAGACGTTTCATGGTGAGCTTATCAGGCATTTCGACCCAGCTGCTGAACGGCGCCGTCCCGGGGTTCTCGGGCGCCCTCCTCGAGGCGACGATCGCCGGCATTCCCTTCCAGATCATCGACACGTCTATCGAGGTCGGCCGCCGGCTGCAGCGGTTTCTGTTTCCGGGCGTCGATGGCGCCGCATATGAGGATCTCGGCGCTCTGGACGGTCCGATCGCCCTGAAAGGCGTCCTGATCGGTGCAGACTACGTCCAGCAGGCGACGCTTCTGCGCACGGCGCTCCGCACGCAGGGGCCGCTTTCCCTTGTGCATCCATGGCTCGGCAACATCCAGGTGGTGCTGCTGGCGCCGGGTCGCGTGACTTTCTCGTTCAAGGAAATCCGGTGCGCCCGTTTCGAGGTGCAGCTCTACCCATGGACGCCGCCATCGCTGCCGGCATCGAACTCGATCGCCGGCCTCGAGCTCGCCGCGACGAGCGCCATCGACGCGGCACAGTCCTACATGATCACCGCGCTCACGCCGTTCCGGAACGCCTTCGCCGCGTTCTCGGCCGTGCAGTCCTGGACCACCTCGATCGCTGGCCAGTTCAGCGCGCTGGTCCAGACCGGCCCGTCGGGCGACGTCATCGGTCCGGCCGCTGCCGGCGCCGTCGCGACACTGAGTGCGCCCACCAGCGCGCCGAGCACCGGCTGGCAAGCGACCGCCGTCGGGAACGTCCTCGCGGTGCCGGCGGCGATCGCCGCGGCCGCCTCTCCACCCATTCCGGCCGCCGTGGCGCCCGGTGGCGTCACCACCCCGGCGCCCGCGGCCGATCCTGGCGATACGACCGCGATGCTCCTGGCGGCCGCGACGATCGCCCAGGCGAGCGGGACGATCGCGACCGGGCAGAGCGTCGGCACCCTCGCGTCACTTGCGGCGGGGTTGCAGGCGGCCTGCGTCGCCCAGGCCGCGCAGACGGCCGCCTTGATCGCCTATGTGTCGGCGCAGGACGCGGAGACCGAAGTCGGCCTTCTCATGACCGCGATCGACGCCGCGATCGTCGCGGCCGCCACGCTTGCGGAGACGGACCCGCTGAATGCCGCTTCCGTCTGGCAATCGCTCCAGGATCTGAAAAGCGCGGTGGCGACGAACTTCAACAGCCTGGTGGGCTCCCTGCCTCAGGTCGTGAACATCGAGCTTTCCTCGGCCGTGCCGGCATGGATCGTGGCGCATTACGTCGTCGGCGATTCGCCCTCGATGATGTATGCGACCTGGCAGGATCTGCTCGCCCGCAACGGCGCGGGCGCGCCGGCGACGCTCGGGCCTGGGCTTATCGAAGTGCTGAACGCGGCCTGATGAGCACCACCGGGATCGTCCTCGAGGTCGGAGGCCAGCAGCTGGGCGCCTGGACGCAGGTGGAAATCGGGCGCGACCTGCGGGACGTCGCCGGCGGCTTTCACTTCACCTATTTCGACAAGGCGCGGATCGATGCGGCGCTCGGGCCGCAGCCCGGCCCGCTGGCCATCGGGCCGCTCACCGAAGGGATGCCGTGCCGCGTGCTCTATCTCGGCCAGGTGATGCTGGTCGGCTGGCTCGACGATGTCGATATCCAGTGGAGCCCGGACCGCATCGAGGCGCATATCTCCGGCCGCGATTCGGTGGGCGACCTGGTGGACTGCGCGGCCGTGCCGAACGGACCCGCCGAGTTCCGCAACCTCACGGTCCTCCAGATCGCCTCGAAGCTCGCTGCGCCCTTCGGCATCAAGGTGACGGCCGACGTCGATGTCGGCGCGCCGTTCCCGGTGTTCGGCGTCAATCTCGACGAGACGGTGCTGATGGCGATCGAGCGGGCGACGCGGCAGCGGGCGCTCCTCGCGGTGTCCGACGGCGTCGGCGGTCTGCTGCTCACGCGCGGCGGCTCGACGCGGGCGCCGGCCGCGCTCACCGACGAGGATTTCATGGCGCCGGAGCAGCACGGCAACATCCTGAGCCGCCATTACCATGGATCGTGGCGCGAGCGGTTCAGCGACTATTTCGTGAAGGGGCAGACGCAGAGCGCGCCGTGGCGCGGCTTGACCGATTGCACGATTTCACCAGGGACTGATCCATCCACCGCGCCGGTTGCCGCACCCTCGGCCGAGACGACGACGGCGGAGGGGCAGGCGATCATGATGACCGGCCACGCGATCGATCCGGCCGTCACGCGCTGGCGCCCGACCGTGAATGGGGTGCGCACGCAATCGGGCGCCTCGTCCGTCCAGGCGCAGGCGGAATGGGCACTTCGCGTGGCGCGGGGAATGAGCCAGCAGGCGCAATACACGGTGAAGGGATGGTCGGCGAATGGCGAGCTGTGGAAGCCGAACGCCCTGGTCTCGGTGCAGGACGCCTATGTCGGCATCAACAAGGACATGCTGATCGCCAGCGTCCAGTATCGGGCAGACAATCACGGGATGACCACCACGCTGGGACTGGCCGGGCGCACCGCTTTCGACAGGATCGACGAGAGCACCGGCCGTGGCCGCATCTTCAGGCACCATCGGGTGCTCGGCCCGACCAGGAAAGGCTGAGGAGAGACCATGCTCGACGAGATCTACGGCGCGATACGGGGGATCAGCGGGCTCGGCCTGGTGATCGCGGTGGACGATAGCGGCCCGGCGCAAATGCTCACCGTGCACTGCGCGGACGGTGTTGTGCGCGACCAGGTCGAGGTGATGCAGATATTCGGGTTCGCCTCGATGCCGCCGAGCGAGGGGGCGATCTGCCTCGTCTTGGCGGTGGGTGGCGACCCGGCCAACCTGCGCGCGCTCCCGGTCGCATGCCCAGCGGCGCGCATGGGCAACCTTTCTCCCGGCGATTCGGCACTCTATGCCCAGGACGGCACGCGGGTGCACGTGAAGTCCGGCGGGGATGTCGAGATCTGGGCGAAGACCTGCACGATCCACGCGCCCGACGGCGGCACGATCGACGGCAATCTGCACGTGACCGGCACAGTCGCCGTCGATCAGGACGTGACGATCGGCTCGCTCTCGGTTAAGAACCATGACCATACCGACGCGCAGGGCGGCACGACCGGGCCGATGCAGAACTAAATCCTAACCGGCGTTAGGACGCCTCCTTCGCGCCGCGGCATGACAATGGCGCCCGATGGCCACTCCCACACGAGATTTCGCACTGGTCTACGATCCGGTGAACCGGCGGGCTGATTATCAGTTCGCCGGCAGCGATTTCGTGTTCGACACCACGCCGGCGAGCGCGATGGTGTTTTCTCTCTTCGTCGATCGCCGCGCGCGGCCTGATGACCCGCTCCCCGTCGTCGTGCCGGACTGGTCGCGCCCGTCGACGCTCACCGCGATGCGGGGATGGGTCGGCGATTTCCTGTCCAGTTCCGGCGCGCTGGTCGGCTCTCGCCTGTGGCTGCTCAAGCGGCGCAAAGCGACCGATCAGACACGGCAGGCGGCGATCGAATATGGCGCCGAGGCGCTTGGCTGGCTGCAGACGGTGCGTGGGTATGCGGTCGCCGTGTCGGCCGCATGGGCCGACAACATGGCCACGCCGACGCTTGCGCTGAAGTGCAAGGTTGGCGCGACCACCGTTACCGTGAAACGGCAGGTCGCCTGATGCCCTGGCCGATCCCCGCGCCCGGCTCGATTTCATCGCGGGCGGCGGCCGTCTTCGAGAGGGCCCTCCCCGGCATCGATGCGCGCTCAGACAATACGGGCGCCACGGCGATCTGCCGTGTGACCGAGCTCGGGGTGCAGGACCTGTATTACGAGCAGGGCTACCTCGCCGAGCAGCTGATGCCTGACACCGCCACGGACTGGCTGCCGCGCCACGCCCAGATCTGGGGCGTTCCGCGCGACCAGCCGACCTTCGCTGGCGGAAACGTCGTCCTCTCTGGCGTACCCGGCGATACGCTCCCAGTCGGCACCCAGTTCCAGACGCAAAGCGCGACCCCGGCGATCTACGCGACCACGGCAGCGGTGCAGCTGGGCACGAATGTGTCGGTGCCGCTTCAGGCGCTGGTCGCGGGCAGCGCCGGGAACCTCCCGGCCGGTGCCGTCCTCTCTCCGGTGAGTCCGATCAGCGAAATCTCGCCTCAATCCGCGACGGTGGATGCGAACGGCATCACGGGTGGTCTCGATCTCGAGTCGCTCGATTCGTGGCGCCAGCGCATCCTCGAGCGCATCCGCCTGGAGCCGGCGGGAGGGTCGGCCGACGACTACGTCGAATGGGCCACGGCGGCCATCCCGAACGTCGCGTTCGCTGCGTGCCCGCCTTCACTCCAGGCTGGCGGTTCGGTGACGGTAGTGGTGGCGATGAGTGGGCCCACCGTGCCGACCGCGACTGAGCTGGCCGACATCGCAGCCTACATCGCCCAGAAGAGGCCCGTCACCGCGACAGTCAACGTCGTCGCCGCGACGTTGCAGCCCGTTGATATCTCGCTTCAGGTGCGGCCGAACACGGTTGCCATTCAGCAGGCGGCGAGCGCCGCGCTGAGCCTATTCTTCGCGGGTGCATCGGCCATCGGATCGCCGATCTACTATTCGAACCTGTCGGCGGCGATCGAATATTCCGACGGCGAGACCTATCACGAGCTGCTCGCGCCGACCGCGGACGTCGCGGCGACCGGGCCGACGGCGCTCCCGGTCCTCGGGACGGTGACCTTCTCATGAGCGGCGTGCGCACCTTCGCCGCGCGGACGCCAGAGCAGGCGCTGGATGACCTGCTCGCGCTATCCCCTTCCGGCGACGCGATGCCCACCACCGCCGACACGACCTGGGCGACAATGCTTTCCCCACTCGCCGACGCGCTCTCGGATGCTGAGAAAGCGCTCTCTGCCTTCGATGAAGAAATCGATCCGGCTTCGGCGCTCTACCTGCTCCCCGACTACGAGCGCGTGCTCGGCCCCGATCCGTTCGGGCGCGATCCGGCGCTGATGACGACGGCCCAGCGCCAGCAGCTCGCGGCGTCCCGATGGAAACAGCAATACGGGGTGCGGCCGGCTGATTTCATCCAGCTGGCGGCCGACCTCGGGGTGACGATCACGATCAAGGAATTCTCGCCCGGCGAGTGCGGTCGCATGCAGTGCGGTGCCGGGCCCGGATGCATGAATGCGCCTACCCCTTACGCCTGGATTGTGACGCTGCCTGCTCCCGCACTTCAGACTGGCCAGTGCGGCGTTCTGCAGTGCGGCGAGCCCTCTTCCTACTTCCCGGTTTCGCTGGTGCAGGGCGTCATCCAGCAGCGCGCACCCGCGCACACCACGCCATATTTCTCCTACACGGGGTGATCTGATGTATTGGACCGACGGCGCCTATTCTGTGACTGTCAACGGGGTTCCGCAGTTCCAGGACGCGAATCCGGCGCTCAATATTCCGGTGGGCACCTATTGGACCGCCAGTTGGGCAAACAACGTCACCAACGAGATGATCAACCTGGTGCAGGCATCGGGGCAGACGCCAGATGCGTCTGATCAGACGCAGATAACGAAGGCCGTCCAGGGATGGGCTGGCAAAAACATCGCCCTCTACACTGCGTCCGGAACTTGGACCGTTCCCGCAGGCGTAACCAAGGTGAAGGCCACAGTCGTCGGCGGCGGCGGCGGTGGCGGTGGGGCTGCGACAAGCCCAGGCGCTGGTGGCGGTGGCGGCACTGGGGGCGTGGCCAAGGGAATCTTTTCTGTCACGCCGGGTGAGCAAATCGCGGTGACTGTGGGCGCGGGCGGCACATACGGCAGTGGATCAACACCAAATGGTGGTACGGGCGGCACTTCCTCTTTTGGTTCACTCGCGAGCGCAACGGGAGGATTTGGTGGTGCGGGAGCCACTTCGTCTAATGCGCTTGAAAATGGAGGTGGAGGAGGGGGTGCATCAGGTGGGTTATTAAATCTTTATGGCAGTCCGGGCTTTCCGGGTTCATATGGACCGTCGTCAGTATATTTCAGCGGGCCTGGCGGAAACTCGATTTTTGGAGGCGGCGGCGGCGAAACCACTGGAGTAGGCGATAATGCAACTAATTACGGATCAGGCGGCGGCGGCGGAGCAAACGGGCAAATAGGCGGAAACGGCAGTCCCGGCATAGTAATTGTGGAGTGGTGAGATGAACGCGCTCATTTTCAACGGCACCGTTATCCAGATCGAGGCCGCGACATTCCCGGTTCATTCCTCGCTGACGTGGGAGCCGATTCCTGTGGGGCAGACTGTGGAAGTGGGCTACGCTTTCGCGAATGGCACCTTCACCGCGCCACCCGCGCCGCCCGCACCCACACTCGCCCAGCAAGCCGCCGCAGCCATCGGCGCCGGTCTCGCCATCACCAGCACCGCGAACGGCGTTGTCGGGACGTTCCCGCTGACCGCCACGACGCAGCTGCGGTTCGCCTCCGTCCTGCAATATTACGACAAATTCGGGAGCTTCCCGAACAAGGCTGCCACCATCACCGTCACCGATATCGACGGTAAGCCTCATACACTGACACCCTCCCAATTCGAGGCGCTGTATCAGACGCTCGGCGACTATCTGACGCTGCTGGAAGATTGCATCGCGGGCATCGCCACCGCGCTCCCGACCGCGTCGAATTTCGGAACCATCCCGTGAGCTACTGGAGCGACATCTGGGCGGTTCTCGAGGCCGACTTCGTTGCGCTGGATCGCACCGAGGCGGCCGCGATCGGCGCGCCACGCGGCGAGACGGTGTCGCTCTACGCCGAGATGGAAAGCCGGCACGGCGCCTTCCTCGCGCACGTGGCCTGCGCGATCTTCTCGGTGCTCATCCAGCGGAATCACTGCGCCAACCAGCTCGCCGGCGGCGTCCCGATGAAACCGATGAACAAGGTACGCGCGGCGATCCTCCTGGTGTTCGGTCCGCCGATCGTGGCGCTCCTGCTCGTGCTCCTTCTGAAAGGCGTCTTGATCGCCGCTTACGGGCTGCTGAGGGGGTGGATGTGACGGACGTTCGCATCAAGCGCGGGATGCCGCTCAGCCTGAACGTCGTCTTCGCCAATGCCGATGGCAGCGCGTTCGATCTGACCACGGTCACGCTCGGGGGATCGGTGCGGGATGCGCGCGACAACCTGGTCGCCGTGCTCGATCCCCAGGCGAGCTCGATCGCCGGCGCCGCGAGTGTTTTTGTGCCGAGCACCGCGGCGTGGCCGACCGGCCTCCTGCGCGGCGATATCGTGGTCACCGATCCGGATGGGACCGCTTCGATCAGCGAAGCCTTCGGGATCCGCGTCGAGCGGCCGGTCACAGAGCTCTCCCCGCCGGGCGCGAGCTATGATCCGGTCGGCCCCGGCGCACCCGCCGCGCCTAACCCGTCGCCGTTTGTGCCGGTGGGCTGATGGTTCAATTCCCCGCCAGTATCACCATCACCCAGGACGTGCTGATCCCGTCCATGGACGTGGTGCGCGGACCGGTACCGGTACCCGCGCCGGCATCCGGCGGTTCATCCTTCGGTATAATCGCCGGGAATTGGTATGGGTTGGGCGCCGGTCAGGTGGTGGGAGCAGTCGGCCCAGATGCCGGGTATATAAATTACGCCCCCCTCATCCTCTCTGACGTGGCGCACTCGTATGCCGCAATCGGTGTAAGTGTGAACACCGCGCCATCTGTCTCAACCACTATTCGCCTAGGCATATTCAGCGATCTAAATGGCGAGCCGGGCCCATTGTTGTGGGACGCTGGAGATGTCGCCCTTACAGCCACCGGGACGAACGCAATTCCATTGACTGGAGCACCCGCGTTCCAGGGGAAAGTTTGGGGCGCCATAGGTTTTCCGTCGGCTGTAAATGGCTTGCAGTTGCTAGGGTATAGTGAATACGGAAGCACTGCACTCGCTCCGTATCTTGGGACGGTCTCGCCACTGAGTACCTCCGACAACCTAGTTGGATACATTGGAGGGAGCTATTCCTACGGCCCGTTGCCGGCTAACGCCGTCAATCTCTCGCAGAGAACGGGCTCGTCCATATCTGCCTTGGCACTCCAAGCATGACGCCGTATCCAAATTTCAGCGATCAGCCCGGGTTGCGAAATGCGCTTACGGCTGCGGGGATTTCAGGTCAATGGCAAATCGGCGAGCTTTGCGTGTCCGATCTTGCGGCTGCGCGGACCTGAGGCAGTGTGATGCCCGTCCTGTCCTCGAAGCTCGGCATACGCTTCTGGCCCGCCCGGCGCCGGATGCTGCAGATGTGGTGCCCCGCGTGCGACGATCTGCACCAGATCAGTCTTGATCCGCCGGCGACTTGGACATGGGACGGCAATGCCGAAGCGCCGACCTTCGCGCCGTCCATCCTCGTCACCTACGGCGGGGCGGATGCCGGACAGGGTGACGCACCGCCGGCGCGCTGCCACAGCTTCGTGCGCCAGGGCGTCTTCGAGTATTGCCCCGATAGCTCGCACGCGATGGCCGGCAAATCGGCGCCGATGGCCGATCTGCCCGACTGGGTGCGCAAGGAATGTGAGGACGACGAGTGAGCCGGATCCGCTGCTTCATGGTCACCGTGACCGGCAACGGCTCGTTCATGATGCCTGATGGCAGTGCAATCGCCTATGACCAGTTGCCGCCAGGTGCGATGTGGTACGCCGACTGGTACAGCCGCAAGGGTTCTGACGGGCAACACCTGATCGTCAAGACGCCGGGCGGAATTTGGCAAATCGACAATCGCGCGAGCAACTGCACCCTACCCGACGATGACGAGCATCGGTGCTGGGTGCGGCACGGCGATGCGCCGGACATCACTGTCGACAAGAACGGCAAAACCTGTGGGTGCGGCTGCTCCATCGGGATCGGTCCCGGCTTTCGCGACTACCACGGGTTCCTGCGCAACGGACATCTGGAAACAGCATGACAAAGCTCACCGATCTCAACGCTGAATTTATCGCGCTTGGGGAAGACCCAGATAGCGGCAGTTTCCGGCGCGTCAAAACGCTCGGCGAGGCGCAGGGAATCATGTTCCAATGCCCGAAATGCTTCTCTGACAATGGAAACAGCTGCGGGTGATGGGCTGGCAGGTGCCGGTCGCGCTTTATGTTGAACCGCCCCCACCCGAGCCGGAGGAGGTGCCTCAGGCTGCTCTGAAGGTGGAATGAGAGCCGTCTGGTGCTGGTGTCGGGCGCCCTTTAGAAAGGGCTATGTTACCCTCTCAGGTTAGTAGATCGGCGGAAAATTCATTTTTCCAGATTACAGTGGCAGGAATTCCAGAAAACTTTGGCAGGCTACAGCCCGCATGTTTCGAAGCCCGGTAATGG
>JAEHJW020003769.1_pt1 | contig 37581 bp, 57 predicted proteins | sample 9271431 | NCBI WGS metagenome assembly JAEHJW02 | reverse complement strand
AGCGTCGGGAGCGCGGTGCAATGAGCGTGACCCTGGACGAATCGCTCGATCAGATCGGCGACGACATCGACGTTGCCGCAACGCGGACGCGGTTCAATCTGATCGTGGCCGGACGGCGACAATCCGGCCACACGCTGCCAAAAATCGCGCCGGAAACGGGCGTGCCGTACGGCACGCTCCACGCCTGGGCATCGGCCAAATATCAGGGCGACAACACCGGGATCGCACTGAAAGTGGCGGCCTGGATGGTGAAGGTGGAGGCCGAGGCGCATGTGCGCGCCACGGTGCGGGCGGACCCGCCGTTTCTGCGCACCCGCACGGCGACCGAGATTTTCGACATTCTGGAATATGCGCAGATGTCGCCAGATATGGTCATTTATGCGGGTGCGCCGGGTGTCGGCAAAACCACCGCGCTGAACGCGTACAAATCGGCCGGATCGCAGGTGTGGCTGGTTACGGCCGAACCGGCGATCAAGAGCCTGGGTGCTCTGCTGGAAATGCTGGCCGAGGCGCTGGGGTCGGCGTTCGGGAACGGTGCGGCGGCGATGTCGCGCAACATCCGCAAGCGACTGACCGGAACGCACGGGCTGCTGATCGTGGACGAGGTTCAGCACCTGTCGCCGATGCTGCGCGACCAGCTGCGCAGCACGGTGTTCGACGCGGCCGGCGTTGGCGTGGCGCTGGTTGGCAACGAGGAACTGAATAACCAGTTTGCCCGCGAGCGTGCGACCGGCCAGCACGCGCAGTTGATTTCACGGATCGGCGAGCGCGGCAGCCGTCCGCGGCCGTTCCGCACGGATGCCGAACTGCTGCTGGACGGGTGGGGCGTGCGGGGTGCGGACGCACGGGAAATCGCGGTCGGCGTGGCGATGCAGCCTGGCGCGTTGCGGGAAATGAACAAAACGCTGCGGCGGGCCTTCAGCCTGTCGGACGTGCGCGGCGAACCCGAACCCACGGCCGAGGATATCCGGGCCGCGCACAAGCGGCGGGGAGGGAACGCGTGATGGGGGACCATCCAATCACCCGGACGATGGTGAGGCTCGCGGCGGGCAAGAACAGCCCGGCGCAGGCCCTGGCGCGATGCGCCCGTTTTGTCCGGATCGTGACCGCCGTGGAAACGACGATCTCGGCCGATGAAATGGACACGCTGCTGGCCCGGCTGCGGACGATCATTTCCGGCAAACACTTCATTTTCACACCCGAGGCCGGCGCGCAGTTCGCGACCGTGCTGGAATTCATGGCGGTGCAGACCGCCGCGCAGGACATCCTGAAGGGATTTTCGCAATGATCGCTTCCTGGCTGGGCCGGTTCTTCCGGCATTGTATCAATATGGCGGCGCTGGCCGATACGGCCGCCAGGGGCATCCGGTTCGATCTGTACGATCCGGCGTTCATGACCGATCAGGAAATCCGGGATTTTCTGCACGGCAGTTGTCGCAACATCGACTGGGACCGGATCAAGTTGCGCCGGGAACGCGGCGAGCGGCAGGAACCGTGGGCGGTCGGCCAGAACCGGGGGATGGGCGCATGAAGACGCAATCGCCCGCGATCGAGACGATCATCCGGATGGTGGCGCCGACATTCGGCGTGACGCCGCTGGATGTGCTGTCGCACCGCCGCGACAAGCAGGCCGTCCGCGCTCGCCATGTGGCGATCTGGCTGGCGCGGCGGCTGACGCCGCACCCGCTGCCGCTGCTGGGGCGGCTTTTCGACCGGGACCATACGTCGGTGATGCATGCGATCAGCCGGATCGACGCGATGCTGGATACCGACGCCGTGCTGGCCCAGGCCGTGCTGGGGCTGATCGACAGCCTGACGCTGCCGGCGCGGGCGGCATGACCGGCGGTTTCGTTCTGGGCTGGGTCGCGGCCGATGGGTCGCGCCACGCCAGCCCGGTGCCGCGGCCGTTCCAGGAGACGACCGCGCTGGCGGCATTCAAGAACGGTTTTCAGAAAATGCGGTTCGAGGTGGTCGCCGTGGAAGATGTCGAAAACTGGAAGGGACAAGCAACGATGGATGCCGCGACGGACGACCGGGCCGAGTGTCCGGAAATGATGACGAACAGCCACGGCGATCCGGTTCCGGCCCATCTGGTGCCGGGCCGCATCAAGCTGGAAGACCAGACTGTGCGCATTCTGATCGGCAAAGCGAAAGCGATGCAGGAAGCGATGGCGGCGTTCAAGGCCGAGGCGTTTTCCGACATCCACACGTTCATGGCCGAGCTTGCGGCCGCCTATGGGGTGACGCGCGGCGGCCGGCGCGGCGGCGTGCACCTGGACAGTTACGACGGGCTGAACAAGGTGGAGATTTCGGTCGCTGACAGCCTCGTGTTCGGGCCGGAACTGAACGCGGCGAAAGACCTGATCGATGAATGCATCGCGAGTTGGTCGGCCGACGCGCAGCCCGAATTGAAGGTGCTGATCAACGATGCGTTCCGCATCGGCAGCTCCGGCAAGGTGCGGGTGGACCGGGTGGTCGGGCTGCGGCGGCTTGATATCAAGGACGAACGCTGGATGCGGGCGATGCTGGCCATCGGCGACGCTTTGAAAAGCCAGGGCAGTGTCAGCTACGTCCGGTTTTACCAGCGGGATACCCCAGACGATGCGTGGCAGCACATTCCGCTGGATATGAGCCGACTTTAACCGAAACGGATGTGCCGCGCGCCGGTATGCCCGGCGGCGTGCGGTCGCTTAATTAAACGGGCGAAGGATGACCTTCATGGCGTGGCTTGATATCAATCCGTCTCTTAAGTCGATTAAACCGAGCCTGTCTCCGGTGCTGTTTTCGGTTTCCAAGAAATCGAAACAGGCGCGGGGGTTCTGCGTGACGGTGCGTTCCACCTTTTTGCCGGCGCCAATCGCGTGGTGGGTTCCGGGCGCGAGTGTCAGGGCGATGCTGGGCAGCGGCGACGACGCCGGCATGATCCAGTTCGTGCCGGGCGGCCCATTCAAGCTGTACGCGCCGCCGCACACGGACGGCAGTATCACCAGTATCCGGTTTCCGGTTCCCGCCTGGGTGTCGGCCGGCCAGCACGGGCGTTGGCCGGTGGAATTCGACTTCGGCGAAAACTGGTTGCAGATGACGTTGCCCAAGGACGCAATGGTGGCGACCGCTCCGGCCGCCGCTCCGGCGCCGGCGGCGATCTCGCCGGGCTGGACCACGCCGAACGGCGTTCACAATCGGGTCGCGCTTTCGCCGGCCGGTGCCGCGATCGCGACCCCGGCGGTTTTGCCGGCGGTCATTGTCGCGAAGGATGGCAGCGGCGTGTTCCGCACCGTGGCGACGGTGGGGAAAGGGCCGAGGCCAACGACGGGCGGCCGGTGATGGCCGGCGTGGCGTCCGGCCGCACCGCCATGATCGCGAAAATCCATGTCGCGAAGAAACAAACCGGCCTGGACGACGCGACGTACCGCGATCTGATGAAGCGGGAGACAGGGCGGAACAGCGCGGCCGACTGCACCGACGGCCAACTGGAACACCTGCTGGCCGCGTTCGCCCGGATCGGATTCAAACCGACGATCAAATCCAGCGGCAAGGCGTGGGTGCGGCGCATCTATGCGATCTGGCGCGATCTGCAACCGTTGCTGGATCAGGCCACCGACGCCACGCTGAATGCCTTCGTCGCGCGCCAGACCCACAGCGCGCGGAACCCGGCCGGCATTGCCAACCCGGAATGGCTGGACGCGAAAGAGGCGACGAAGGTCATCCAGGGATTGCAGGGCTGGCTGGCCAGGGTCAGGGCGAAAGGGCACCCGGAATGAAAATCGATCTGGACGATGCCGACCGAGCGATCCTGCGGGACTGCCCGATCGATCTGGACACGGCCGGCAAGCTGAAACCGGCGGCGGCGGCGCGGATGAAGCGGATCAAGCGGCTGTGGTCCGCCGGGTTCGTCGGCGGCCATGTCGTGTCGAAAACCCGGTTGCAGATCCGCATCCGCGACGCCGGGCGGCTGGCCATCGGGCGCCCGGCGATCGAGACCCAGGCGGCGGAGGGCAGCGATGCGCCTGCGCCTTGACGGCCAGCGTCTGACGCCCGCGCAGACCGAAGCGCTGCTGGCCGAAACCGGCCTGTGCGACCTGTCGGATCGTCACGCGCAGGACGGGTTCCGGCTCAATCCCGTGCGTGCGCCGCGCCGGATGGACAACGGCAGCGTGTCGTTTTGCCTGTCGTGGTCGCGCCGGGAAGGCGTCATCCGCGGCACATTGCGGATGCGGATCGTGATGGACGCGCTGGCGGTATGACCGTTCCGCCGCCGCCTGCGAACATCGCACTGTTTATCGAGGTTCTTGGCCTGGACGACACGCTGCGGCTGATCGAGGCGTATGGGGGCACGAAAATCTGGGTGCCGTCCGGCATCGGCAAAACCCAGCAGGCGACGATCGACGCGCTGGAAGCGGATCTTGGGTCTGCTTCGGTGAAGGCGCTGATTCAGACTTTTGGCGGGGGTGCCGTCACCGTTCCCCTTTGCGGCGAGTGGCGCACCGCTGTATATGCCAGTCGCGGCCTGGGCCGCGTGGCCATCGCGCGCAAGCTGGGGTGCCACGCCGATACCGTGGACCGGCGGCTGAAACGCCGTTCGGCGGAAGACCGCCAGTCCGCCTGGCGCTTCTGACGCCAACCGACACGCATCGGTCGCTGTATCCCTTTTCCGCCCCACACACTCCGTCCCGATTAGACCACCACGCGCCCGCGCGGGCCGTGGCCCCTAACGTGGAGCGTTGAGATGCCTTCGACATTCGATAGCTGGCGCCGCCAGCCAACGACGATTACCGGTATCGCCGGGCTGGTGGGCCTGATGGCGCACGCCATCGCCCTGTATCTGACCGGCGATCCGTCTTACACCGTGGCCGTTGGCGCTGTGGCGGCCGCGTTGGTGCTTCTGGTGATGAACGACAACACCCAGGCCGCGGCCGATGCCAGCGTGCTGGCGATCGATACGGTCAAGGCCGCGGCGACCCATACGCTGGATATCAAAATTCCCCGGTTGATGGACGACCTGCTGAACATATGGCGGGACATCGCTTTTAAACGTTACCCTCATTACGGAAGCGCGGCGGACGTGCCCGGTGCAGATCGTCCGGTCGTGGACCCCGCCAACGCCGCCACCGTGGCCAAGGCCGCTGTCGTCCCCGCGATCTTGCTGGCGTTCGGCATTGGGCTGCAGGCCTGCACCGTGGCGCAGCAGCATGTCGGGTGCCAGGTGGACACGGTAACGGTGCCGATCGCCGATGCCGCGGTCACCGGGTTGGTGCCGACCGCCAGCGGCGCTGTCGCGGTGGATGCGGCTCTGGTGCATCCGGCAATCCAGGCCTATTGCGCCGCGCTGGGCGGCCTGCCGGTGCCCACGTCGGCGGTCGCCGCCGTTCCCACCGCCGTGCCCGCCGTCAAGCCGTAGCGTGGCGGACAATGCCGACCGGGCTGCGGATCAGTGGGGCATGATCGATGAAGCCCTGCTGCGCCGCCGCCCCAGGCCGCCGCTGCGCGCCGGTCTGGGAATCGATTGCCTGTGCTGCGGCGACGAAATCCCCGCCGAACGCCGGGCCGTGCTGCCGAACTGCTGTCTGTGCGTGGACTGCCAGGACGATGCCGAAAAGGCGATGGGACGATGAGTATGCTGACGGATTTAAAATGGAACGATTTGGTCGCGATATCGACGCTGGCGACCATCCTGTCGGGGTTGCTGTATCTGATCCTGAAAAGCCGCCTGTCGAACGATTTTGTCACTCAGGCGGAATATACCGGCGCACAGGACGAATTGCGCAAGCGCTTGGGCGAGATCGAGACGCGGCTGGACCGGGTGCCCACCCATTCGGACATCCAGGCGCTGGCGCGGCAGATCGGCGAGGTCGGCACGCAAGTAGCGGTGGTGGGGGAACAGGCCCGCGGCCTGAAAGACAGCGTCGCCCGGATCGAGCACCAGTTGAACATGTTTCTGCAGGCCACGCTGGAACGGGAAAGTCACTGATATGAGCCTGACAAAAGTCCTCACCGAGGATCGCCGGCTGGTGATCCTGCGCACCCTGAGCGAGGTGCCGGGATATAATCTGAACGAGGCGATCCTGCGCCAGGCGCTGGCGCAGATCGGTCACCCGGAGGCGTCGAAGGATTTGGTGCGGGCGGACCTGCAATTTTTGTCCGAGCATGGCCTGATCCGCATCGAACGGCTGGCTATGCCAAGCGGCGAGTTGTGGATCGCCACACTGCTGGAAGACGGCGACGCTGTCGCCAACGGGCGGCCGCATGAAGGCGTCGGCCGTCGCGGCCCTGGCGGCTGACCCGCCATGACCAGGCCATCGAGCATCGACGCGCTGGACCCGAAAATACAGGCCGAGATCGGACGCCTGCGCATGCAGGGCTGCACGATCGATGCGATCGTGGCGCATCTGGCGACGCTGCACGGCGCCACCGTCAGCCGGTCGGCGATGGGCCGGCACGTGCGCGGGCTGGAACGGGTGGCGGAACAAATCCGCCGCTCACGCGAGGTCGCGACCGCGCTGGTGCAGCATCTGGGGGACGCACCCGAAAGCGAAACGGCCCGGCTGAATATCGAGATCATGCACAGCGCGATTTTGGACCTGAAAATGCGTTCGGCGGATGGCGAGGATGTCGATAAGGGCGGCGCCGCAGCGCTGGCGGGCAACCCGGAGGGGATCATGCTGCTGTCGAAAGCGATCGATCATCTGGCGAAGGCGCAGAAGAGCAATCTGGATTTTGTGGCACAGGTGGAAAAGCGCACCGAGGACCGGACGAAGAAGGCCGCGGCCGTCGCGGTCGAGACGATCACGCGCGCCAGGGGCATCAGCGGCGAGACGGCCGCGTCGATCAAGGCGGCGATTTTCGGGGTGAAGGTGGACGCGCATGTCTGAACCGGCGCAATTTTCCTCGCCAGAAGCCATGGGTCGTTTCGATAGAATGCGCGCCGCGCTGGCTTGTTGCACCTTCCCCCCCGGATCGCCGCCTAAGCGGTTCGCGCGGCAAGTATCTCAGATGCCGCTGGAGAACGTCACCGAAGGTCAGCGCCGGCACGTGATCCGGTTGGCCTATCGCTTTCGCCGCCAGATGCCGCGCGACCTGGTTCCCTCAAATGACGCGATCAAGGCGCTCGATGCCGCGTGGAACGAGGCCAAGGCGCGACAGGCTGACGCGCAGCGATGCCAGCCGAAAAGGTCAAACCACGCCGCGGACTGCCCACCACTGTTGGGCTTGATGGAGTCGCGATATGTCTGACATGTCCCTGTCGTTCGATGCCAATTTATGCGCGGCGTCGCTCGCGGCTTATTCGTCGCCGGCCACCTTCGTCGCCGGCGGCGATGTCCACGCCGTGGTGACCCAACGGCTGGACGCGACCGTGATCGCGTTCCGCGGGACGGTGCCAAGCAGTTGGGAAGACTGGTTCCGCGACTTCGCCGGATGGCCTGCCCGCATCGCCGACCATCCCACGCTCGGCCGCTGCCACGAGGGGTTCATCAGCGGCGCCGAGGCCATCCTGGATCAGCTGCGCGGCATCCTGTCGCCGTCGCGGCCGTTCGCCCTGACCGGCCATTCCCTGGGCGGCGCGCTGGCGATCGCCACGGGCGCGCTGCTGACCGATTGCGGCCTGGTTCCGCTGCGCCTCACGACGTTCGGTGCGCCGAGGGTTGGCATGAGCCTAGCGCCGATCCTGGCCCGCGTGGACGGGCGCCGGTTCCGTCACGGCGACGATCCGGTGCCGGAAGTTCCAAGCTGGCCGTACGTGAACGATCGGGGCTGGACGCGCATCGGGGAACCGTCGCTGGACCCGATCGACGACCACATGATCGCGGGGTATCTGACCGCGCTGGCGCCGGTTGCGGTGCCGGCATGAAGTGGCAGAGCAGTCTTATCGCCCCGGTCGATATGAAAGCCTTCCCGATGCCGGATCGGGCTGACCGCGCTGGCGCCGGTTCCGGTGACGGCGTGACGGGTCGAAGCAGTCTTATCGCCCCGGTCGATATGAAAGCCTTCCCGATGCCGGTCAGGCCGGCCGCGCTCGCGCCGGTTCCGGTGCCCGCATGAGCGAACTTCTCGCCCAGGCCGGCACCGCCGCCGGCCCGTCGCTGCCGCCGGTGTTCCTGCCGTATCAGCAGGAACTGTGGCGCACCGTCGAACGATTCAATCTGGTTGTCGTGGAGAAGTCCCGCCGCACCGGGTATTCCTGGGCCTTGGCCGCCATCGCGGAAGACTACGCCGCGCGATCCCGGTCGGCGCGCGGGCAAGACGTGCTGTATATGGGTTACGATAAAGAAATGGCGCGGGAGTTCATCGACTATGTGGCCGAATGGGCCAAGTCGCTGGCGATCGCCACGTCGGCCGTCGAGGAATTCATCTTCGCCGATCCGGACAGGCCGGACAAAGACATCAACGCCTTCCGGATCAAGTTCGCGTCCGGCTTCGAGGTTATCGCGCTGCCATCGGTCGCGCGCGCGCTGCGCGGCAAGCAGGGACTGGTGATCCTGGACGAAGCCGCGTTCATGGACGATCTGGAAGAAGTGCTGAAGGCGGCGATGGCGCTGCTGATGTGGGGCGGCCGCGTCGTTGTCGTTTCGACGCATAACGGCGAAACGAACCCGTTCAACGTTTTGATCAACGACATCCGCGGCGGCCGACGGTCGGGCAAGGTGCTTCGGCTGACCTTCGCCGAAGCGGTGGAACAAGGCCTGTATCGCCGCGTGTGCATCCGTATGGGCATCGCGTGGACCCAGGACGGCGAGGATGCCTGGGTCGCGGATATTCGTTCCAAGTATGGCGACAGCGCGGCCGAGGAACTGGACGCGATCCCGAACCCGGCCACCGGGGCGTATCTGCCCGGCGCGCTGATCGAGGCGCGCAGCGTCGTTGGCATTCCCGTTTTGCGCTACACCGGCCCCGACGGGATCGGCACGTGGCCGGAACTCGCCCGCCGCGCCACGATCGGCGACTGGATCCAGGAGAACCTGCGTCCGGTGCTGGATGGATTGTCCGACAAGGATATCTTCGCGATCGGCGAGGATTTCGGCCGCATCCGCGATTTGACGGTGATCTGGCTGCTGGCGCTGACCACCAGCATGCGACGAGAAACGCGCCTGGTGGTGGAACTGCGGAACGTTCCGTTCGAACAGCAGAAGCAGATCCTGCATCACATGCTGGATCGCGTCCGGCTCCGCGCGGCGAAGATGGACGCGGGCGGCAACGGGGCCTACCTCGCGGAGGTCACGATGCAGCGGTATGGCTCCCGCGTGGAAGAGATCAAGTTTACCGAGGACTGGTATCGGGAAAACTGGCCCCCGGCGAAGGCCGCGCTGGAAGACGATATGGTCAACCTGCCGATGGACCGGGATATCCACACCGATCTGCGCGGCGTGAAATTGATCCGTGGCGTGGCGCGGATCGCGGATCGCGCCCGGTCTGACGAAAAGGCCAGCCGCCACGGCGACGCCGCGATCGCCTTCGTTCTGGCCTATGCCGCGAGTTGCGCCGACCCCGAGGTTTTCGACTATCGCGGTGCGGGCACGCGCGATGCTGTCCAGGCGCACACGTGGCGCGACCGGCCCGATCTGTCCGAGGACGATCGCCGCGACGGTCTGGCACCCGACATGCTGCCGGCGCTGTCCGGGCGATGGGTGTGATGTTCCAGCAGCCGGACGAAGACGACGACGATGCGGTGCGGCTGAAAGCGGTTTTTGCCAAGAACGACCGGGTCTTGTGCGACCGGCTTTTCGCCGCGGCGAAACCTGGAAGTTATGAAGCGTATTTTCTGCTGCGCGATCCGGCGACGTACGACTCCGCCGACCGTGCCACGCTGCACAGGATGGCCTGGTTCTACCGCCGGCGCCTGCCAAAATTCCTCCGCCCGGCACGTAACCCGGACGATCCGATCGTCCGTGAAAGAGGCGTCTTAGATGGCTGAAAGCGGCATCCTGGACCAGTTCGGAAAACCCATTCCGCGCGCGGTCATCGCGGCGCTGACCGAGGAAATCAGCCCGGTCGGCGGACAGTATGGGCGGCCTCCGTACGAAGGCCACATCGCCTGGGGAATCAATCCGCAGCGACTTGGCGCGATCCTGCGCGCGGCCGACACCGGCAGCAGCCTGGAATGGTTTCTGCTGGCCGAGGAAATCGAAGAACTGTTTCCCCATTACGCCAGCGTGTTGGGCAAGCGAAAGCGCCAGGTCACGCAATTGCCCATTACGGTGAAATGCGCCGACGCGAAAAATCCCGAGTATGTCAAACACGCGGACTTCGTTGAGGCGTGGTTGGAAACGAAGGTTCTGCAACGATCGCTGTTCGACATTGTCGATGCGATGGGTAAGGCGTTTTCCGTCTGCGAAATCATCTGGGACAGCAAGCCCGGCAGCGTGCGTCCGTGCGCGCTCAAATACCGTCCGCAGCGGTTTTTCGAATTCTCCTGGGAAGACGGGCTGACGATCTGGTTGCGCACCCAGGACGGGTTCCAGACGCTGGAACCGTACAAGTTCTTGCAGCATCTGCATCCGTCGAAGTCGGGCAATACAGTCCGGTCGGGCCTGACGCGGATGGTCGCGTTTCTGTGGTGCTATTCCACCTTCACCCTTAAGGACTGGGCGTTGTTCGTACAGGCCTATGGCCTGCCCATCCGGCTGGGGAAATACGGACCCGCCGCGTCCGATCGGGACAAGCAAACCCTATGGCAGGCGGTGCGCAGCATCGCCGGCGACGTGGCGGCGATTATTCCGGACACGATGCAGATGGAATTCGTGACCAGCGCGGATCGCGCGGCCGGTTCCACGCTGTATGAAAAGCGTCAGGACTGGCTGAACCGGGAAGTGTCCAAGCTGGTGCTGGGCGGCACGGCCGGCACCGAGGCCATCGCCGGCGGCCACGCGGTGGGCAAGGAGCATCGCGAGGGCGAAGACGACGTAGAGAAATTCGACGCCGAACTGCTAAACACGACGATCGACCAGCAGCTTGTTATTCCGATGATCGCGTTCACGTTCGGCCCGCAGGACGCTTATCCGACGGTGAATATCGGACGGCCGAGCGAGGTGCCGATCGCGGATGTGGTGACGGCGGTGGCGGATCTGGGCGGCATGGGGCTGAAGGTAAAGGCCAGCGAAATTCGCGACCGGTTGCAACTGACGGCACCGGAAGACGGCGACGAAACGATTGGCGGCGTGCCGCCGGCGCCGGAACCGGTTCCCACCATCCCTGCCCCGGCGCGCGTGCCCGCCCAGGACGGGTTCAGCCAGTTGCCCTGGCTGATGCCTCGGGTTAGCCGGCACAGCGAAACGCCCGACGATGTTGTGAACGCCCTGACGGCCCGTGTGGCGCGGGACGCGGCCGGGGCGCTGCACGGTCTGACCGAACGGGTGCGCGCGGAAATGAACAGCGCCAGCAGCCTGCACGATCTGGCATCGCGGCTGCACGATTTGAAACTGCCCCGCGCGGAGTTCGCCGAGGCCATGGCGCGCGGCATGGCGCTGGCCAATCTGGCCGGACAGGCAAGTGTTGCCGAGGAAATCAGGGGAATGACATGAGCGCGGGTAATTTTCAGACGTACTACGACTTCATCGAGGCGAAGGATAACGACGGACAGCCGTTTCACATCACGGAAGGCGATCCGGGCGGCGCGACGGTCTATGGCTGGACCGAGGCGATGTGGGTGTCGGTCGCGCCGCTGCATGGCGTGACGGACGTTTCGCTGGCGAATTTCAAGGCCCAGACGAAACTGACCCTGGAACCGCTGACGCGGGCCGAATACTGGAACCGCGTGCAAGCCGACCATCTTCCGTCTGGCGTCGATCTGTTCTGGGCCGATTTTCAGTTCGGGTCCGGCGGCGCGTCGCGGGTGCTTCAGGGTGTGCTTGGCGTGACGGCGGACGGGTGCGTGGGGCCGGAAACGGTCGCGGCGGCGCGGGCGGTGGCCGACCAGGATGGGCTTCTGGCGCGGATGCTGACGGCGCGGACGGGGTATTACGATGCCTGCGGGTTCCGCGACCGGTGGCCTGGACTGTATCGGCGGGCGCAGCGGTCCCACGATCTGGCGACGACGCTGGTGGGGACGCTGGCCGCCGGCGCGACGATTACGCCCGGCCAGATCGGCACGCTGAAATCGGCTCGGGCGCTATTGGACGACACGATCGCCGCGCTGGCGCCGGCCTGATCCGTGAAGGTCTGCGCCGAACCTTTCGCTTGGGTGTTCCGGATTTATGCCGGGGACTGCAACGCGCCGTTTTCCCCGTACCAGGGCGCCATGACGGTGACAATCGACGATCAGCGTGTGGCCACCCTGCGGGGGCTGGTCAGTAACGAGCCGTTCTCGGTATCGGCCTGGGCGGCCGTCGAGGCCGCGCTGGCGGACATAGGTGTGTCGGAATACATCTTCACCCGTGTCCACAATGGCCGGAAGCGGTCGATGCGGCGGAAGGTGCGCGGTGGCTGACCCGATCATCGAAGGAATCAACCTTCCGTTCGATGAAGCCATCGACTTCTTCCGCCAGAAAGCGCGCGTGCCGACCGCGCACTGGGACGACGTGTGGCGCACCGGGCACGCGCAGTCCTTTATGGTGGCCGGTGCGGCGACCGATGCGCTGTTGTCGGACTTCCAGACTGAAATCAGGAAGGCGCTGGAGGAAGGCACCACGCTGGCGACGTTCCGGCAGGGGTTCGATGCCATCGTGGAAAAGCACGGCTGGGATTATGTCGGGACGCCCGGCTGGCGGTCGGCCATCATCTACAACACAAACCTGTCCACCGCGTTCGCCGCGGGGCGGTACAGCCAGTTGACCGAAGCCGATACGCTGAGGTCGTTTCCGTACTGGACGTATATCCACTCCGACAGCAGCCATCCCCGGCCGCAGCATCTGGCCTGGAACGGTATGACGCTGCGGGCCGACGATGGGTTCTGGAACACGCATTATCCGCCGAACGGCTGGCATTGCGGGTGCCGCGTTTCCCCGACCAGCGAGGGGGACATGGGCCGGATGGGCAAGTCCGGGCCGGACAAGGCGCCGCCGCTGGAAACGCGGACGTGGCGCAGCCGCAACGGGGTGGACCACCAGGTGCCGGTGGGGATCGATCCTGGCTTCGACTATAACGTGGGAAAGGCGTGGCAGGACGGGAAGGCGATGCCGGTCAAGGCGCCCAACTGGAAGCCGGTTGGGCCGGTGCCGGATGTGGAATTTCCAACGCCAGGTCCGCCGGAAGCCGCGCCGCCGCCCCCCGCGCCCGATGCCAGGGTTTTCGAGACCAGGCGGGCCGCGGACAAGTTTATGCGCGAGACATTCATGAGCTGGGGAACGAACCTGACGCCGGACGAAAATGAGGCGCTGCGGGACTATAAGGGGTTTACCTACAAGGAAATGAACGGGCTTTTACGGAATACCCTTACAGACCAGAAGCTCGGCAGGATGGGCGAGGAATGGATTTCCGATCTTCGCGAAAAAAATCGCAAGCTGGCATCCGCGCTCGAGCGAGCTAAAACGCCCGACACCGTGCGGGTGTTCCGCGGGGTTAAAAAACAGGCGCTGAGCGGAGACCTGAAAATAGGAGGCATTCTTAGCGATGCAGGGTTTCAGTCGTCCACGATCGATGAAAAAACCGCGTCGGAGTTCGCGACAAAGGATGGATACATTCTGGAAATCGTCGTTCCGGAAGGCTACACGGGCGCCGCCTACATCGATCCGTTTCCGGCTGGCGCAATAGGCATGCATCGCGAGTTCGAGTTTTTGTTTTCGCCGGGCAAGTCTTTCAGGATAACGTCCGTTGAGGGAAATCGTATCGCGGTGGAGGCACTGAAATGAGCCGGTCTTCCGACCTTGCCGCAATCGCGGACCTTATCCAGCAACCGAAGGCTGTGTCTTGGTACGCACACCGTACAGACCAGCAGATTTCCGATCTACTCGACAGCCTGCGCGCGGAACGCGACAGGCCGAACACGATCGAGGCCGTCTGGCTGGATGCCGACATTACCGTCACGTGACCGGCGCGCGGATATCCTTCAAGCTGGAAGACAAGGCGTTCGCGGCCCACGTGGCGAAGCTGGGCGGCGTGATGCGGTCGGGCATGCTGCGGACGATCGGCACTGCGCTGGTGGAACAGACCAACCGGCGGTTCGATTCCGGAACGGAGCCGTTCGGGCAAAAATGGCAGGCGCTGCTGCCGGCCTACGCGATGATCAAGAAAGGGCCGGGCATCCTGCGGGAAAGCGGCGCGCTGCAAAAATCCATCACATTCAGTTCGGCCGGCACGCGGATCACGGTCGGGTCCAACCGGATTTACGCGGCGGTGCATCAGTTCGGCGCGACGATCAAATCGAAGAACGGGAAAGGCCTGGCGTTTGTGCTGGGCTTTACCGGGCCTGCGGGCAAGCGCGGCGGCAAGGGCAAGACGCTGTATCACCTGGTGCAGGTGCAGTCCGTCCGCATTCCGGCCCGGCCGTATCTGGGTTTCGGCCCGAAAGACCAGCGCGCGGTGCTGGAAGTTGTTGCCGGGGAAGTGCAGCGCGTTTTCGGTAGTTGAGCAGGGTCGCGCAATAATGTTTCGTTGTTCGGCCGGGTTCGTTTTTCCGGTTGACCGAGTCGGCAAAACGTCCTAGATGTAGGTCATGGAGCGGGGCATCAGGCCCGCTCACCAGCGGCAAGGAAGCCCGGTTATGACGAAGCCAACCATCTCCATCGCAATCGAAAGCATCGAACGGCAGACCGATAAGGCCGTTTTGATCGCCTGCGAAGCCGAAAACGGCGCGGGCCGCTTCGGCCGCAAGGTGTGGTTCCCCAAATCCCAGGTCATGATCGAAGGCGCTGAACTGACATGCCCAGCGTGGCTTGCGGCGGCGAAGCTGGCCGATCTGTTCGGCGAGCACGCCGGCCGTTCTTCCTGGTTCAATTAGGAGGATCGGGCGATGGCCGGTTATTCCCCCGATTTTTCCATGTCGAACAACGCGATCGCGGCCTATGCCGAGGGCCGCGTTCCCGCGTCGAAAATCCCTGGCGTTCCCGCCGCGCTGGTGCGCCAGTTCTGCCGCGTGGGCGAGTGGCACCACACATCGAAAGCCTATAACCGCACCCCGTTTTACGATCCGGCCGAGGTTCGCGCGCTGTTCGGGCTGGACGCCAGCGAGGATTATGCCGCCGATCCGGGCGCCGTCGCGGCGCTGGCCGCGCATAAAGCGGGATCGGACGCGGGCGAAACGCACCGGGACTGCCGGGTTGAGTGGATCGAATGGTCCGGCAGCCTGAAACGGCCGCACGCCACTGAAATGGTCGCCGAAGGCTGCGCGGTTTCCGTCAAGGGCCAGACCGCGACTGTGACCTTCACCGATGGCCGCACGATGACAAAGCGGCTGACGACCAACGGCTTTCGTTTTTCAAGGAAAGGGTAATCCGATGTACCAAGTCAGAAGGGACGACCCACTCACACAACCCTATCTGGTCAGCCGCGCCGAATTGCGCGAATGGCGCCGCGACGAAAGCTACGCTCGCGCGGCCGAATGGTTGAAGGCTTGCCAGAAGGCGATCGCGTTCGGCTTTGACGACGACGAAATCCGGGTCGCGTTCGGGGACATATTCGCCGCAGGCGAATGGATGAAAGACATGCTCCGGGACGAGGGCTGAGCCATGAACACAGACGATTTCACCGCCGCCTCGATCGCGATCCTCCGCTCGGCCGTGGGTTGGCAGACGGCGATCGCCAAACGCCTGAACATTGAACCGCGCACTGTTCGCCGATGGATACAGGCCGGCGAGACACCGGCCTGGGTGGATCGGCAATTGATGGAACTGATGGGCGCCGTGGACGCATCGCCGTGGCCGCGCGACGAATGGATCATCGGCGACGGCGTGACCCAGGATGGCCGGCGGCGGGAGTATATCATGCACGTGGCGCCGCCGCGTTTCGTCGCGCGGATCGTCGCGGTGGACGAGGATGACAGTCCGGAAGACTCCGACCTGCCGGCCGACATTATATCCGGCACCGTTTACCGGGCCGACCCGGAAACCCTGCTGTGCGAAATCGACTGGATCGATACGCCCGATCCGGGTGCGGTGACGCAGCTGCTTGAAGCCGCGGCCGACGCGATCGAGCGCCAGGCGCTCGCGGATACGTTTTAATGCCGCCGCCGCCATCGCGATATACCGTGCGGATGCGGCCGATTGTGATATCGTGCGGCGGTCGGTTTTAAGAGATATTTAAGAGCCGTTAAGAGGTAGCCACGCCGGTTTTCGGCCGCTACCAGAAGTGGTGCCACCCTGGCCCCCATCACGCCGCCGTGACCCCCTTCCCGCGCGATCCGAAAAATCACCCCTGCCGACGCGCGTCGGTCACCGTTCATCCGGCCCGTGGCTACGATCGCGTCCATGCCGATTGTCCGCCACACCGTCGCCCTGCCCGAAGGCGTGCCCGACTGGATCCATCTGGTTCCGGCGGGCACGTTCCATGGTGCGGACGGCCGCGGCCCCTTTACCTTAGCCGACCCCGCCGCCGTGATCGCCGCCAGCATGGCCGGCGGCAAGCTGGCCGTCGATGAAAATCACGCCACCGATCTCGCCGCCCAGTCCGGCATCCCCAGCCCCGCCCGCGGCTGGATCGTGGAGCTTCAATCCCGCGCCGACGGCATCTGGGGTCGCGTCGAATGGACGCCGTCCGGCACCCAGCTGATGACCGAATGCGCCTATCGCGGCATCAGCCCGGTGTTCGAGGCCGGCCCCAAGGGAACCGTGCTGCGCATCCTGCGCGCGGCGCTGACCAACACGCCGAACCTGTCCGACCTTCAAACCCTGCATTCCCAGGAGACCGCATTGAGTCCATCTGAAATCCGCACTGCCCTCGGCCTGCCGGATACGGCGGACGATGCGGCTGTGCTGGCCGCCATCGCCGCGGGCCGCTCGGCCGTATCGGCGCACAGCCAGATCGCCGCCGCCGCCGGCCAGCCGGAAACGGCAACCGTGGCGCACCTGGTCACGGTGCTGTCGGCCCAGCGCGCCGGCGCGACCGAGGTGCAAACGATGGCGACGAAAATCGTGGAACTGCAAACCCAGGTCACCACGATGCACGCCGCGCAGGCGAAAGCCGCCGCCGTCGCGTTTGTCGATGGCGCGATCAAGGCGGGCGCGCCCATCGCCCCGCTGCGCGACCATTACGTAACGCGGCACATGGCGGACGCCGCCTCGGTGGAAACCGAGATCGGCGCCATGCCCCGGCTGAATGTCGGCGGAACGGCCGTGCTGCACGCGACGAACCCCAGCGCGGGGGCGACCGTCGGCAACGACCTGTCGCCGTCGGACATGCACGTGGCGAACAAGATGGGGTTGGACCCCAAGAAGTTCGCCGAATTCAAGAAATCCAAATCGGCCGGGTCCGATGGGAGGGCCGCATAAATGGCACTGACGCAGGGTATTTCCCCACCGCGCCGGGGCGCCCCGCCCTATGGGGGCACCTTCGGCGGAGAGGTTCCCGCCGGCGAGACGATCTGGCGCGGCGGATTGCTGTGCTGGAATGCCGCGGGCCAGTTGCAGCGATTGCAGACCGCCGGCGCCGTGTCGTTCGCCGGAATGGCCAACCGCGATTACAACAATTCGACAGGTGCCCCGGTATCCGTCGGGATGGAAGGCCTGAAAGGCACGTTCGGCCTGACCGTGCCGACCGCGACGCCGGCCAACATAAATGCCAACGTCTATGCGATCGACGACGGCACGCTGACGCTGACGCTGCCCACGACCGGTTTTACCGGCATCGTCGGCACCCTGGCCGGGATCGAAAACGGCCAGACCTATGTCAAACTGCTCGGGAGCTAAGCCAGATGGACATTACTTTTCCGGCTCTTCAGAGCATCAACGACGGCGTTTCGATGGCCTTCAACAGCCAGTTGTGGACGGCCGGAACCGTCTATGACGCCTTCACCATGCAGACGACTTCCACTGGCGCGGCCGAGGTCTATCCGCGCCTGAACATGCTGCCCGGCCTGCGCGAGTGGGTCGGCGATCGCGTGGTGAATTCGCTCTCGCAGAGCACGTTTTCGATCCTCAACCGGATGTTCGAGGAAACCATCGGGGTCGCCCGCACCGACATCGAGGACGACCGACTTGGCATGCTCGGCCCGATCGCCGGTCAACTTGGGGAAAATGCCGGCCATTACCCCGATATCCTGGTCAAGCAGGCGCTTCAGGCCGGCCACACCACCATCATTTACGATGGCCAGAACTTCTTCGATCTGGCGCATCCGGATTTCACGGGCGCCGGCGTGCCGACCACCAGCCCGAACTACGTCGCCGGCGCCGGTCCCGCCTGGTATCTGTTCGATGTGTCGAAAATGATCAAGCCGATCATCTTCCAGCGGCGCCGGCCGTTCCAGGTTATTCCAAAGTTCTCAATGACCGACCCCCAGGTCTTCTGGAACAAGGAATTCGAATGGGGCGTCGATGGACGCTGCGCCGCCGGATACGGGATCTGGCAGACCGGGTTCATGTCGCAGCAGGCGCTGACGATGGAGAACCTGGTCTCGGCCCGCACGCAGATGGCCAGTTATCACCGGCCGGACGGCGCGCCGATGGGAATCAACGGGACGCTGCTTGTGATTCCAACGGCCCTGTACACGACCGCGAAGGCGCTCGCCGAAGATCAGTTCATCCCGAACACCTACACCAACGCTTACGTGGCGAGCACCACCGTTACTCAGGTGCCGAACGTCGCGCGCGGGCTGTTCAAGGCGCTTGAGAATACCTGGCTGAACTGAAGGCCCGGCGGCTGGTACGATCTCGCCGCTGGTCCGATCTCGCCGCCCTGGGCGGCATAACCGAACGGAGATATCCCGTTGACCTATCACGTGCTGACCACGCGCCCCGGCATGCACCGGGGCGGCCGCGCCAATCCCGTCCACGCCACCTACAAGCAGGGCGACCACTCCGCCAAACAAATGGCGGAACTGCATGCCGACCCGAATTTCACCGTCGTGATCGGCGGCGAGATCATGACGGCCGCGCATGTCGAGGCGATGCTGGCCGAGGCTCACCGGGAAGAGGCCGCGAACATCGAGGCCGAAAAGGTCGAGGCCGCGCTGGCCCAGCCGGCCGCCGCCAAGGCGCACGGCAAGAAGGCCTGACCTGAATGGCCTATGCCACCGTCACCGATATGACAGACCGGTTCGGGTCCGCCGAACTGATCCGTCTGACCACGCCGTCCGGCGAAGACCTGGACGGTATCGTGACGCGGGTCGCGGAAACGGCCCTGAGCAGCGCCAGCGTTTTCATGGATGGGTATATCGGCCGGCGGTATCGCGTGCCGATGGACATCCCGCCGCCGGTCGTGACCGATCTGTGCTGCGACATCGCCCGGTACAAGCTGTCCACGGGCGACCAAAAGACCTGCGCCGAGGAAGTGCGCACGCGCTACCAGGATGCCACCCGCTGGCTGGATAATGTGTCGGTGGGAAAAGTCGTGCTGGAACTGGACGAAATCGAAAGCGGATCGGAAAGCTACGCCCAGGTCCAAATCGGCCGCTGCCAGTCCTTCGGCGGCTATCCGTGAGCGAGACCGTCAGCTTCATTCAGCCCGGCCCGCTGGCGCAGATCGCGTGGGGTCTGCGCGTGCAACTGGAACTGGTGTTTCCGCCGCAGCGGTTCGACCATCAATGGATGCCGCCAAAAATCACGCGCCAGGCGTGGAAGACGCTGATGCGGCGACCTCCGTTCGTCGGCGTGGGGTTCGACCGGTTCTTTCGCGTGCAGACGCAGAATAATCTGGCGGTCATCAGCGAATGGACCGTTTATCTGGCGGTAAAGAACGAACGCGGTCAGGGGCCGCTGTTGTTCGGCGATAGTCTGGCACCGGGATTTTTCACGGTAACCGAGGTCGCATCGTCGGCGCTGCACGGCTTTACCATCGCGGGCCTGGGAACGGTACAGGTGACCTCGGCCGATAACGTGACGATCGAGGAAGACGACGATCCGTCGCTGGGGCTGGCCGCCATCAGCCTGACGGTAAACGCCGATCTGTCGGTGGCCAATGTGCTTTCGGGTGCGCTGGTCACGCCGAACGCGCTGACGGTGCAGTCGATCGCGTGGGCGTTCGACGCGGCCAACCAGAATGACACCATTTTGAATACGGGGACAGCATGAGCCGCATCGTCGTCAAGCCTGCCGGGCCGGATCGGCGTGTGCCGGTGGAGAGCCTCAAGGGCGTCTATTTCGAGCAGGACGTGGCCCGCGAGGTGCACGACACGCGGTATATCCGCCGCCGCATCGCGGCCGGCGATCTGATCGAGGTGTCCCAGGCCCAGCTTCCCCAGGCCCAGGTAAACCAGGCCGAGGCGCCGCGGCCTCTCGCGGCGAAGGAGGGCTAGGCCATGTCTCAATCGGTTTCCACCGCAGGCGCCATTGTCAGCATTCCGTTCACGCAGATCCCCGCACCGTGGGATGTGCCAGGATCGCGGGTCGAGGTCGCGCCTTCCTATCAGCAGGTCGGCGTGCTGCCGATGCCGGTGCGGGCGCTGATTATCGGCCAGATGATACCGGCCGGCACGGCCGTCGCCGGGGTGCTGTATCAGAATATCGTCACGGCGGCGCAGGGCACCGCACTCGGCGGCGCGGGCAGCATCATCGACGGGATGGTGACCGCCCATCTGGCGACCAATACCAGCGTGCCGCTGGACATTATTTGCGTGGCCGACGCGGTCGGGGCGGCGAAAGCAACATGGGAAGCGACCTTCGGCGGCCCCGCGACGGCCGCGGGAACTGTCGCGATAAATATCGCCGGGCAGCGGGTGACGATCGGCACGATGAACGGCGACACCGCGACGACAGCGGCCACCGAGTTCGCCGCCGCCGTCAATGCGATGCCGGGCCTTCCCGTTATCGCCAACGCGTTTGCCAACGTCGTAGAGTTTATTTCAAAAAACGGCGGTCTGGCCGGCAACGATATCAGCTTCGTGGTCAACCCGGCGCCCGGCGACGTGCTGCCGCCCGGTCTGACCGTGGCTATCGCACCCGGCGTTGTCGGTGCGACCAACCCATCCATCGCGGCCGCGCTGGCGCTGGTGGACACGACCTGGTACTGCGACATCGCCGCGCCATGGCAAGACGTGCCGAACGTCAGTGCGATGGCGGCGGAAGCCACGCGGCGATACAACGCGATGGTGCGGCTGGATGCGCGGATGCACGTGCCGCAGACCGGCACGCTGTCGCAGCAGATCGCGGCGGCGGCGGCGGTGAACGCACCGTTCGTGTACCAGTCGCCGATGACCGCGCCTGGCTCGCCACCGTGGACCATCGCCGCCGCCGTGGCCGGTGTGTGCGCCCAGCGGCTGAACACCGATCCGTCTCTTCAAATGAACGAAATCGCGCTGCCCGGCATTGTCGGGCCGCTGGCGGCCAACGTGCCGGACGACGCCGAAAAGGAAATGCTGCTGGTCGGCGGCTGTAGCGTCTTCCGCGTGGCGGCGAACGGCACCGTGACGATGCAGCGCTACGTCAGCACGTACCGGACGAATGCCCAGGGTGTCGCCGATCCGGCCTGGTTCGACGTGATGGAGCAGGCCGTGAGCAGCCGCATCCGGTACGACTGGCAAACGTACCGGCAGTTGATTTATCCGAGCAATAAGCTGGCTCCGGATGGCAGTCTGGCCGCGGCTTCGGACAGCACCGTGTGCACGCCAGTCCGGCTGCGAGGAAGCTGGACCGCGCGGATGATGTCGTACGCCCGCGCCGGGTGGATCGTGAACGAGGTCGCCGACGCCGCGCGATCGGTTTTCGAGATCGATCCGAACGATCCGAACCGGGCGATCTACCAGATTTATTACACGCGGATCGGCAACCTGTTTGTCGATGCCGGCCAGCTTCTGTTCAACGTCGGCGGGGAGTAAGCGGGATGCTGCTGGGAATTGTCACCGCCAGTTGGGGCGGCACCGAAATCCCCTTGAAGCCTGGGAACTCCATCGAACTCGGCGGTCTGGTCAGCAATCCGGTTGTGTATGGGACGACCGTCGATTTTGCGAACAGCATGAAACCGTCGATGATTTCGCTGAAAGTCGCGGTGAAGCAGGGCACCAATATCCAGACGCTGTTTCCGTCCGGGATCAAGCAGGAATTGCAAATATCGGCCGACACCGGCCAGAACTTCGTCTGGGACAATGCGTTCCGGTCCGGAACGATCAAAATATCCGACGGCGACAACAGCGAAGCCACGGTGGAATTCGCCGCCGGCCAGCCGCTGGAGACGTAGCGTGGACAACCCGATCGCGATCGGCGACGTGCCGCCGGACCTGACGATCCCGGTCCTGCCGGACGGGCCGCCGATGGACCTGCCGTCCGGCTGCACGATCAATCCCGACGGCAGCGTCACGCTGACCCTGGACTATCCGTGCTCGGTGAAATACCGCGTGCCGGGCACCGATCAGGTGGTGAAGGAAGACCGCTACGACAGCCTGACGCTGCGCCGGCTGACCGGCGCCGACGTGCGCAAAATCATCGCCGCGAAAAACCCCACGTCCACCGCGCTGGCCCTGTCCACCGGCCTCGGCGCGGGCAAGCTGGCACTGTTTCAGAACGTGGCCGATGCGTCCGACGATGCCGCCGCCAGCGATGTGGTGAACGAGCTGCTGGGCGGCATCAAGGCCGCGCTGCCGGCGCACGCCGAAGAAACGGCGGACGGCATTCTGCTGCCGCTGTTCCGGCCGGTGGAAGACGATGCGGGCACGCTGTGCCGCGAGCTGTTGTTCAAGCGGCTGACGGCGGCGCAGCGGCGGCAGGCGTCGGAAGCGCCGAACCTGCTGGATTGGGGCGTGGCACTGAGCGCCGGCGTGACGCCGAAGGAGGCGAAAGCGCTGGTGGACGCGATGGACGGCGCCGACGCGATGGCGGTGAACCGGGTGGTCCTTTTTTTGTGCGGGAGTGGCCGGCGGACTTCCGGGTAAGCCTGGGCGCGATCGGCGGCCATTACAGTTTCACCAAGACCGAACTGGAAAGCCTGACGCTGGCGGAGATCGGCTACTGGCTGTCCTGCATGGCCGAATACCTTAAACGCACGAGGCCGAAACGATGACCGCCGGCATGCGCGCAGCGTTCACCCTGACGCTCGAAGATAAGCTTTCGTCGGGGTTGAACGCCCTGAAGAAGCAGCTCGACGCCTTGCGCGGAAAGGGTGAGCAGCTGACCCTGGGCAAGCTGGAACGCGGCGGCGAGATGCTGCGGGCGATGGGGCGGGAAATCCGTAACCTGACATCGGATATGCGGGCATTTCACGGCACCGTCGATCGAACGTGGGCGTCGTTGAAGGAAATGGCCCACGAACGATTGGCGCCCCGCGTTCAGGCGATCAAGAAATGGGGCGAACCCCTGACTAAGGCGGGTGCGATCGGCGCGGCTGTCGAAGGTTATTCCGTGATTCAGCCGATCAGGGCTTACGCCGAATACCAGAACAGCCTGAAACATTCAGCCATCACTGGCGGCATGTACGGCGCTGAATCGGACAAGGAAGTCGCCCGGCTGAACAAGATGTTCACGGCGGACGCGCTAGCGACGGGCCAGAACAGCGCGAAAATAAGCGACGCCTATTATGAAATCCTGACTGGCGGTGTAGAGAAAAATCGGCTCGATCAGGCGATCGGGGCGCATAGCCGTTTCGCCACGGCTTACCGGCTCGACGTGAAAGACGCCGGGCAGTTATCCATCGCTTTAATGAAGAACATGGGTCTTACGACGCCCCAGTACGAAGCCGCGCTGGGCCAGACCGGACAGATCAGCAAGCAGGGCCTGTTTAAGCCGTCGGCCTATAGTCAATTCATGCCGGGCATCACCGGACAGATGAAGGTCATGGGGATGACCGGCCCGGACGCGACCCTTCAGGCGCTCAGTGCGTTGCAGATCGTCCGTCGCACGACAGGGGACGATTCAACGGCCGCCACCGATTTGAAGGTGCTGCTGGAACATATCTACGCCCCGATTCAGGAGCGGGCGATGCGCCTGCACGGCAAGCAGGTTCCCGCCGACCTAAGGCAGATGGTGCAGGAAAACGCTGGCGCCTGGAAAAGCACCTTCGGTGTCGATTATGCCGGGTACATGCGCGATCAGGAAAAATCCGGGATCAAGCCGCTTGATTCTTTCATCAATCTGATGAAACGCCTGTCGAAAGCGCCTGATTTCACCGACAAGATGCGGATTTTCGGCCAGTTGATCCACACCCAGCAGGCGGCGAGCGCGGCCAACGCGCTGATCTCCAATTACGACGACTGGATGAAAATGCGTGCGGACGGGCGCACCAAAGGCGCCGAGGTGTTCGAGAAGGATTTTGCCGAGGCGATGCGCGGTTCAACCGCATCGCTGAATCATCTCACCGAAGGCCTGACGCAGTTGGATCGCCGCGTGGGCGAAGGCTTCGCGCCAGTCCTGACCCCGCTCAATGGCGGCCTCGATCTGCTTCTGGCGGCGACGAATAAACTGGATCAGGCTTTTCCCGGTCTGGGGAATGCGGTCCTGACAGTGACGGGTGGCATGTTGACCTTGGGTGCCACGCTCGGCGCGCTCGGTGTCATTGGGCCAAAAGTGAAGCTGGGTGCTACCATGGCGGGCGACGCTGCGGTCGCCGCCGGCCTGACCAATCCGCTTACACTCGGGGTCGCCCTGCCGGTCGCCGCGCTCGGGGTTGTCGCTAAAATCGGATCGGATGCCGACACCCCGCAAAATCGCGCGGCGCTGGACGTGCTGGCAAAGGAACGGCGGTCTGCCGCGGGCGGTCCAAACGGCGGAACCTTCGACGGCTTTGGGCCGGACGGCTTTCCGCTGGGCAGTTTGGGCCATCCCGAACCGGGGAAACTCGACGTCACCATCCACGCCGACCCCGGCACCAGCGCCACGGTCAACGCCGCGTCGGCCGGCATCGTCGTCAACCGGCCCTATGGCGGCCAGACGACGAACCGGCCATGAGCCTGTTCAGTATCGTCAGCCTGAATCAGGCCGTGCTGCTGGAAGGCAGTTTCGCCGGCATCGGGTTCGCCTACGAAAAGGAAAGCGCCGACGAGTCCGGGCGGCGGATCGAAGGCTTCATGTTCCCCGGCCAGGACATCGCCGATTTCCAGGATTTGGGCCAGTTCGACGGCGATATCGTGGTGCACGGCATCGTGGTCGGAAACGATTACGCCGCGCAGATCGGGCGCCTGCGCGCCGCGTTCCTCAGCCCCGGTCCCTGGACCCTGGTGCATCCCTGGCTCGGTTCGGTCCAGGTGGTGCAGTCGCCGGGCAAGCAACCGCGCTTCACGTTCTCATCCGACGAACTGCGGGTGGGGCGGTTTACCGCCGTCTTCCGCCGTTATCTGCCGAACCAGCCATCCCCGGCCGGCACGCTGCAATCGCTGCTGTTCGCGCTGGAGGACGCGCGCACGGCCGCCTATGCCATGCTAGCCAGCGTGCTGGCGCCGGTCAGTCTGACCCTGGCCGCGCTGGGGCAGGTGGAGAGCCTGGCGGGGGAAACGGCGACCATCCTGGGGACGCTGGTCGGCGCGTGCAGCAGCCCGCTGGTGGGGATCGCCGGGGGGTTGCCCATTTTTCAACTGTCCGGCGTCAACGCCGTCCAGTCCGGGCCGGGATACGCCGCGTCGGTCGGCGCCGTTCTGGCCGCGCCCACGGCGGCGATCGCCGCGACCACCACGCCGGCCATCCCCAGCGCGGTGGCGCCGGGCGGCAATACCGCGACGCCGGCGCCGGTGGACGGCCGGATCACCGCCGCGCTGATCCTGTCGGCCGTGGCGCAGACCGGCGCCGTGACGCTGTCGGCCGCGCCGGTCAGCGTGCCGCCGGGTCCGGCGCTGATCCTTTGCCTGCAAACGCTTATGCTGGCCGATGCGGCCGGCGCCGCCAGCGCCATCGCCTTTGTCAGCCAGCAGGAAGCGCTGGCCTGGCGCGACCGGATCGTCACCGTTTTCAACGTCGCGGTACTGGCGGCCGCCGCGCTGGTGCCGTCGCTGCCGGCCGTCGCGCCGGGCCTGTGGCAGGCGCTGATCGCGGCCAAGGCGGCGTGGGTCGCCGATATCAACACCGAAATCGGACGCCTGCCGGCCGTGACGATTTTCAACCCGCCGGCCATCGTGCCGGTCTGGCTTCTGGCGCAGTATTTGTGCGGCGACACGCCCCAGGCCATCGTCGCGACGTTCCGCGATCTGGTCGCCAGGAACAGCATTTTCCATCCCGGCATCGGTGCACCCGGCCCGCTGGAAGTGCTGGCGTGAGCAGCGTGCTGACTGTCGAAATCGACGGCGTGCCGTTCGACAACATCGTGCGCTGCATGGTGCGGCGCGACATGCAGTTCATCGCCGGCACATTCGAACTGACGATTGTCGATCAGGGCCGGATCCGCAACGCGCTGCTCGCACAGATCGGTCGCCCCGAACAGAACGCCCCGGTGAAGAAAGGGTCGGCGATTGTTATCGCGATCGATGGCGAGACCGTGCTGTCCGGCTATGTGGAATGGACCCATCTGATCTGGGAGTCCGATCGCATCGAGTGCCGCCTGCGCGGCCGGGACAAGACCGGCGACCTGATCGACTGCGCCGCGCTGCCGTATGGGCCGACCGAGTTCCGCGGCGTGAACCTTCTTGCGGTCGCGAAAACCGTCTGCACGCCGTTCGGTATTACTGTGCGCGCAGACGTGGACGTGGGCGCGCCGTTCGAGCGCCTGGCGCTCCACAAGCACATGACCGGTCTGTCATTTCTGGAAAGCGCCAGCCGCCAGCGCAGCATTCTGCTGGTGTCCGATGGGGTCGGCGGGTTGCTGCTGACGCGCGGCGGTCGCACCCGCGCCCCGGCGGCGGTGAAGGTGGGGGAGAACGTCCAGCGCGTGGAGGTGGAAAGCGACTGGAGCACCCGTTTCAGCGATTATTTTGTCATGCAAGACACTGTCGGCCGTCGGTCTGGCGGCGCGGCCATGACCAGCGAAACCGTGCCCGCCAGCAGTTCCGCCAGCGGCGACGTCCCAGGGCCCGCGACCGAAGTGGCGGCCGAAACCATCGGCACCGTCGGACACGTGACGGACCCGGAAATCGTCCGCTGGCGGCCGACCGTGCGGCTGACCCGCAGTCAGTCGGGCATGACCACGGTGCAGGAACAGGCGGCCTTCCAGGCCCGTGTGGCCAAGGCGCTGTCGGAGGCGCCGCGCATGACGATCCCCGGCTTCCGCGCCGGGCCGGATAACTTGTTGTGGAAGACGAACCAGATCACGACGCTGTCCGACCCGTATTCGGGGAACGACCGCGATATGCTGATTTCCGGCGTCAGCTTCGAATGGGACGATCGGGGTGCGTTCACGCATTTATATCTGACCGGACCGTCCGCGTTCGACCGGATCAACGAGGCCGATCGTCACCGGAGGGGCGTAGCGCCATCCGCCGCCGGCGCACCGCCGCCGCCGCCCTTAACCATCCCTTAAGAGGCTCCATGGACGACGTTTATGATTCGCGGGCGACGATCAGGCGGGGGACGGTGGTGTCGGTGGACGACACGGGGCCGGTGCAGATGGTCACCGTGCAGACCGGGCCCGGCGCGTTTCACACTGCCGAGGTTCACCAGGGTTTTGGCCATGCCAGCGTCCCCCCGGCGGACGGCTGCACCGCGCTGCTGTTCTGCGTTGGCGGAGATCCGGCCAACATGATCGCCTTTATCGCCAACCCGGCCACGCGATTCGGTGGCCAGGCGCAGGGCGAATCGGTCCTGTACGATGGCGCGGGTAACCGCGTCGCGATCAGCAGCGGCGGCACGATTCAGATCCTCGCGGCGACAACGGTCGAGATTAAGGCGCCGGATGTGACGATTGTCTGTTCGGGCAGCCTGACGGTGACGGCCGCGCAGGTCGCGCTGACCGCGCCGCAGGTCGCCGTGACCGGAAACCTGATGGTGACCGGGAATATCGTCGCGACCGGGACGATTTTACCATGACCGGCCGATGCGTATCGGCCACGGTTTCCGTGCGCGCATGGGCATGCTGGCGCGCATGGCGACCTTCATCGACACAGCCCTGGCGTATAACCCGGTGACCGCGCGCTGCGACCTGGTGTTCGAAGGCACCGATCTGGCGATCGACAACACACCGGTCACGCCCGTTTTGCTGTGCGTCGGCCTGGATCGCCGCGCGCACGCCGACGATCCGCTGCCGGACCCGACCGTCCAGGGCTATAGCCCGGCCACGCTGAACGCGCGGCGCGGCTGGTGCGGCGATTTCATGGACGCGCTGGGGCGGTTGGCCGGAAGCCGCATGTGGATGGTTCGCCGCATGAAGTGGGTCGAACAGACGCGCCTGTTCGCCGAGGCCGCGCTGCGCGAGCCGCTGGAAATCCTGGCCAATACCCGCGGCCTGCCCATTTCGGTCGAGGTGCGGCTTCCGCTGTCCGGGCTGCTGTGCTGGCGGGTCAACACCGGGCCGGTGTCGCTGTCCATCAACGTGCCGGTCGGCTGATGCCCTGGCCAATTCCCCAGCCCGGCGATATCGCCAGCCGCGCCGCGTCCGTCTTCGAAAGCGAGATGGCGCGGGTTTATCTGCTGAAAAACCCCGGCGCGTCGCCGCTGGACGTGACGGTGGATGCCCGGTCGCCCTACAGCCAAATGGCGGTCTATGGCCGCGTGCTGGATATGGCCACGCAGGACCAATGGTTTTTCCAGGCCCGCACCGTCCAGGAACTGATGCCGGACACCGCCATCGACTGGCTGCCCCGGCATGCCGCGATCTGGAATGTTCCGCGCACTCAGGCGACACCGGCCATCGGCAGCGCGGTTTTTTCCAGCGTCGCCGGCGTGGCTGTTCCGGCTGGGCTGGCGCTGTCGGTCGCGGGCGGCCTGACTTACACCACCACCGTCGCCACGACGATCGCACCGAATTCCACCGCCGATATTCCCATCGCCTGCGCCACGCCGGGTTCGGCCGGAAACTTGCCGGCCGGCACCGTGCTTCAGGTGGTGAACGTGTTCGCCGGGCTGACCACGCAGACCGCGACCGTCGATGCCAATGGGCTGATGGGCGCCGACGCGGAAACCACCGCCAGTTGGCAATCCCGTATCCTGGCCGCGATCCGCAATCGCGGGTCAGGCGGCAACGGCGCCGATTTTCAGGCCTGGGCGTCCGCCGCGCTGCCGGGCGCGTATAGCCGGGCCATGTCGCCCGGCGCCGGGCTGATTACCGTCGCGTTCGCGATGCCCGCGACCATCGCCGTGGCCGCGCCGGACGGGTCTGGAACCCTTTCCCTGCAAACGTGGCAGGCGCCGTCGCCCGCACAGATCGCCGTCGTTTCGGCTTATTTGAACGATTCACAGAACCGGAAACCGCTCGGCGCACCGCTCGTCAATGTGGTCGCGGCCACGCTTCAGCCGGTGAATTTCACGCTGGCGTTGAACCCTTCGAACGTCGTGACCCAGACGGCCGCGATCAACGCGCTGGCGTTGCAGGTGCTCGCCGATGCAACCATCGGCGGCACGCTGTATCTCAGCCGGATACAGGCCGCGCTGGAAAACGCCACGGGCGAATTCAGCGATGAACTGACCGTTCCGGCGGCGGACGTGGCGGCGGCCGCCACGACATTGTCCATTTTCGGCGCTGTGACGTTCCAATGAGCGGCTCCGGCATTCCCCAGCCGCGCCAACCGCACCGGGTGCAGGCGGAATTGCTGGCGCTGGTGCCCGACGGATGGGCCGCGACGCGCGACCCTGACGACTATGGCGGTGCGATTTTCCTGCCGGCGGCGACCGAATTCAGCCTGATCGAGGCGTCCGCGCTGTCGCTGCTGCCGCAGATCGACCCGCGCCAGGCGCCCCAGCTTCTGGCCGACTGGGAACGCATGCTCGGTCCCGATCCGTGCCAGGTCGCGTCGCAGGTGAACGATTCGGTCGCGGCCGGGCTGGTCGCGTTCGGGCGGCTGACCAACGCCGGCACGATCTGTGCGGGGTATTTCGAACGCTACGCGCTGTCGATCGGCGAGACCATTACCATCGCGGAGTTTCCCGGATACCAGCTTGGCGCCGTCCAGTGCGGCGGCAATGAACTGGTCCAGCCGTCGGAGGCATGCAGCTTTCAGGTATCGCTGCCGGCGACGAACGTCACGCAATGGCAATGCGGCGCCAGCTGCTGCGGCGACAGCCTGGGCAGCTTCAGCCCGAGCGTGATGCAGTGCATGATTGCGAATGGCGCGCCGCTGTACGCGCAGCCGTATTTCAAATACAGTTAGGGACCGGCATGAATCGCATTTCAGGGGCGAATTTCGCGGTCGCGTCGGGTGCTTCCCCGCTGGTGGCACCGGCCGGCGCGGCGGTGTTCCAGGATTTGAATCTGGGGACCAACACGCCGGGGACGTATCCCAACGCGCTGTGGTTCACGGGGGCGCAGGAAAGCATCATGGCGGTGCTGGCGGCGGCCGGGATCGTGCCGGCCGATACCGACAACACGCAGTTGCTGGCGGCGATTGTGTCGCTGCTGGGCGGCCGGGCTGGCTTTACCGCGCTGACGGCCAGCACGGTGCTGACGGCCGCGATGGCTAACCACGTCGTGCAGGCGACCGGCGCGGGGCCGTGGACGTTCACGTTGCCGGCCGGCGCGACGATGCGGGCGGGATCGACACTTTGTATTCTGAATCAATCCAGCGCGCCGCTGACGATCGCAACGCAGGGTGCCGACATCGTCTGTGCCCTCGGCAACGTGCAGCCGGTCACGATGCAGATGGGCGACACGCTGGTGCTGATCAACCGGGCGGGTTCCACCGAGTGGGATATCGCCGGCGGAACGGTCGCGGCGCAGTTCGTGCAATCGCCCCGACTGGCGCCGCAGGTCGTTACGTCCGGCCAGGGTATTGCGATTGGCGCGAATTATTCGGTCACGCTAAGCGCGACTTTTACCGCCCCGAGCGCGGGGACGGTGCTGGCGTTCTCGGGGTTCAATCCGGTCCCGACGTCCACAACGCTCGCCGCGAACGTCGTCAACAATCTTGAAATCAACGGGACGGCTTTGCAAGCCGATTCGATCCCGTTCTCGCAGTCGCACCACACCGCGCTGGCAGTCGCCGCGGGCACCGCGGTTTCGGTGACGCTGACGGTGACGACATCGACGTCCCCCAACTGCAACGCGACATATCACGTCGGTTATATTTTTGTGCCCGGCACGTAGGAAACCGAAATGGGAACCGCGACAAACTATATCGAATTCGGGCCGGGCGGTGTGGTGACGGGCGCGGGCTACACGCCCGACGGCACGCTTCCCGCCGGGGCAGTCCCCTGCACCCAGGCGCAGTTTTCGGACTGGACCCTTGCGTCGCTGGTCAACAACGTCATCGTCATCGGACCCGCGCCCGCGCCATCCGCCGCGCAGATCGCGGCCGCGGCGTATGTGGCCTTCATCGCGGGCGGACTGACGGTCACGTCCACGGGTACGCCCGCGCTGTCGGGCGTCTATCCGATCGATCCGGCCAGCCAGGCGGATATCGCGACCGAGGCGCAGTTTATCTCCACCTTCAGCGAATTCACCAACGGCGGCACGACGAACCTGCAATGGGTTCTGGCCAATGACGCGCTGGTCACGTTCCCCACCACGGCGGAATTCCTGGCCTTCGCCAAGCAGGCGGGGCAGATCGTCGCGGCGGCCAAGCTCGCGGCGGCGCAGGGCGCATCGATGCCGGCGGCGACGGCGACCATTCCGTGAACGAGATCTGCATCAAGCGCGGGTCTTCGCTGAACCTGCTATTGCAGTTCGCCAGCAACGGCGTTGCGATCGATCTGACGAATATGGTTCTGGCATCGGACGTGCGCGATCCGCAGGGCGATCTGGTCGCCACGCTGTCGCTGGTGAAGCTGCCGACGATAGGTTTCGCCACTGTGACAGTTCTGGATACCAGCCTGTGGCCCACCGGCCGCCTGCGGTGCGACCTGACGGCCAGCTTCAACGGCCAGACGCAGTATTCCCAGACATTTGCGATCGCTGTGCAAAGATCGGTGACGCACTCATGACCATCCAGGTGACAATTACCCAGATGGATATGCCGCTGCCCACCCCGAGCCTGACGCAGACGGGCATCATTGCGACGCCAGGTGGGCAGGCAGCCGCCACGCCGCTGCTCGCGCCGCGAAATGTCGTGACAAATGTGGCACCTGGCGCGGGCGTTATCCTGCAATTGCTGCTGGCCGGATTTCAGATGGTGTTCAACCGGTGCGGCACGGGCCAGGCGCTGACGGTTTTCCCGATTGTCGGCATGCAGATCGAGCACAACGCAGTGAATGTTCCGGTGACGATCGCCGATGGCGATCAGGTGACGTTCACCTGGGATGGCTCAATCACATGGCTGGTTTCGTGAGGTTTCGCCGGTTAAAACACGGGCTGGGTTTTCTCGCCGGGTTTTTCGCGCTCGGGGCCGTGGCAGCCGTGGCCGGGAATTACGGCGCGATGATGATCCAGGAATATGGCAAGGACATCGATAATCCGGCGCTGTTCTGGGCGAACATCGGCGGCGGGGACGTGGGCAAGCTGTCGATCGGCGCGGGCTGCGCGAATGTCGGGGGGGCGCTGACGTGTACCGGCGGCGGCGGCGGCGTGTCCGGCTTTATACTCGACCCGCGGGAGGTGCAGTTTCCCTCGGCATCGGGCAGCACAATCGCGGCGGGGGGGTATGACGCGATCCTCTACACCCCATGGACGGGCGCCGGGTCCACGATTTCATCGGTGGTCTATCTGACGACCGGCACGTCCCCGAGCTTCGGGTTATCCATCCAGATTAACGGGGTGAACGTGACAGGGTGCAGCGGCCTCACGGTGACATCGGCGACGGTGACCGTCGCGACATGCACCGGACTGAACGCGATACCGGTCGGTAGCCACGTAGTTATTGTGATTAGTTCCCCCAGCGGCACGATCATCGATCCTATGATCCAGGTCGTTTTCAGCCACACGGCCACCTGAGATGATTGGCCTGGGCGTCGCGCCGGTTCTGTCGCTAACCGTTCCCCTCAAGGAGTTCATATTGTGAGCGTTTATCCCACCGAGATCGTCACCGGCTACGGGTCGGCGAACATGCCAGAGGCCGACGGCGTAACCGTAGGCGGCGCGATCGACCTAACCCGCGTGATTTTCTTCAGCGATATGGCCGCCACCGGCACCGTCGATTTCGTTTCTTCGTCGGCGAGCGACACCGCGACAGAAGTTCAGGTCGCCGGGCGCGACGCCTCCGGCATTATCCAAACCCCGGCCGCTGTCACGCTGACCGGGTTGACCAAAGTCGCCGGGACGCAGGCATTCCAGCGGTTGTTGTATGCCGCCGCGTCGGGTGCGACCGCGAATGGCCCGCTTGCCGCCCCGGCCGGAACCGCCGCTGTGGGGGACGTGGCCGTCATGGCGCAAACGCTTACGCTGGCGGCACGCACCTGTCAGGCCGGATCGGCAAACCATACCGGCGTTACGCCGCCACTGATGAAATTGGAAGCGGGCGACGGCGCCAGTGTCACGCTCGGCATGATCATCCGGCTGACCGGAGGAACCGGCGTGGGGCAACTGCGCATGGCATCCAGCACGTCCGGCACGGGGGCGGGACAGTACGGAACCGACACCATCGCGGTCAACCGCGACTGGGCCACGATCCCCGACGCGACCACGACCTATGAGATTGCGACCGGGATGCTGTTCCCCATCCTGCCGAACCCAGTGCGGGCCGTCATCCGGCCATTCGCCACCGCCGCGTCCGATGTCGCAGGCGGGGCAACCCGCATTTACTACGAAAAGGCGTTCGTGCTGAACACCGACCCCACGACCGCGCTGACCGGGCAGACATTGAGCAAAACCGTCGATCCGGCCGGGCTGTACGCGGGCGGCGGGGCGCTGGATATCGCGCCCTGCACCGGCCTGGACGATCTTATCGCGGTGGCGAACCGCCAGACCGCTCCGGCGTCGGGTGTGGGTGCCTACTCCACTGGGGCAGCGCCGCAATCTGTCACCCCCGCCGCACAAACCGCCGCCGGGAACAGCGCGGCACAAGCGCAAGGGTTCTGGCTGCGTTTGACGCTGCCGCCCGGACTGGCGCCGGCCAACGGGTTCTTCGATCTGCGGTCCCTCGGTAATACAGCCTGATCGGGAGGGCACGCCATGGCCTGGACCTATGCCGCGCTCAAATCCGCCATCGCATCTCTGTCGCTGATGCCGGTGGGGAATGCCGCCATCGCGGCGGCGATCAACGCGGAAAACGACTCGCCTACAACGGTGGATATCCAATCGTCTGCTGTCGAGGCGATTGTCGTGCCGACCGGGGAATTTTACGCGATCTATCAGGCGAGCCTGAAAGCGCCGTCCGGTGCGTCGCCGCCAACGGCCGCCGATCAGGTGATTGCCGGCGCCTGGAATTTCTACCGGATGTTGAATCAATGGACCACCGTCAGCACGTCGCAAGCGCCGGTCCTGGCCGGGGTGAAAGCCGCGCTCGGGGGATTGGAAGCCGCCGGGCTGATATCGACGAACAGCGTGGCGGCAATCGAGGCGCTTTGGGTGTCCACCCCGCCTCTATGGGTACCGGCGGTCACCGTGGGTGACGTTCAAACAGCACTAGGGACACTCTGACATGGCTGGGACACCGATTGGCTTTGCCGCAGTCAAAGCCGCCGATGCGCTCGGGACCGTATTCAATGCCCTCGGGCAAGGCGCGGCTGCTACGACAATCGCAATCGATAATACTGAGGCAACCATCGGTTCGGCCGCATTCGATACAGCCATGCTTTGGTTGACGTTCGCCGCATTGACGGCCGGAACGGGGTCGCAGTATATGACTGCTGTTGCGTTGCCGTCGTTTGACGGAACAGACTACGATCCGGCTTTCGTCAATGGTTTGACGCTGTATCCTATCGAGAATAGCAGCACAAAGCCAATAAATCCGGGTGCGTCATATTCAGTCATTAAAATTCCGTTGTATATCCCGCCAACGTTGTTCAAAATTGCGTTGTTGAATAACTTCGGTTTCAATCTACCAGCGACCGTTACCGCATCGCTTTACCGGATGCGCGGTCAGGCCGGATAATCCCGTGCGCTCTCTATTGCTTGGGCCAAAAATTGTCCCGACGGAGGCGGTCGAGGTTGACGATACGCATCCGCTGGGTGCGACCCTTACCGCTTTCTGGCCGCTCGGCAAAGATATCAGAGACGTAACGGGCAACAATCCCACATCGGCGTCCGGCGCGCTGACTTTTGTAGGTTCCAATCGCGGCCCCGCGCTCAATTTCCCGAATGCCGGGCATCTTATTATACCGGACTCGCCTTATGTCGGGTTTAACGGCGGCTCTTTCACCGCGTCGGTCTGGATTAATGTGTCCGCATTTGGCAGCTATACCGCGTTGTTCGGGAAGACAAACGTAAACCAACCCGCTCCATACGATTCTTATATTTCAGCTAATACCTCATTCGTTATTTATTGCACAGGTGGCGTCACGACGTTAAATTACACCTTTTCGACAAATACATGGTATAATATTGTTTTTTCTATTTCTGCTGTCTCTGGAATAAATATATATATTGACGGTGTATTGGAAGCTACTGCGTCTGGCGCAATAAGTTTAGCGGATACCAATTACCCGTTATTCCTTGGGTCGCGCGGCGACGGTGTAACACAACTAAACGGATTGATGAGTGCCGCGTCGCTTCGGAACGGAATATTATCGCCGGACCTAATCGCATGGGGCTATGCCGAACCGTTCGCCATGCTGGTGCCGAAACGCCGCCCGTGGCGCGTGTATCTGCCCAGCGGCGCCATCAACATCGTCCAGATCGATTGGTCCTCTCCCGCCGCGACACGCGCGACAATCCAGCCGGACGCCCTGCTACCGGCCGCCAGCACAGGCAGCCTACGCCTCGACGGCCCGATCCCCGCCGCTGTCCTCGCATCCCTACGTGGCGACGCAAACACCCAAGCCGCATGGCTGACAACCGCATGGGGACCGTCTGCGTCCCCAGCGGAAACGTCCGGGACGGCCGTCGCGGGTATCGCGCCGGGTGCGGAAACCACCGGGACAGCCTGGAGTAAAGCGCGCACCCGGATAGAAAACTCTGCCCTGAGCGTCACGGATACCCCGGTTCCGCAGGAATGGACCGGCAGCGGCATGTCCGTCTCCGCCGCAGACTCTCTCGCGCTGGAATGGACCGCGTCCGCGTCCGGCCTGTCCGGCATCGCGGCGGAATGGGCGGGCATTTCGATATCGGTCCAGACGGATGCCTCCCTGCCGCTGGAATGGTCCGTTGGCATGGCAGCCATCACACCTTTCCCCCTCAAAGGTAGCGGGTCATCCAGCCAAACCTCAACACTGAACGGCGAGACGCTATCTGGCGTGCGGGGAACCGCCGCGCTGGGCCTCGGCTTCCTGTCGGGGTTGTCGGGGGTTAGTTCATTTCCCGATGTTTGGGTTGCCACAGGAGCGCGAAATAAGCCTCCTATCTTTACATGATCGCGCTGGGGGCTTGGCGCCTTTCACCCTACTGTGGTCTCTGGCCTGGTATCTCCTTCCCCCCTCGCGGGGGTTGGGCTGCTTCAACAGCCCGAACCGTGCAGCCTAAACTGCACACGGATGAACCGCCCCGCACCCTCTGCCGAGGGCTGGGCATGATGGGTGCATTTCCGACCTGGAGTCGTCTGACCTAATTGCCTGCGCCCCTGTGCGCCCCGTGGTGCCTTACGTCGGCGGCAAACGCAACCTGGCGCGCTAGGTCATCGAACGCCTGGGTGCGATCCCGCACTCGACGTATGCCGAACCCTTCGTGGGGATGGGCGGCGTGTTCCTGCGCAGGCCTTTCCGGTCCAGGGCGGAGGTCATCAACGACATCAGCCAGGATGTCACCACGCTGTTTCGCGTCCTGCAACGCCATTACGTGCCGCTGATGGATATGCTGCGCTGGCAGATCACCAGCCGGTCGGAGTTCGAACGGCTGTTAGCGGCTGTCCCCGCCACCCTGACGGACCTGGAGCGTGCCGCCCGGTTCCTGTATCTCCAGCGCACCGCTTTTGGCGGAAAAGTGAGCGGGAGGCACTTCGGTGTCGCGCCCGGTCACGGCGGACGGTTCGATGTGACGAAGCTAGGATCGATCCTGGAGGACGTTCATGCGCGCTTCGCCGGCGTTGTTATCGAGCGGCTGCCGTGGCCCGAGTTTCTGGCGCGCTACGATCGGCCGGAGACGCTGTTTTATCTGGACCCTCCTTACTGGGGCAGCGAGGGCGACTATGGTCCGGGCGTCTTCGCGACGGGCGATTTCGAGAAGATGGCGGGTCTGCTGGCGGGGCTGAAAGGGCACTTTCTGCTGTCGCTGAACGATCACCCGGAGGTGCGCCACCTGTTCCGGTCCTTCCAGATCGAGGCGGTTTCGACACCCTACACGCTGTCGGCCGGCGCGCCCCGCGTCGCCGCCGAGGTGCTGATCAGTAACCCGATCAAAGCGCCTTCTAAGACGGGTCTAAGGAGGGCCAAACCGCGCTGATTTGGGTTCTAAATTCATGTGGCGAGCCTTCTAAATTCATGTGGCGGCCTACAATGAGGGTATGGACGAGCTGGTGATACAGCGCGGTGAGGAGGTGGATGGAAGGGTTCGGCGGGGATGAGGTTTCCATTCCTGGAAAATTAGGCTATATTAGGAAATGTGTCAA
>JAEHJW020005298.1_pt1 | contig 37583 bp, 54 predicted proteins | sample 9271431 | NCBI WGS metagenome assembly JAEHJW02 | reverse complement strand
CGTGGCGACGTACGTGGCGGCGTCCGTGGCGGCGCGCGTGGCGGCGTCCGTGGCGGCGTCCGTGGCGGCGCGCGTGGCGACGTACGTGGCGGCGCGCGTGGCGGCGTACGTGGCGGCGCACGTTGCGGCGTCCGTGGCGGCGCGCGTGGCGGCGTCCGTGGCGGCGTCCGTGGCGGCGCGCGTGGCGACGTACGTGGCGGCGCGCGTGGCGACGTACGTGGCGGCGCACGTTGCGGCGTCCGTGGCGGCGCGCGTGGCGACGTACGTGGCGGCGCGCGTGGCGGCGTCCGTGGCGGCGTCCGTGGCGGCGCGCGTGGCGACGTACGTGGCGGCGCGCGTTGCGGCGTCCGTGGCGGCGCACGTTGCGGCGTCCGTGGCGGCGCGCGTGGCGACGTACGTGGCGGCGCGCGTGGCGGCGGCAGAATATTCAATGTTATTTCTCCGCTCATGCCATATCGCGGCGGCAAAGCCGCCTGCGAATGCCATGACCAAGGGCGACGGGACAATAACTATACGCGGACGCTTGAGATTGGCAGCAGCATATAAACCCTCGATCGCTGGAATAATTTTCTCTGGATCAATGGGATCAGTACGCATGACACGACTGATCCATAATTTTGCATGTTCGTCCATGCGAGCTTTTTCGTCCGGCGTGATGCCGCCGGCTGCGCGGGTCTTGGTCCGAATAATTTTGTTCATGATAGTCCTCTCGCCTGGTGTCAATCTGCCTGATGTTTGAAAAACGCGGGCGTACGTCGATTGATCAGCACATTTGGCGCATCCAGCTCGTTCAGCACTTCTTGAACCGTGTTGCGCAACTCAACGAATGCGGCATCTCGACCAGCGTCCCACCCGGCCTTGTATTCTTTGTCGCGGTCGTCGAGATTGGCGCACGCGAGTTTGCCCGCGAGGAAACCGAGCCCGAACACCAGGATCGGATAGAGTGAGATGAACCATTGTTGGTGGATGATATTCATTTGTTGTCCTCAATCAGCATCCAACATCTGCCGCAGATCGGCTGCCTGTTCTGCGCGTAAGGTATCCCGTGAGGCAGCCCCTGCGGCATCCCGTGCGGCAGCCCGTGCGGCATCCCGTGCGGCAGCCCGTGCGGCAGCCCGTGCGGCAGCCCGTGCAGCCCATGCGGCAGCCCATGCGGCATCTGCGGCAGCCCGTGCGGCATCCCATGCGGCAGCCCATGCGGCATCCCGTGCGGCAGCCCGTGCGGCAGCCCATGCGGCAGCCCATGCGGCAGCCAATTCCTCGTCCGTCGCCTCCCCATGCGCATACCGCTCTGCGACATCGATCGCCGCGATGCTTCGCGGATCAGTCATGAGGGGCTGGACGCGGCGCGCACACCGGACGGCAAACAATCTGATTTCCCGGTCGTGGCCCTCTACACACCGTAGAGCCCATAGACAGTCGTCCAGCCCGTTGCTGTCGAGGATCACCGAGAGCGGCAGTTGCTCATCGTCGGCCTCCGTCTTGCCGAGATGCCGTAGAAGTTTGGCGTACCCATCCGCGCACGGATGTGCGGCGCGGATCTTGTTGAGTGTCATGTAGATCACTTGTAATCCTCCATTTTGTCCTTCCGCCGACAGTCAGCCTCGTTGCACATCTGCGCTTCCATCTTGTCGCGCTGGCGTTCAGACACCCAGTATTCATCGACTTCGGCAGAACATTCGGGGCAGCACGTCGGGTCAAATTCTCCGCCTTCAGACGGATAGCAGTGCTCCGGAGGTCCGGAAAGTTTGGCCGGATAGTAAGCTCCAACCTCGATATCGAATTCCTCACCGCAGTTGCGGCAGCTGTAATGCAAAGTGCAGGCTGGCAGTTTCATGGCTATGTCCTCAGTTCCGCTAAAATTCGATCACGTTCCGCGAGTACCGACTCGATCCCCGCGCGCAATGCGCTGATCAAACCATCGTCGCGATCGATGCGGATGGTCAGAGCCGGCAGGTCGGGATGGTAGAAGAACAAGTCCCACCACTGGCGCTCGCACACCAACAAGCCGCCTTGCACCTGCTGGACGTAATCCGGGGGACACTTATTGTGTTTGCGGTAATACAAAATAGCTTTGACATGATTTTCCGCCTTGAGGCACTTGATCTCCGATCCGCCATCCGCGCCGACGAGACTGTCCGGCGAGCATCCGTATCGCTCCGCGTCATCCGTCATGAAGCCTACTATTTCCGGGTCCTGATCGTGCAGGAGCGCATAGAGTCGCCTGGCATCATCCTCCAGCGCATGTCCCCGTTCCGTGTAGGAATTGCCTTCCCATGCGTCTAAGGGCTTCCCCGCATAAAGTTCCGCCGCAAGCGAAATGGCATAGGTCGGCAGCGATTTCGACGGCTCTCCGGTGCTGGTAATCAGTTTGCTGAACTCCGAAGCCGTAGGTTTCCCGGCACGCAGTTTCAGCCATTCGGGGGTATTCTGTTCGACGTTGTGGCGTTTCATATTTGCTCCGGTAATCTCGGCCGTGGATCTTGATACCCGCAAACCTTACAACCTGGCTTGGCCTCCTTCTGCGCCTGCGCTTTATAACGGTTGTCCAGCGCCGGATGACTCACCTGATTCTCCATCATCGCCAGCACATTCCATGCCGCGTGCGCCAGATGGGGCAGCCCGGACTCATTGTCATTGTCGTACCCGTTCTGGAACGCCAGCAGGTGCCGCAGCGCGGAGTCCAACAGCGAACTCAGCTGGAAGCCTTTCTTCCAGTTATGCCGTTCGTACTTGGCCGCACCCATTTCTGACACTTTTGACACCGCCGTCAGTGCATTGGGAAACTCGAAAATGAACGACAACTGCGGCTTACCCTCATTGTGACGTATCGCGCCCACACGCTCGTTATCAGCCATTGTTCAACTCCCGCCATATGCGCATGGTGTTCGGCACGATCATTTCCGCGAGCTTGTGCATGGCCTGTGCGTACACCCGAATCTCGTATTGCGCGTGGGCGTGATCTCGCAGACCCAGAAAGTGCAGCAGATTCCAGAGATCAACCGTCGCAAACATCGTGCTATAGGTGGCCACGGGTAACACGGTACGCGCCAATTCTCTGGCCACTCCGGCCTCCAATAACTGTCTATACAACTCGAAGCAAGCACGTCCATGCAGTCCCATGACGACCGCGAGGCGATCTGCATCATCGACTGCGGTAGTAGTGCGCGCCTGTTTGTTGTCCTTGGCTTGCGTCGTGAGGTACGCGGCAGCAGGTACGTAGAATTCTTCCGGCAACTCGGAGTACCTGGCGCTTACCTCGTTGAAACTCCATGTACGATGCCTGTGCCACTGTCGGAATATGAAGATTGGAGCCTTTACTTCGAAGGTAAACACCACATGCTCAAACGGGCTGGTGTGCCTGTTCTTCAACAGATACCTCAACAATGCCACATCCTTGCCCTCGTCCTCGCCCGTGCGCCACGCCGCGTTGTGCGACACCCGCGCCGCCCGTACGATAGATAGATCGTCCCCCATATGATCCACCAAGCGCACGCTTCCGTGATCCAGTACATCAATCTTGCTAAGTTCGTTCATTTTTTGTCCTCTTTCTGGGTTTGTGCTTTCTTCGCTTTCAGCAGCGCAACGGCCTGTTCATACGCCTGAACCGGCAGACTTTCCACGTTGCTGATCTTGAAGTACTCGCAGAACTTCGTGGTATCTGCCGCGGCATCCTCGATCAGTAGGTGAAGGTCAGCGGCTTGGGCGTCGCTCACGACTTCGACAGCCGTTTCGATCAAGTCGTCATTGAGTGTCTTGCCTTCCATTTCCTCGGCTGTCGGCTGCGCGCCAACTTCTGGAAATGCTTTACGCAAGGCAGCGGCTTCCGCGCATTTCGCAAGCTGTCCAAACACACGGCGTGACCACATGGCGTTGGGCGCGATGGATTTCTCCTTGCCGCCCCGTACGGCATAGCTTTCCCGCCAGAATTCAAGAGCCGTGAATTCCGCGATGATGCCGCAGATGGCACGTTTTACGGTGATCTTGCACCAGAGCGGATAAGTGACCTGACGGCCGCCGATGTTCTCTGTCACAGTTTCGCCAAAGATAGGCTCGCTGACTCCGACATACTCGCCAGATCGTGCGGCTTGCGTGCGATAGAGTCCAATGCCCGGCATGATGACGTCTCGCATTTCGCCAGCGTTCTTGTCCCACATCGGCACGATATGGACGGGCTTTTGCAGCGGATCAAGGTGTGCCGCGCGGCAATAACTCAGGACCAGCCTGATGCTTGCGTCCGACGCGCCTGGATACAGCGAGTTTTTCAGGACAGTTATCAATTCACTTTCTTCCGGGACGGCAAGCGCGGTGCTGCGCGCCACGGTTTCGGTCGTATTGCTCACGCGTTTTTCTCCTCGAAAGAGAGCGCTTCACGCGCCCATTCACTGCAAATTAAATGTTCGACTTCATGCTGTGTTAGTTGTCGCATCAGCGTATCTCCCTAAAAAGGGCAGGCCAGCAGGATGAGCTTATCGGTGCAGGTCATGCGGGCACCCTGGCGGCATGCGCCTCGCAGAGCAGTTTGAGTGCAGGATATTCATCGCGCAGCATCTGCGCACCTTTTTTGCCGCCCATCCTGATCCATTCCGATTGATCGAAATCGGCCCATTCCGCGTGCGAGTGGAATTCGCAGCCGATCTGCATGTGGCGGTCCCAAATAACGACTGACCACGCCAGTCCAACGATCTGGATCGGCGCCGATTGCACGGTGATTCCCGGATGGATGATCGCGCCGCGCAAGTCAGCGCCAGCCAGATCCGCGACGTTCAGGTTCGCGCCGCGCAGGTCCGCGCCGCGCAGGTCCGCGCCGTTCAGGTCCGCGCCGTGCAGGTCCGCGCCGCGCAGGTCCGCGCCGCGCAGGTCCGCGCCGTTCAGGTTCGCGCCGGTCAGGTTCGCGCCGCGCAGGTTCGCGCCGCGCAGGTTCGCGCCGCGCAGGTTCGCGCCGTGCAGGTTCGCGCCGTGCAGGTCCGCGCCGTGCAGGTCCGCGCCGCGCAGGTTCGCGCCGCGCAGGTTCGCGCCGTGCAGGTCCGCGCCGTGCAGGTCCGCGCCGCGCAGGTCGATATGTTGCTGGATGGCCTGCACTACAGCATCCCTGATATTATCAGTGTCGACGCTTATGATGTGGGCATTCGTAAATCTGTCTGTTATGGCGATCATATTATTCTGTCCTCGTTGTAAAGTGCTTCATGTCTCAATTGTCGGCGTGTCGTTCTCGGCGTAGTCTGCCGCGAGCTTATCGACTGCGAGCAAGACGAGATTGCCGATCTGTTCTGCATGCCGACCACGGATGGCATCGCACAGCGCCAGGTCGTAGTCGGCGCCGCCCTCGGATAGCGCGTCCTCGACATCGGCGGTCGTGAGATGCGTCATGAAATGTTTGACGGCTTCGGCCAGTTGCGCCGCACGTTGTTCCTCGGCGGTTTCATGATCGCGTAACTGCTTGTCGGTCATTTCAAATGGATTGTTGCTCATGTGTTGTCCTCAGTTGGAATCCAGCATTTGGCGAAGATCGGCCGCTTGTTCAGCCCGTGCGGCATCCCCTGCGGCATCCCATGCGGCAACCCCTGCGGCAGCCCGTGCGGCAGCCCGTGCGGCAGCCCATGCGGCATCCCATGCGGCAACCCCTGCGGCAGCCCCTGCGGCAACCCCTGCGGCAGCCCCTTCGGCACCCCCTGCGGCAGCCCCTGCGGCAGCCCATGCGGCATCCCGTGCGGCAGCCAATTCCTCGTCCGTCGCCTCCCCATTCGCGTACCGCTCCGCTACGTTCAGCGCCGCGATGCTTCGTGGATCAGTCATGAGGGGCTGGACGCGGCGCGCGCACCGGACGGCAAACAATCTGATTTCCCGGTCGTGGCCCTCTACACACCGTAGAGTCCAAATGCAGTCATCGAGGCCATTGCTGTCGAGAATGACGGACAGTGGCAACGGTTCATCATCGGCGCAAGTCTTGCCCAAATGCCGCAGCAGCTTTTTCCAGCCATCCGTGCAAGGGCCGGCGGCGCGAATCTTATTGAGCGTGGTGCAGATCATGTGTTGTCCTCTATGCATTAATCGGTTTACGTCCTCCACCATAGTCCTATCGTTTTCACCCGTCAAGTACTTAGTGAGAAAATATTCAGCCCTTCCGACAGGCACGCATAAGGGCTTTACGTCCTATTCCGGCTGTGCTACATAGTAGGCATGAGCGATTACAAAAAGTTGCAAAGACAGTGGGCAGAGCGGCGGCAGGCCATTCTTGAGCTGCACGAATCAGGGATGTCGATGGCGAAAATCGGACGCCGCTACCAGATCACGGCAACAGCCGTGTTTTTGCTGATAAAAAAGGCACGAAAGGCACGAAATGCTCGTACAGACGATCGAGGAGTACCGCCGCCAGCCGATACCGGCTGAACGGGTTTTTGCGTGCTTCACGGATGAGACGGAAGCGCGTTGTGAGGGCATGGAAATACTGGTTTTTATGCTGGAAAATGAGGTAAAAGCTGAGTAATATTAGCAATGCCGGGTGACGGTGGCCGCCGTCCGACCCGAAAGCGCCAAGGGGCCTCGTTCCCCGAAGCGGCCCGGCATTGTTGTGCCTAACGAGGGGGTACGATGTCAGAACAAAAACGTCTGCTTTCTGTTCGTAATTGGGACAAGTTTCAGCATTACCGCCATCGTCGTCCCCCCTGGATTAAGCTCCACAGACAACTTCTGGACGATTGCCGGTTTCATGCCCTCCCGCTCGGCAGTCGCGCCCTAGCCCCGATGCTTTGGCTGCTCTCCTCGGAGGTAGAGGACGGCGTTATCGAGTTTGATCCGCCCTCCATCGCGTTCCGTCTCCGTATGCCGGAGCTGGAAATGTTGAACTACCTGATCCCGTTGATTAACGAAGGATTTTTCATACTGTCCGGCAATGATGCTAGCACCATGCTAGCACGATGCTTGCGGGCCGCTAGCAAGTTGCTACACCAGAGTACAGAGACAGAGACAGAGAGAGAGGAAAACCTACGTGCAGGAGGTGGTGTAGATGTAGATCTGTATATATGCACAGAGGGAAATCCGACAAAATCGGTCAACAATGAGGGGAGACAATGATCGAACCGCTGCTGCAAAAACTGGATGGCGTCATGGCAACTGGCGATCGTCATTGGCGTGCCAAATGCCCTGCGCACGAAAGCCGTGGACGTTCTTTGTCGCTGTCCGAGGCCGATGATGGCCGGGTCCTCATGCACTGTTTCGCGGGCTGTGATTCCTCGGCGGTGATGGGGGCGATCGGCATGACGCTTTCGGACCTGTTTCCTGATCGAGGCACAACCCACGGCAAGCCGATTCGATCCGGCTTCTCGCACGAATCCGCTTTGGCCCTTGATGTCCTTGAACGAGAGTCCCTGATTGTCTGCATGGGGCTGTTGCAGTCTCGCCCGCTCTCGGAGATCGACGAGGAACGGCTGCTTGCTGCAGGACAGCGCATCCGTGATGTACGCAAACTGATCCGCAAGAACCGCGCATCGGAATACCACAGGGCGAAACGATGAAACTGCGCGACTACCAGGTGCGGGCTATCGATGCCCTGCGAAATGAGGTGCGTCAGGGTCACCGCTCCGTCGTTCTCGTTGCTCCGACAGGTGCCGGCAAAACGGTTCTTGCCTGCGAACTAATCCGAACTGCCATTGCGAAAGGTTCAAGCGTGTTATTCGTTGCGCATCGTCGAGAAATTCTGTCGCAGACTTCACGCAAGCTGGATGCCCTAGACATTCCGCATGGATGGATCATGGCAGGTATGCGGCCATCGTTTTCGCCAAATGTCCAACTGGCTTCCGTGCAAACGCTATGCCGCAGATCGGCGCCGGCAGCGAACATCGTGATTTGGGATGAATGCCATCACAATCGCGCGGCCAGCTACGAAAAAGTGAAGGCGCAATATCCCGATGCGATACATCTGGGACTGACTGCGACGCCTTGTCGTTCCGATGGACGAGGACTTGGAAACGTCTTTGACAAACTGATCCAGCCGGTGACCTACGCGGAATTGCTTGAATCTGGCTATCTGGTTCCAACGGTTTGTTATGCCCCTCCCGGTCCCGATCTTTCCGGGGTGCGCGTTCGCGGCGGCGATTACGTCGAGCGCGATCTTGGGGAAGTGGTGGACAAGCCAAAACTGGTCGGTGACATCGTGGCGCATTGGGAACATCACGCACGCAATCGCAAGACGCTGGTGTTTGCCGTAACAGTCGCGCATGCGTTGCACTTGTGCGAGGCGCTCAACAACTCAGGACACAAGTTCGAGGAACTGGATGGCGAAACGGATTCCGGGAAACGGGCCGCAACCATCGCGCGTCTCGAAACTGGCGAGCTCGATGGCATCGTGAATGTGGGACTGTTCACGGAAGGCACGGACATTCCCTCCGTGTCCTGCATCGTGCTCGCGCGTCCCACCAAGTCATTCGGCCTGTACCGCCAGATCGTCGGTCGTGGACTGCGTCCCGCGCCGGGCAAGACGGATTGCCTCATCCTCGATCATGCCGATGCGATCCGCATGCATGGCATTCCCACATCGGATGTCGTCTGGGATCTCGTATCTGATTCGCGCGCCTGGAAAGACGTCGCCCCTCATGAGCGCACGGCGCCGGCGGACTGGACATGCGAGGGATGTGGGTTTGTGAACCAGGCCAGCCGTTCCCCGTATTGCCTGAGCTGCGGCGAACGCGCCATGAAACTGCCGCAAGGACTCGCCGTGGAAGATGGCCACCTGATCCGCGTTGATTCGCAGACTCCGGAAAAAGCCCCGAAGCCGCGCGAGTACACGATGGAACAAAAGGGCTCGTTCTTTGCCGAGCTTCGCAGCTATGCCCGGTCGAAAGGCTACCGGGAAGGCTGGATCGCCAATCAGTACCGGCAGAAATTCGGCGTCTGGCCGAACGCGCCGGAGATCCGGCAAGCGCCTAATCGGCCGGTGTCGGAATCCACGCTGTCCTGGATCAGGTCGCGCCAGATCGCCTATGCCAAATCGCGCGAGAAAAGCGGCGTCATCCCAGATTCGCTGCGAGAATGATAAACCTGTTCTTGGAAGCCGGTCTGGTGTATATTGGACCCCGGCTCCACAAATTACGAGATGAGATATGAAAAACGACGCCCTGATAGATGTCAGCGAACCATCTACGCCCGCGAAAATTAGAACGGCATACAGCGATGATCCAACCTGGGTTGCGCTGGCAAAGCGGTTCTATATCCGATTGCCGTCCAAGGCTCGTCCTCCGACACCCGAGAAGATGCGCTATTGGCTGCGGCGCTTCCGCGTGGGCGAGGCCGACTACCTGGCGATGACCGGCTATAAGCGGATTGAAAATTTTCTGGAACTCAATCCGGACTGGTCGCTGCGGGCATGGCTCGGGCTACTCCTCGAATATGTCGCGGACCGTGATGATGCCAAGGGGGTGTTGCGTGCGTATGATCGCGATTGATCGGACGGCGCGTCGCCCATGACTCCGTCCCTCGCCGGTTGTCTCGTGCTCTTCTGGCTCGGTGCGTCGCTCGTCGCGTCCGTGCTGATCGGTCGTTTTATCGCGGAGTTCGGCCCTTGAGATTTGAACTCATTTTCCAGCAGGACTACGACGCCCTGATCGCGAAGCTCAGAGAGCTGCGGACATCTGGGAAGCCCATGGTGGTCGAGATCAAACGTCTGCAGCGCAAGCGGACGCTGGATCAGAACAAATATTACTGGGGCGTCGTCATCAAGGCCCTTTCCGAACACACCGGCTATACGCCCGGAGAGATGCACGAGGAACTGCTCGGCATCTATGTGGGATGGGAAGACCGCTCATTTCGCGGCCATACACGCGCCTATCCGCGAAGAACGACGACGACACCGGAAACGATGGAAACGCTCGATTTCGCGGGACTGATCGAAACCGGATACCGCATCGGCGCGGAACTCGGCGTCTATATCCCGCCGCCGGAGAAAGCACCGTGAGGCAGGAAATCATCGGCGGCGCGACGCTTTACCTCGGTGATTGCCGGGAGATTTTGCCGACTCTATCCGGTATAGGCGCGATTATATCCGATCCGCCCTATGGAATCGGCTACGCGCATGGAGGAAACGACGTTGTTGGAATAGGCCACGGTCGATATTCGACCCATTTTGCAAAGGAAAAGATTGATGGTGACGACGAACCGTTTGATCCGTCCCCTTTATTGGCATTGGGATTGCCGACTGTTCTATTTGGCGCCAACCATTTTGCCCATTGTCTGCCACCTTCGGCAAAGTGGCTGATCTGGGATAAGCGCGCCGCCAGTCATCATTGTAACGATTTCGCAGATGTAGAAATGGCGTGGACAAACATCGACGGAGTAGCGCGAATATTCCGACATCATTGGGACGGCATGATGAAGGCAAGTGAACAGGGGCAGGCGCGGGTACATCCCACACAAAAGCCGGTGGCCCTGATGAAATGGGTCATCGGACAATTTCCCGTTGCTCCGTCCGTTATTGCTGATCCCTTCATGGGTTCAGGAACGACAGGGGTTGCCGCTGTCCAGCTGCAGCGCCAATTCATCGGTATTGAACTGAACGAAAAATACTTCGACGTCGCTTGCCGTCGTATCGATGACGCTCAGCGTCAACAACGCCTTGAGCTTTAGGAGGTGCAATGCTATATCGCAACGCGAAATTATTGGCATTGGCGAAGGAAGCGCCGTTTTGCTTCCATTGTTTCATGCCCAACGACGGAACCGTCGTCGCGGCTCACGCCAACATGCAATCGATGGGCAAAGGCACCGGGATCAAAGCAGCAGATGTCGTCGCATTTTTATGCCAGTTTTGCCATGGATTGATTGATGCCGGCTCGCTGACGCGTGGAAAAAAAGAAGGAATGTGGTGCCGGGCAGCAGTTCATTCGATGCGCTGGGCGCTGGAGAATCACTCTGAGGTTTTCTGCCAGAGGCGTCCGCAATGAGCAAAAAACCATTCGCAATCGATCTTTTCTGCGGTCTGGGCGGATGGACGGAAGGGCTGCTTGCCGAAGGCTATGAAGTCGTCGGGTTTGACGTCGAACGCCATTGCTATGGCGATCATGTCTACCCGGCGCAGCTGGTCCTTCAGGATGTGCTGACGCTGCATGGTTCGCAATTCAAGGACGCTGCCCTGATCGTTGCCAGTCCGCCATGTCAGGAGTTCAGTTACATGGCGATGCCCTGGGCGAAAGCCAAGGCGAAGCGCAAAGCGATCCTCGCGGACCCGGATGAACGCAAGCGGCTGACGGCATTGTTCAATGCGTGCTTTCGTATCCAGGCCGAAGCGTGCGAAGCCGCAGGCCATCATATTCCGATGGTCGTGGAGAACGTCCGGGGCGCGCAGGAATGGGTAGGGCGCTCCCGCTGGAATTTCGGGTCGTTTCATTTATGGGGCGATGTGCCAGCGCTGATGCCGATGAGCGGCAGGCCGGCAAAAGTGGGCGGCCTGGATTGGTCTGCCTACGGCAAGCCCGGATATAAGGCCAAAGGCTTCAACGTAACGGCCGTCCAACGGCTCCGCGAAGGAACAAAACAAGGCGGCGACTGGTTCAACTCATCCCAACCGTCGCTCTCTCGCATGACCTCCAGCAGATCACCCGCCCGAAAAGCCGCATCCGCCATGATCGCCAAGATCCCGCTTACGCTTTCCCGGCATATCGCGACGGTGTACAAGCCACAGGAATTGGAGGCTGCGCGGTGACAAGCTACAGCAAGTACAAAGCCAGGCGCGAAAGCATCGACGGATATCTGTTCGATTCCCAGGCGGAAGCCGCTCGATACCGCGAGCTAAAATTGCTGGAACGCGCCGGGCAGATCCGCCAACTGCGGGTCCATCCTCGCTATGAAATCGTGGTTAACGGACAGAAAATATGCGTCGTCGAGGCAGATTTTGAGTTTTACGATCAGCTTGAGGAACGTATGCGCGTGATCGACGTCAAGGGACTTGACCTTCCGATATCACGGCTCAAGCGCAAGCTTGTCAAGGTCGTCTTTGCTATCGAAATTGAGGTCGAACATTCCGGGCGGAAACGTAAACGATCCAGAGCGACGTAAACAACACGAAATCGATCTCTTCGTCGTTCATTTCCGTTTCTCCTCTTTCATTGATCAACACTACACTCTACAGTCTGTGGATTTTAGCGAGCCAATCCGCCAGCCTCCGGAGACTGAGTTCCAGAATCTGGAGAAAATCGCGCGCCCCCATCAGCAATGCTCGCACTCATCGTGTTCACGCAATGCTTGGCGAATGCGAGCCGCCACGGCACTAGCGGGGAGGGCAAAACACATTGCGTCCACGTCCGGGTGCTCCAGATACTGGACGGCAACAGTTAGCAGATGAATCAGTTCATCCGCACGGTCGTGTCGGCGGCTCTCCACTACTGCCTCGCGAAGGGTCACGATCTCATTACGTCCCAATTGGTTGTGGTTCATGTTCGACTCCAGCCCCTGACCCCGAGGCGCAGGTGGTAGCGATGTGCCCCACACCCAGTAGATATGCATGGGGCGTGCCAGGACCGACGGGAGCAAAAAATGGCGGATTTAGGCCACTTTTGTAGAGCGTCACAATGTGACGCTGTACGCCGTCACGTTGTCCGGAACGCAAAGAATATGCCACTTGTGCGACTGCCCCAAAATCAATAATATTTGGGTGTGCCGGTTAAGACCGGGCCACCTGCGATGTCGGACGGATCGCCCCCGTGCATACCTAATATATGTATGACGGCTGCGGCGGACGTGCCGCCTAAGCCCATCCGCCAATGGGGCAGCGACTCACAGTGCGCCGGGCCCACCGTGGAGCGGCCAATCCCCCGTTGGGGGGTAAGGGGGGCTATACATCATAGATTTATTCCACGACTGTATGTTCCCACTCCCTCCACCGTTGCGGCCGGAATACGCCACCTGGTCATGGTCCTCAATAAGTCGAAAAATACGAATTCTGCCATTGACACGCCACAATATTGTGCCACTATATGTGGTATGAGTAATACAGTGCAGAACACAATAGGTAGTGTGGAACTCGATTCAGTTCCGCTGTCAATCGAGTGCCCACCTGCTCAGCGGATTCAAACTAGATCAGCACCATCGTTGGCGCCGCAGAGAATTGGGCGGCGGCATCAGGATGAATGGCGAGCGAAAATCCGGGTTACTGCCGTCGTTCAGCGGCTCAATAAATGCGCGCTTGGCGAAATCGAAATGTCGCCAACGGAATTGGGTGCTGCTAAGTTGCTGTTATCAAAGGTATTACCTGACCTGTCGGCGCAACAAGTTACGCTGGACGATCATCGGGACGAGTTGTCCGCGCTGTCAATGTCGGAACTGCTGACACGCCTGGATGGCGTGCTGCGCGGCCCGATCGATGTGGTTGCGGTGCAAAAAACAGATGGAGATAAGTAATTTTTTAGGATGGCCAAGTTCGCATAATCGCTATTATGTTAAATTAATCGAGATTAACCGCCAAGCTAACGCTGAACGGGTGCTCACATCACGGGTTATAAATTTTTTCGACATTGATTTAAAAAAAGTTGACGAACGCGACCGAGGCGACGAAAAATTTTTCGGCAAACGCGCAACTTGGGGACCGGACGCCGCCAAAAATTTTGGCTTTGTCCCCTCCCGAATTCCGCCCTTCTTTTCGTATGTATTACTCATGAAGAACTCTAAAGCAGGGAATACGGTTCGTTGCAGGGAGTGGCGTAATCGTCATCGAGATGCTTACAACGCGTATATGCGGGAGTACAGAAAGCGCAGGAAACTTAATGTTGGATTGGTCTCCACTTCACCCGATACGGACCAGGTTCCTGAAGGGGTACGCTCTGATGCCTGATCTTGACGAAATTCATGCAAAGGTCATTCCTCATTCGGATCAGCGGTACGATACGACCGGGGACTATTTCACGAAAGATGGCATAGAGGAGTTCCGGATTTCCCGGCTTTCCGACGAACGCCATGAACACCTGATTCTTGTCCATGAGCTGATTGAACGGATTCTCTGCCATCATCGCGGGATATCGAATGAAGCCATTGACCGATTCGATTTTGATTACGTGAAGTCCGGCAAATTAGGCGAACCTGGCGACGATCCGCAGGCACCGTATCATGCGGAACATCGGTTTGCGACGAAGATAGAAAAGCTTCTGGCCCAAGAACTCGAAGTGGAGTGGAATCGGTATCTTGATGACGAACCTTGATCCGGAAATGCTAGACAAGCTCCCCGCCGACAAGAAAGCAGAAGCACGGGCGATTCTGGAGGCGATCAGCCTTCACCAGTCACATAACCGCATAGACAGTTATTTTCCTGACTCAGGGCCTTTGAGGCGCGCGTTATATCCAAAACATGTCGAGTGGATGACTTCGGCTGAACGGGAACGGGCGTTTATTGCCGGTAACCGGTGCGGAAAGACGGATGCGCTGATTTATGTATGCCTTTTGCATATGTCCGGCATATATCCAGACTGGTGGACGGGCAAACGTTATTCCAGACCCGTGCAGATATGGTTCGGAGATACCACGAACGAACAGGCGCGCGACGTTCTTCAGTTAAAGATCATGGGGATTCCGGGGCAATTCGGCACGGGTCTTTTGCGGAAATCCTGTATAGAACGCGCTCCGACCATGAAACGCGGGATGTCTGATGCCGTCGATGCGTTCTACGTGAAACACGCCGGAGGGGGTACGTCTGTAGGATGGTTCAAGAGCTATGAACAGGGCGTCAAGGCATGGCAAGGGTCTGCGGTGGATATCGTGGCGTTAAACGAGGAACCGCCTGCAGATGTTTATTCGGAGGCGCGGCTTCGCACGATGACACTCAAAGGCGAGGTTCTGGCCGCATTTACCCCTCTTAACGGAATGAGTGATGTCGTTTGCGAATATCTGGAAGGTGGAAAATTCTACGTGTCGGTTTCATGGGATGAAGTACCGCATCTTTCCAAGGAAGATCGCGACCTCTATCTTTCGGGTATTCCGCTTCACGAACGGGATGCGAGAACGCGGGGAACGCCGACCGTAGGTTCCGGAAAGATTTATCCAATTCCGGAGGATTCTTACGTTATCGAGGATCATTCCATTCCGGCATTTTGGGCAAAAGGTTACGGCCTGGATGTGGGATGGAACAAGACGGCCGCGATTTTCGGGGCCTTGGACCGGGAATCGGATATCCTCACGATTTATTCCGAACACTATGCCGGGCAGGATATCCCGCCGGTCCACGCGTCTGCAATCAAGGCGCGTGGTCTCATGAATGGCCTGATTGACCCGGCGTCTTTGGGGGGTGGTCAGGACGACGGAAAGAAACTTATCCAGCAGTACCGCGATTGCGGATTACAGCTGATCGTTGCCGACAATGCCGTTGAGCCCGGTATTCTTACCGTGTGGGAACGGTTCAGAACCGGAAGACTTCGTATCTTCCGTTCGTGCGTAAATCTCCTTTCGGAACTTCGCATCTATCACCGGGACCGCAACGGAAAGCCCGTGAAGAAACGCGATCATGCCTGCGATGCATTACGTTATCTCTGCCGGGGTACCGAACATATGGGATTTTCCCTGGGGAAAGGAAATATGGCGACACTTAATGGGGTCCGGTATCTGTGCTCCGTCCCTGGGCGTGGTCTTTCCAATCATGAACGTCCTCTTTTGAAGCGTGTCCAATGATCGATATCAACCGGAATTACGTCGATTCTCCGTCCGTCACGAAACAATGTCGTGAACCGTGGAAGATCATTTCGTCACTTTTCAAGGAGGGCAAATCGGAACAAAACGAGCGTATCGACCGATTTTGGAACATCTACAACTGCATTTTGAGCGATCAACAGAGTTACGTCGGAACCTCACATTCCTACGTTCCGGCGATCCGCGATGCCATTGAAGCCCGTGTAAAACGGTTCCAGTCAATGCTTTTTCCCCGGATGGGCAATCAGATCACCGTTGTCTCCTATGCGGGGGATTCTCCGGACGCCACTATGTCCGTGCTTGAGAACCATATTCGTACTTCGCATCTCGACAGTCTCACTCCTGCGATGCTTCGGGCCGGAGACGTGGAGGGTCAATGGTCGCTCGAAGTGGACTGGCGGAAATCCGTCGTTACCGCCCGACGTGTTAGGGAACTCGTTTCCGAAGACGGTCCTACGGTATCTCTGGAGGATGAGGATATCGTCTCCGAAGGTCCGCGTGTCGAGATCGTATCGGCGCAAGACCTCGCCGTTTATCCGGATACTGTCGATAACATACAAGACGCGGAAATCGTTTCCAGGAGAATCTGGCTTACGAGCGGTGCAATGGACCGTTACGTTCTGGATGGATGGTTTGACGGAAAAGCGCGGGAACTCGCGGTAAAATCGACTTCTCTGGGGCCTTCCCAGAAGCGGTCGGAGGATGCGGGACAACGCGAACAGGGATTTGATCCGGCTCAACGCTATCTCGTTTACAAAATCTGGACAAAAATCCGTTTTCCGGGCGAAAAAACGAGCCGCCCTGCCGTCATTTTCATGACGGATGGCAAAAATGTACTGGGCGTGCACGCCAATCAGTTCTGGAGTCAGAGAGTCCCCATCATTTCCGCGCCTGTCGAGAAGATCGGCGGTTCGTTCTGGGGGCGTTCCAAGGTCCAACACGTCGAACCACTTCAGTATCAGCTTAACGACATCATAAACATGTCGAACGATTCAGCCGGCTTTTCGGTGATGCCGATTGTTTTCACTGATCCCGTCAAAAATCCCCGGATCGCCTCAATGGTGTTGGGGATGGGCGCTATCTGGGAAACTTCTCCGGCCGATACCCAATTTGCCACGATGCCCGCTCTCTGGCAGCAGGGCTTCGAGGTCGCGATGTCGCTCAAGTCCCAGATCATGGAAAGCATGGATGTGAACGAGTCCATGCTCGGGGTTGCGCCGAAAGGCCGAAAGAATGCCCAAGCCATCGCTGCTGAATCTCAAGCCGCCATGGCGTCGATTGTCGATACGGTAAGGCATTGCGAGCAGACGATCATGACGCCGCTCATTCAGTGGTTCTACGAACTTGACCAGCAATTCCGGGATTCCGATCTGGCGGTTTTCACTTCCGGGCGCATCGGAATTGAAGCGAAGATGGAGAAAATTCCGCCCTTCGAACTTTATCAGCAGTATTGGTTCCGCTGGAACGGCGCGGAACAGATGATGGGGGCGCAGAAAGTCCAGCAGATGATTGCCTTCATGAACGTGGCCCGTGGCGTTCCTCCGGCGGTACTGAATGGAAAACAACTGGATATCGGGCCCATTCTGGATCATATTGCGGAATTTAGCCTCGGGCCTACCATGAAAGGGCAGGTCCTCGTTGACCTTCGTGATCAGGTTTCGATTGACCCGAGAACCGAAGACGAAATCATGTCGAACGGCCTTCCTTTGGCCGTTCATCCCCTCGATAACGACGCCGAACATATCCAGGTTCATACGCACGCGGCTTCCGAGACGGGTGACCCTCATGGCACCATCCGTGCTCATATCATGTTGCACGTAAGGCAGCTTCATGCGAAAGCCCCGCCACAGGGAACGCCCGGCATTCCGGGTGGGGCATTTGCCGGTCCGCAGCCCGGAGTGGCCGGCACGCCGCGAGCTGGCGCGGTTCCGGGACAGATTCGCGGAGTCCAGAATCCGCCTGGCGCCGTCCATCCCGATCATTTGTTAGACACGACTGACCCGAGAGGTTGATATGCCCACTGAAGACGAACTGAATGCCGCATTGAATGGTTCTCCCGAGCCTGAAGTCGTTCCTGAAGTCATTCCTGAAACTGACGAACCGGAACCGGAAGTCCACGCCGAAGCGGAAGCTCCGGAAGTCGAACATGACGAAGACGAACCGGAACCTGAAAGCCGACGGGAACGGAGACTGCAGACTCTGGCGAATGAAAAACTCAAGGCCGAAGCCGAAGCCCAGTTTGCGAAGGAACAGGCGGAGCGTTATCGCCTCATGGCTGAGGAAGCGCAAAGACTCGCGAATGACCAGCGCCAAAGAGACCTGGACGCCAATCTCGACCCTTCCGAAGTCCGTGTCAGGAACGCCGAAAGACAGGCCCAGTCCGCGACACTGGCGGCCCTTGATGCCGGGGATCGGGCCACATTTACAAATCTTCTGATTTCGCAACCCGGCTTGGCGAAATACGCCCCGAAAGTCGAGGAAGAAATCCAGAAAGCGCGGGCACAAGGGCAATATGTCACACGCGAGGGCGTGCTTACCTATATTCTCGGTCAGGAATACCGCGCTCAAATGTCAAAATCCGCGAAGAATCGTCAGGCTTCCGTAGAGGCGGTGCGTTCCCAACGTGGTAAAGGAACTGCCCCCAAGTCGGATTCGGTGGGCAAGAAATCCGAATCGCAGGCACGGGAAGAAAGACTGTCAAAAATGAACATTTGACATAATGCAAAAATTTTGTACACTTCAAGTTAGTATCGACTAATCCCCGTAAGGGATTATTTCGAGTGGGGGGCGTTACTTCCCTGGAGGCTGCCGAAAGGCAGACTGAGACGGCGTTTTGCCGCCATTTAATCCAGAGGAGATAGAGACGTGCCCACAAACACGAATTACGCCCCCAGTTTTTCGGCCGATATTGAAAACTATATCGCCGAAAAGGTTCTTCCGCTGACTCAAAGGCAGTTGGTCGCTTACCAGTTTGGCGACAAAGCCAATCTGCCGCCGGGGCGCGGTACCACCTACACCGCCAGCCGGTATTCCCGAATTTCGCTTCCTTTTGCGCCCCTGGCCGAAGGTGTTCCTTCGGTTGGTGAATCCCTTCAGCTTTCCCAGGTCACTGCAACCGCTCAGCAATGGGGCGATCTCGTCGAGATTACCGACGTTGGCGAATTGACCATCAAACATGACCTGTTCAAGCAGGCCATTACGGCGACTGCCCGTCAGGTGGCGGAAACGCTTGAACGTAATACGTTCAACAACCTCATGACCGGGACAAATGTCATTTTCGCGAACGGAAAGACATCTCGCGCGGCGCTGGGTTCGACCGACGTACTATCTCCGACCGAAATCAACAAGGCGGAAGGCTCGATGCTGACCACGGGCGTTCCGATGTTCGACGCTCCGGGCGTTGACAATGACGACATGAAGCTGGATGCCGGAAAATCTGGCAAAGCCGCCCGTTCCCATTACGTCAGCATCCTGCATCCGCTTCCGCGTCAGGACCTGATGAGCAATTCGACCATCGTCAATGCGTTCAGTTACTCGGCCATTGACCGTCTGTACAACAACGAGCTAGGGGAGTGGGGCGGTTTCCGTTTCACCCATTCCAATATGGTCCCAACTTTCACGGGTGCGGCTGCGGTCGCTGGAACCGCCGTAGGTACGGGGGGCGCATTTGGCGCAGCGACCTATTACATCCAGGTCACGGGTGTAAACAAGATCACCGGATACGAGGAAGTTGTCTATCAGGTGAGTGCGGGGATCGCTGTCGTTGCGGATGGTTCAATCACGCTTACTACGCCTTCCGATTCGACCCATTATTACAACGTCTATGTAGGCACTTCCGCATCCACGATAGGAAATCTTGCGTTGTCCGCGCAAGGGCCCACCTCCGGAACCATGTCTGGTCAGGCCGTTCTCATTCCCTCGAACACCAGTGTTACGTTGACCAATGTAGGCGCTGCGCGTACGCCGCCCGCGCCTCCTGCCACGGGGGTCACGGTCTACCCGACCTTCTGGATCGGAATGGGGGCTTATACACAGGTCAGCCTGGATAACACGAAGTTTTTCTACCTTCGCGAGGCCGACAAGTCCGATCCGCAGAATCAGCTTCGTATCGTGAGCTGGAAGGTCTTCTACGGGACGCTCATCAACAATCAGGCATTCCTGTTAAGAACCGAGTCTGGTTCGGCTTACGTGAATGCCATCACAAATGGAACGCTTAGCTAAGTATTTCCACTGACCCTTAAGGAGGGTTGAATGGCAAACACCGGGCAGTATGTTCGAGCGGAGGAAAAGGAACTCGTTGATTTCGAGGTCAGCCTTGCTCCGAATGCCGAATGTCTCACGGTGAACGGGCAGCAGTACTGGCACGGCAGGAAATATCGTGTCAGTACTGCGCTTGCCCGGACACTTAACGAGATGGCAGGCAATACATGGCGTCATGAAGAATCCATTCATGGTCAGAACGAGAACGCCTATCGTCGTCCGTCGCATTTGAGATTGGGAGGGCGATAATGGAAAAAGACAAGGTAGGTCATATTTTCCAGTTCTCGGTTGATCTTGGAAACGGTCGTTCCGTATCGCTTAACGGGAACATCGAAGAGGACGCTTCTGAGGATGTCATGTTTTCCAAGCTGTGCAAATGTATCGACGTTCTTCAGCGCGTTCGATATCGCGCGGAACAGCCGCTATTGCGTACAGAACTTGCCACACGAGAACGTTTCCTGAAGCGTGCTGAAGAAGACCTGCACAAACTGAGGTCAAAACGCCACCTGACTCCGGGCGACCAGAACCAGATAATCAGCATGGAAGCGCATATCGAGAAAATACGGGAAGATGTCGAATTGGGACGGAAAAATCTTGAGGAAGCTTCCAGGGAAGTCAACGGGGAAAATCAAACGGTGAACTGATGCTGACCGCTCAGCAGATTGTGTCCCTGGTGTCTCAGATAACCAAAACGCCGGGGATGCTGTCCCAGGTTGGCCAATGTCTCAACACCGTTCTTGTGAGCCTGGCGCTCCAACAAGACTTAGATCTTGTGAAGCGCCAGACTACCATTTCCATGGAACCCGGAAGCAGTCCTTCGTCTTACCCGCTTCCGGCAAATTATCTGCGTGCCAGAAAGTTTTTTTACCTCGTGGACGGTCTTCCGTTCACAATGGATCCGGTTTCGCTCGAAACACTTCTGGCTCAATATACGGATGTCTCGAACGTCGATTATCCGTATTGGTTTGCCACGGACCTTACCAATAATCTCATCTACGTATATCCCAACCCGGTTGTCCCCCTCACCGGGAACATGGTTTATTTCGATTCCGCAGTGGAAATTACAAGCCCGGAAACCTCGAATACGTTGCCATGGTACCCGGATGAAGACTATCTCATCAATGAAACCGCGCGCCGGATGATGCGGCTCACCGATGACGAACGTCTGATTCCGTTCAAGATGGATTCGGATGAGACACAACGCAGAACCCTTCGTCTCATGAACGATCCGGAATTCAAGGTTCAGCGGGTCAGGCTTGACCGGTCGTCGTTTCGGTCCACCGGAGGAATCAGACCGACGAAAAAGGAGGGTGGCTGGTGAACGCCTTCCTGATTGCTGCGTTACCCAGGTCGAGGACTGCATGGCTTGCGCATTTTCTAACCACCGGCAAGTCTTATTGCTTTCACGAGGCGATGATCCGTTGCGCGCATCCCTCGCATCTTTTTCAGTTCGTGCTTCCGGACAAGATAACGGGATTTTCAGACACCTCTTTATGTCTTTTCCCAGACTGGATGAACAACGTAGATATTCCAAAGGTCATCATCCGTCGTTCGGTGGAAGATGTCGAGCGTTCCGGTCGGGCCGCCGGTCTTTTGCCGGTGGATACTCATCGAATGTCGCGTAATCTCGATCGGATAGACGGTCTTGTGATCAACTTCGAGGATATCAACGACCGTCTGGAGGAAATCTGGGACCATTGTCTGGGACTGCCTTTTGACGCTCAGCGCGCTTCGCGTATGGCTGGCATCAATATCCAAAATTCTGAAATAATCGGAGAAATGCAATGGCAGCCGGTTGGATAAGTGCGATAGTTGCTGCCTATGAGGCGATGAATACACCGTCTGGTCCGAGCAGCCAGCCCACAATTGACGTAAATCCTCATCTTCCGCAGATAGGAAATCAGTGGTTCGGAAATATCCAGAACCTGAATAATCTCACCGGTTCCTATTACGGGATGCTTCAGCCAAATGCATTGATGGCATACAGCGAGGCGCTGACAAATCCCTATGCCTCTTCACTTCCGACGCAAGCAGCATCAATTGCTAAAACAGGTTCAAATGCGGCGTCTGGACTTGAAAACAGCGCAGCCAATATTCTCGCGTCCTCTCAGGACCCGCAGTCCGCGCTATATGATCGAACCTTGCAACGTGTTCAGGATCAGGCCAGGGCCGCCAACTCCGCAGCCGGACTTGGAACTTCCGGCGTTGGAGCGGGATTGGAGGATCAGGCGACCAACAATTTCAACATCGACTGGCAGAATCAGCAACTGAACCGTCAGATTCAGGGTGCACAAGGAGCGAGCGGAGCATATAACAGCGCCCTTAATGACCTCACGGGTACATATCAGTTACCTTACGCAGCTGCAATGCAGATTCCTTCGGGTCAGTTGTCTGCCGCCGGGCAGTACGCGAATGTTGCCGGACTTTATCCGCAAGCTATCAGTAATCTTGCCAATCTCGATTCCCAGTATTCAGGAATGGGCTTAAACCAGCAGACCGCTCAATACTCCCAAGCGTACCAAAACCAGATGAATCAGTATGCTGCACTCAATAATACGATCATGCCTCTTGCGTCGGCCGCCAATCAGACATGGGGAAGTCCAGGCAACACATTTGCTAACAATCTGTTCGGGAATTCGGGAACGAATGCCATGCAGAACGCCTATTACGGCAATCAGCTTGGCAGTTCGTGGTCGATCCCAAACTACAATCTCAGCAACATGGGATACGGGAATCAGGCTTCAGGTTCATGGTCAATCCCAAGTTATAACCTCAGTTAACTTGAGAACGACATGGCACAATTAGGACTTTTGCCCTTACTCCAAAATCAGCAGGCGCTTGAGAATAGCCGGCTGGGGAATGCCATTAATCAATGGAAACTGAGACAAGCTCAGTCTCAAGCCGTTGCTGCGTCTCAAGTTCCTCAAATTCTCTCGCAATATTTTGGGTCAGCCAATAACGGTCCTGCGGCACCTGCGCCCGGTCAGCCGAGTGTTCCAATGGTTCATCCGTCACCTGCACCGATTCCCCCTGCGTCTCCTAATACTCCTTCCACTGGAATGCCGGCTGCTTCGCATCCGGCTGTTATCGCGCAAAATGCTGGAACTCCCTCGGCAGCTCCGATTGCACCTTATCAGCCCTATGCTTCGCATGTTGCCAACAATCCAATGCATCTCTACGCCAGGATCGCCGGAGACACCCGTTATACTCCGGGTGCCCGTATGCAGGCTATCCAGATGCTTGCTGCGATGGGCAATGCACAGGCAAAGCAGGCCTTAGCAGCAGCCGAGATGCAGAATACTAACGCCTATCGAATGGCTGGTCTCGGGCTTCGGGCCGATCAAATTTCAGGAAATCAGAAACTCGGACAAGAAAGACTTGCCGAAATGGCAGCTTTTCGGGAAGCGCAGCTCGCGTTGGGCGAGAACCGGAACAAGATAGCGTCTGTCGCCGCTGGCGTTGATCCGGGAAGCTCGAAAACCGCTGATACGGTAGCCAAAGCCATTGCTGCCTACCGATATCCGCCGTTAAGTGGATGGGTTATGAAATCTGCGTGGGGCCAAAAGGTAACGGCTCTCATATACAAGTACAATCCAGATTACAGTGCTCCACAATATGCGGCAAAAAATGCAGCCATTAACCGATTCGATTCAGGACTCCAGGGAAATACGGTACGATCAATCAATGTGGTGTTTCAGCACCTGAATATCATGAAAGATCTGATCAATTCTCTTGGAAACGGGAATGTAAAGCAGATAAATCGCGTTTCTCAGGAATTCAGAGAACAAATTGGACTTCCGGCACCCACAAGTTTCGATGCCGCCAAACAGATCGTATTGCAGGAGGTCATTAAGGCGGTTACGGCAAGTGGGGGAACATTGGGAGATCGTGAGACTGCCGAAGCATCAATTGGGCGCGCTAATTCGCCTAAACAGTTAGAAGGCGTCCTAAATACCTATACCCATCTGATGGCAGGCCAGATGGCCGGCCTGCGGCGTCAGTTTACGACTTCGACCGGTCTTCCAGGATGGGCATTTGATCAGAAACTATCACCGGAAGCGTTGAAATCGGTACAGCATTTTAGTGCAACCGACAAATCAACGAAACCTCCAAAGTCCACGCCGTTGCCGCTCACCAATGCGCAAGGGTGGAAATTGATGAAGGATGCAAACGGCAATATGGCCTATGTAGGTCCAAATGGACAGATTCAGGAGGTTCCCTGATGCCATTTGACCTTGCGACGGCAAAACCGATTGTGGGAACCGCGAGTGCTCCAAAAATTGCAGCGCACTTTGATCTTGCGACGGCAAAACCGGTAGCGCCAAAGATAGACAAAATAGACCACCCGTCTGTGATGGATACGCGCGGCCTTGGAGAAGCAGCATTGTCGTTGATTACTTCTCCTATAGCGCAATCGTTAGGTGGATGGGCCGGCATTCTTTCTGGCGGTAATCCCCATGTAGTCCATCAGACAGAACGTGCTCTTGCCTATCAGCCGCGTTCAGCGATGGGCAAAGAAATATCGAAACTATTTTCTATGCCCGCAAGATTGATTAGCGAAGGCGCACATCGAGCAGGGAATGCCGTTTTATCGGCTACACATTCTCCACTTGCAGCGACTGTAGCCGATACAGCAATTCAGGGGCTTCCGATTATTGCAGGTGCGAAATTGTCCCCTGAGCCAGATGTACCGCCGGAACTCGATCCTGTTCTCCAGGAATCCATGAAAGCGGGTTACAAGATACCGCCTGCTCAAGCTAATCCAACATTGCTTAACCGGGCACTTCAGGGTATTTCGGGAGGTTCCAAGTACGGGAAAATTTCTGCGCTTGCCTCTATCAAAAATCAGGAAATCACGAACGCGCTGGTTAGAGAAGACCTCGGACTTTCTCCAGGTGAACGAATTTCGTACAAATCCCTTGATGATCTGAGAAATAATGCTGGGAAAGCCTATAAGGCGGTTTCGAATATTGGCGAAGTCCCGACGGATGCAATATATGCGCGTGGCTTAAATGATCTTGCGTCAAGTATTTCGGATGCCGCGAAATCGTTCCCCAAACTCGCCAAAACCAGTCTTATGGACATCATTGACGCATTGCGCGTTAATTCGTTCGATGCAGGCTCCGGTGTAGAACAAGTAAAAATATTGAGAGACGATGCCAGCAAAGCCTATAGAAGTGGTGATACGGCATTGGGCAAGATTTACAGAACGGGCGCAAATCTTATTGATGAGCAGATCGAGCGCCACGTGGAACAAAATCCCGATGTGTTGGCACCCGATGTCGCCAAGAATTACCTGGAGGCAAGAACGAAAATTGCCAAGATTCGGGCCGCTGAAAGTGCGTTAAACGACGCTACGGGGAACATTGACGCGCGGAAATTCGCCAAAATGCTGGATAAGAGAAAACCGCTCACCGGCGGCATGGCGATGGCTGGCAGATTTTCTCAGCATTTTCCATTCTCAAGTTTTCCTGCGGAAAGAACCGGAGGTGTCCCGTTAAGTGCGCTTGATGTCCTGGCCGGAGTTGGGGGCGAAGCAGTGTCACGCAGCAAACTTGGGCTTCTGGCTTCTCTGGGGCGTCCGGGTCTGCGCAGTCTGCTTCTTTCTGATCCCTATCAAAACCTTATGTTGCGCGGACGTGTGGCTACGGTTCCCGCGTATTACGGTGCCGCTTTGGGAGCAATTCCTTTGTCTCAGCAGGTTGGAGGGAAGTAAGAATGCCACTAAAGAAAGGGACATCGAATAAAACGATCAAACTGAATTTCAGGGAATTCGGAGAAGGTAATACTTACCACCGCACCCTGGAGAAATTCGGCAAGAAACGTGCCAACAAGCAACGTATTGCTGTGGTGCTTTCCGAAAAACGCCGATCTGAACGCAACCGCCGTCTATCGAAGGAGATTTTATGAGACTCACCAAAGAACGCAGGAAACATCTCAAAAAGTCCGTTTTTGGCCTTCCGGGCAAGAAAAACGCCAAAGGCGGCAAAGGGTCTTATCCGATGCCGGACAAGGAACATGCGAGGCTCGCCATTTCTGGTGCTTCCCATGCCGAGCGCGTAGGGAATATCTCCAAGGCGCAGCAGGAACGGATCGACGCCAAAGCTCGCCGCATCCTGAATGGCGGTAAAAAAGACCGGGATCGCCGCCTTTCGGAGGAGAAACTATGAGGCGAAAGAAAGTGTCAGTTGCGGTCGTTATCCCTCATGATCCTTGGCGCGCCAAGAACGACATGCGCACCATGATGGAGGCGGAGGAAATCAAGAAAGACCCGAATCGCCACAAAGCGGCACGGGCTGAGGCCAAGAGACAGATGATGATGGCAGCCCGTATAGCGCGACTTGAAAAGGAGAAACTCTGAACATCCTTTGCATAGATGCCATGGGACAGGGTCTGGCATGGTGTCTGCGTTGCATGGACGCCGGGCATTCTGTCAAATGGTTTCTAGCGCCTCAATACCGTAAAACGGGACAGGGATTGGTCCCAAAGGTCGAGTCCTGGCAACCTCATATGGCGTGGGCCGACCTTGTTTTCATGACGGATAACGCTTTCTACGTATCCGAAGTGCAGAAGTTTATTGATAAGGGATTCCCGGTATTTGGTCCCAATCTGCTTGGAACGCAGCTTGAGCTGGACAGGAACAAAGGGCAGGAAATATTGCGTAAAAATGGGATAAAGGTCATCCCTTTCGCAGAATTTGAAAGTGCCGACAAGGCTAAAGCGTTCGTGCGGGCATTCCCGAAACGGTACGTCTCCAAGCCGTCGGGGAACGCTTCAAAGGACATGAGCTATTGTTCAAAAGGTCCTAGAGATATGTTCGCGATGCTGGACCGGTGGAAAATTCTTGGCAAGATTAAAGGCCCGTTCATTTTGCAGCGTTTCGTAAAGGGTGTGGAAATGGGCGTTGGATGTGTGCTGACAAAAAATGGGTGGTCTCAGTGGATCGAGGAAAATTTTGAGTTCAAGAAGTTTATGAACGGCGATATCGGCGTCAATACCGGTGAGCAGGGAACCATCATGCGGTTTACCAGAAAATCGAAACTTTTCGACGAGGTATTGAAACCGCTTGAACATGCGCTGCATAGAATCGGTTATATCGGATATGTTGACGTGAACTGCATCATTGACCGGAATGGCGATCCGTGGCCCCTCGAATTCACCATGCGGCCGGGGTGGCCCGCATTCCAGATTCAGCTTGAGGCGCAGAAAGGTGATGTTGCTACTTGGATGATTGACGCAATACATGGAGATGACACAGCTGATTTTTACGAGGATATTGCAGCAGGGGTGGTCGTGACGATCCCTGATTATCCATACTCTAAGCTTACCAACAAGGATGTCTGGGGCTATCCCGTCTGGGGAATCACCAAAGAAAATCGCAGTCATGTCCAGCTCGCCGAAGTCTACGCCGGTAAGGTCTATGAAAATGACGGGACGCAGCGCGAGGGATTTTTAACCTCTGGAGACTATGTATATATCGCGACCGGCAAAGGAGGTTCGGTAACGCAGGCATCTAAGAACGCCTATTCTGTAGTGAGCCGGATCGAGATACCAAACGATCCGCAGTGGCGTACAGATATCGGTGACCGGCTACAGAATCAGCTTCCTGTTCTTCAAAAGTTCGGCTATGCGGAGGGAATCAAATTTGATTCGTAATTCTGCACCTGCTTCCTTTATGGCGTCCGGACTGTCCGATTCTCTGGATCAGAGCACGTCATTTCCAGGTGCCTGCACGCAACTGTCGAATTTTGTATTCGACAGAATAAACCGTCGCGGTCTGACATGTCGTCCAGGAGTTGGTAATGCGGTAACTACATTCTCCGCATTCACTTCTCCTTCTACGATATCTGTCATGCGCGCAGTTGGAACGAGAATATACGGGATGATTGCATCGGGTCTTAATCCTGGATTCGATGAGCCATTTTGTTATGACACGTCTGGGGGGGGATTCGTAACGATTAGCGGTGTTACATCGTCAAACGTTCCATCGACTCTCACATCCGTTGGTCCCTGGACCCCTCCTACAATGGATGTTATCAGCTCCAAGATAATAGTTACTCACGTTGGGTTCAACGGAACCGGAACTAATTTCTTCGGCATTATAGATATCAGCAATCCGGATGCGCCCGCCTGGTCATCGTCGAATACTTCCGGAACGCCACTTTCTGCTGTGCCAACCGCTGTAGCGCAATTCTTCAACAGGGCATGGTTCGTTATCGGAAATTTGCTTTTCTTCTCTGATTCGCTTGCCCCGACATCCATTACGAATGCCTCCCAATTCCTGACGCTTGGCGATACTTCGCCGATTACTGCAGTTGGTGGGGTACCAATTTCCACAGCTACTGAAGGAATAATTCAAGCTCTTATCGCCTTTAAGGGTGCAGGAAAAGGAATCTGGCAGATTACCGGCGATGTGGCACTTTCTACGCTTGCACTCAACGAATTATCAGGGGCGAATGGAACGGATGCCCCCCGATCGTTGGTGGCTATACCATCCGGACTGGCATATCTGGATTCGGACGGTGTTCGCGTTGTTTCTCCGCTTGGGTCAATAGGATTTCTTAGTCCGGACATCGTGCAGCCATTTCTGAATTCATCTAATCCAACGAGGGCCGTTTCGGCTTATGCGAATTCTGTTTTCAGGATATGTCTAGACACATCAATAAATGGTGTGGCAATCAGCGGAGCGGATTTCTGGTTTGACTTCCTTTTCAGTAAATGGAATGGATGGCATTCATTTACATATCACTGCGCAATTCGCGTAGGAAGCGAATGTTTTCTTTCCAGTAATGCCATTCCTGCCCAGATATTTTCATCATCCGTGGTTCCCGATTCGTCATCTGTATATCTTGATAACGGATCGTCGTATTCAAGCGTTATGGAAAGTTCGTATCTTCCTCTTGAACGAACAATGAACATGAAGTCAATCATAGAATCAACGATTGAAGTGGAATACGGACAAGCGTCATCTTATACGATCAGCCTTAATATTCTTGATGAAAACGGCAATCTTGCAGGGTCCGCCTCGATAAATACCACGAAAGCTGGGTCAAATTGGGGACAGGTAATATGGGGACAATTCCTGTGGGCCGCGTCTTCTCTGTTTGGCAGAGCGGTTCAGATTCCATGGCAGGGACCTGTGGTATTTGCAGATTGCAAGTTGCGTCTTACCCTTAACTCTCAAGGTGGCGTTAACGTCAAGCGGTGGATGATGAGAATGCAAGAGCTAAATGCTCTGGTATACAATTCGTGACGGAGAAAAAATAGATGCCGATAATCAGCAACCTGCCATACACGCTTACCAACGGATCAACTGCCGATGCGTCGCAGGTAATGGCGAATTTCGATCAGATCGTAAACAACGTCAACGGGAACATTTCCCCCTACATGCAGACGTTTTTGGGCATCACTACTGCCCCGTCTGCACTTACCGATCTGGGTGGAGTTTCGCTTTCTGCCAATAACACGTTGACGGGAGCAAATACTTTTTCAGGCGCAGTTACGTTTTCTGCGGATGGCAATATATTCAATGGAACGGTAACCTACAATTCCGCCGCGACATTTTCCGTTGCATCCACATTTTCCGCAAATAACACGTTCAGTGGGGCAAACAATTTCACCAGCGGCAACTCTTTTTCCGGAAACAACACGTTTTCCGGAAACAACACTTTCAGCAATGGGAACACGTTTTCTGCTGCTAATTCTTTCACAGCAGCAAACGATTTCGGCGGAAACAATTCGTTTACGGGATCGAACTCGTTTACCACTGCGAATACTTTTTCGGGAAACAACACATTTTCCGGAAACAATACATTCAACAATACGAATTCGTTTTCCGCGTTCCAGAACCTGAACAAGAATTTTTATTACACTTCTGGAAGTGTGAATATAACTGCTTCCAATCATGCTGTCGTGACAATCACGCATGGATTAGGAAGCGATAATGTAGTCGCTATTCCATTTATACTAGTCGGGTCTATCGGCGGATCTGCGGCGGTATCTGCCATAAGGCCAGACGGTGAAAGTTGTGCATTTTCTTTCGGATCTCCTCCGCTCACAAATGTTAACGGACTTGTACCCGGAACTGGAGACGTAAATTTGTGGATTTATAATGGCACATCGGGTTCCGCAACCATTTATTTTACTATTCTTGTCATCAGGCTGTCATGATAGACAAACAAAGGAGTTTGAAATGTCAACACACCGACTCTTTTCAAAATTCTTTCTGGATTGTCTATATTCAGATCATTCGGGAGGGATGAAATGCGTACGAATGTCTTGAAATATCTTCTTTTGATTGGTTTTTTGACGGTCAGTACTTGCGTTTTCGCCGGCAACTTTCCAGCCAGTACTGTAATGCTGCAATCGGTGACGGCGGTTGGGGTTGGATCAAATTTTTCCGCAACGAGCGCAAATCGCACGTTTCAGGCCACCGAAACGGGCACCGGAACTGTCTCGGCCACCGTCGAGGTACAGGCGAGCGACGATGGCGTCGGGTGGGTCACGCTGGGCACGATCACGCTGTCCGGAACGAGTCCGGCAACGGACGGCTTCGCCAGCAGCGCCGCTTGGCAGGAAGTGCGAGGCAATGTGACGGCGATTTCTGGTACAAGTGCCGCCGTCACTCTGACGATGGGAGTACAATAATGGCCGTCATTACCGATCCGTCCAAGACGGGCATAGATGCGCCGGGATACGTCCAGTATCTTGCTCCCGGCACACCAACGTCGCAAATCTCCGCAGTGATTGCCGACTTGTCCGCTGCGGGCGGTGGTACCGTGCAGCTTGGCGCTGGCGTGTATCCCTACGACACCTCCATCGTGCCAGCGGCAGGTGTCACGTTGCGCGGAGTCGGACCGCAGACCACCTGGACGACCGCCGCACCCGGCTCGGGATTCGCGCTGACTGGTGGCACGATCATTCAGGGTGGCGCGACGCTTGCCGCTGCGCAAGCGGACGGAGCGGTGGCGATTGCCTACAATACGGCCAACCAGAGCAGCCCGACCGGCGACACCCTTGTTCCGAATTTCTGGGTAAAAAATATCGGATTCCAGTACTGGAACAGCGTGGTCAATGCAGGCGCCCAGAATCGCAGCTCGTTCTGGGGCGGCGGCATGCGCAACGTATCTTTCGACGGGTGCGCGGATACCGCAATTCAGGTGACGAATTTTCAGGAGTGGAGTCTGGAACACATCCTGATGTACAACGTTGCGCAAGGAGTGCACGCGAAAAACTGGCACGGCGGATACAGCGGAGGCAACTCGTCGTGGAACGATATCTACGTAGCAAATATTCTCGGAGGCGGTTTTTATTCTGGGATTACGCTGCCGATGCCGAAATACGGAATCAAACTGGAGGCCGTCTCCACGAACGGACGATCATTTGCCCTGAACGCCATCTCCGGCAGACGTTGTCAGGTCAACGCGTACGGTGGAGGGTTCATTATTCCTGACAGCGCCGGAATGTTGCTCGTAGGCGATGGGATTGCGCAGGTAGTCCAGATGGACTTCTCTGACCTCGATCTGGAGGGCAACCTGTGCTATGGGATTCTGTTAAACGATCACGTTCAGGAATGCCGACTTGGCTACCGGGCCAACGGGATGGCAACGGGCGTCCACATCAAAACGCGCACCGCCTGTTCATATAATACATTCATTGGATCTGATTCCGGTCTGGCCTTCGAGATTGACGCGCTGTTCACGGCCGACTCCGCTACAGTATCGTCGGGAGGAACGGGTTACGCGGTTGGCGACTACATCGTGCTGTCCGGCGGCACGTTCTCACAGCCCGCGGCGTGGCAGGTAACAGCGGTCAATGCGGGAGTGGTGACGGGAATTTCTCTAGTCGCTCCCGGCGGATATTCAGCGTCGCCTGCATCGTTGACTGCAACCACCACCAGCGGATCGGGTACCGGCTGCACGCTCGCGGTCACTGCCGGATCGGAGAGTGGGTCAGTACCGTGTATGGGTGAGGGTTCATTCGGATCGCCCACTGTCGCATCGCGTAACAAGTTGTTCGGGTTCAACTGGCAACACACGCAGGCAGTATTCAATCCGACCGGGAGTTCCACAATCAACGCACCGTTCAACACAACGACCAACACACTGCCGATTGCGGTGGCCGGGATTCCGCAGGATTTCGGGGCCGCCACGTTCACGGTATACACACAAAGCACGGTCGGGAATGGCGTGATCCGTTTTGCTTCCAATTCCGCGCAGACGGCGACGATGGCGTACACCGTCGCTCAGTATGCAGGCAACGAGTTCCAGTTCTCGCTCAACAATTCCGCGACCACAGGCACCACTTACACCGTCAATGATTCGACGGGTGCTGTGATCGACACGCTGGTTGTTGGCACAAATTCGTTCCTGTGGGTCAAATCCGACGGTGTGAAATGGCGTACGTTGCTGAAAATTTAACGGAGAAACACATGCGCAAACTGATCCTGCTGTTGTGTCTGTTCCCCGCGCTCGCCTTCGGCGCGACGATCAACAAGCCGGTGACGGAGCTGATCTGGAACAATCCTAGTACCAACACAGACGTGACTTCGATCCTGATCACGTGCGGATCGTTGACGTATTCAGCTACAGCCTCAACAGCTATTACAGCAGGGCAGCAGGGCAGCAGGGCAGTGTTCCGTTATCGTCCGTGCTCACGGCGGACGGAACCTATACGTGCTCCGCTCAGGCCGTGGATGCGAACGGCAGCAGCACCGCCGATGTCGATCCGGTACCGATCACGGCAGCCAGCGGAGTTTTTACCATAGCGGTCACGGTGCCCGATGCACTCACCGGCCTGACCGCGCAGTAAGTTGGCCCCGTCGTTCGCAACCTGGTACGAGACAGAACGGTTATTACTCATCCAGACGGAGCAATCGACGGTTACCGTTCGCCAGTGTTTACGGGCATCGTCGGCGCTGGTGGTGTCGGGATACAAAAGAGTGGGACCGTGGGAATCATTCCCGATGGGGAAAAGAGCGCAGGTGAAACCGAGGTGGCGAAACACTTAACTTAGGAGTATCAAGTCATGGCAAAGATGCGTGCAAAAATGTACCTACACACGATTGTTCCCTTTTCTCCTGAATCGGAACAACTCTGCTTTTACGCGGTCGGTCCTTCTACTGACTATCCCGAGGACGGCAGCGATGAAAACAACACATACGCAAAGTTCAGCCCGTTGGCTGACCTCAAGATAACTGTTTGTAATCCAGCACTGATCGGTCAGTTCAAGGTAGGTGATACGTTTTACGTGGACTTCACCGAAGCGCCGAAGTGAAAATCCTGTTCCTGCTCTTCGCACCCGTTCTGTGGTGCCTAATGTTGACGGCGCTGTTTGTGGTGTACGTGTTCGATTTCCTGATTGGAGGATAACGCATGGTGATAATCCCGAAAGGTTTGCGCAAATGGATTGCCGGTGATCTGTTTGTACTGGATGAAGCCGGCAACGCGATCGCTTTTGACGGCAACCCGCGCATTACTATCTCGGCTCATTGTGGCGCCCAGATCGTGGCGAAGAAAGAATGTCTGCCGTGCAAGGTCATCTGCGGGTTCATTCAGAATGGTCTAGGCCGTATCTGGCCACGGCTCAAGAATCACTGTGTCAACTCATGGACGGTGGAAAGTGTCGTAGCAGGGATCAGCGACGCAGAGAACATGTTCGGGACTCACCCAAAACAACCAGGGGGATAGCATGCGCGTCATTTCTGCGGCGGGATTGGCACTTCTCAAGTCGTTTGAGGGTTGTAGACTGGTCGTGTACCTGGACATTGCAGGCTATGCGACTGTCGGATGGGGTCATAAGGTCACACCGGAGGATAACCTGAAAGTCGGGGACGTCGTGACTCAGGAATGGGCGGACGCAAAACTGCTTGCCGATCTCGCACCCGCACAACTGGATGTAGATCACTACTCACCGCAGACGTTGAACGATGCTCAGTTTTCCGCTCTTGTTGACTATACCTATAACTGCGGTGTGGAGGCATTCCAGGAATTTGCCCACAATCACATGGAAGACGATGCCTGGATGCTCAAAGTTCCTCCGGCGCTCCTGTTATGGGATGACGCCGACCACAAGCCCGATGAAGGTCTGTTGGAACGCCGGACTGCGGAAGCCGCCATGTTCTGCGGACTGCTGGTGTCGCGGCCATGAACTCCCTCATGCACGTACTCGCTTTGATGACGAATGTGATGCCTTACCGGCGTGTGAAAGACAACAAGCCGACCGGATGGACGCGGCATATTCTGATAGCTCTTTTTTCAAGCGTGCTGATCGGCGTGGCAGGCGGACTTGTCGGAGCCTACACCATGATCATTTCGGACAACGCCCGGATTTCCGATCAGGATGCGGTAAACGCTCAAATTTTCGTGCAGCTTAATCAGATCAATCAACGCATGGATAGCTTACTGGAGCGCAGACGATGACCTTTGACTGGAAAAGCCTCGTTAAGTCAATCGCCCCGATGGTAGGCACCGCACTAGGGGGTCCTTTGGGTGGGATTGCCCTGAAAACGATCTCAAGCGCCCTGCTCGGCAAGCCAGATGCCACGGAGCCGGAAATCAGCGCAGCACTCCAGAGCGCCGATCCCGCAACCCTCTTGAAACTCAAGGACGCCGACAACCAGTTCGCTGAGTTCATGGGCAAACTGGGACTCCAGAAAGAGCAACTGGCGGAACAGGACGTGGCGGGTGCGCGAGCCCTGGCCAAGACCGACCATACGGCGGACTGGCTCGCTGGAGTCTTTGTAGCCGGTTATTTCGTTGCCTTCGCCATGGTATGGCTTGTCCCCGTGGCTGCAGATGTGCGCACCATGCTGCAGGTGCTCTTTGGCACGCTGACAGGATCGGTCGGCATGGTGCTCCACTTCTATTTTGGAGGAAAACGATCCACAGGCTAGCCCAACACCTGGTTAAGCTCGCGGGTTTTCTCGCGTATCCTGTTGAGACCCTCGAGCATGGCTTGCGCCGTCTTGTTGGCAGCGGTGACGCCGCTCTGCGCGTCGTATTGACCCAAGGCATGGAGCAATACGCTCATTTCTTCCGAGGTCTGAATACGCAGGAGCACTTCGGTAAAGCCAAGTTCCGTTTTCATGAGTCCTCTCAGGTCCAAACTCGGACGGTAGGCAGATAGTCATCAGCATTGTGACATGCGGTGCATCGCCTGTTATGGAACCCTTCGGACAGAAAGGGTTTGCGACAGGTCATGCATAGGCGCTGTTTTCGAGCCGCCCGTTTTGCCTTCCGTTCGGCAGAGTTCTGTCCTGCCGCTGTCTCGGAAAAGCGCCGCATCAATCGGCCTGCTTCTTCATGAACGCCGGTGTCCGTCTGTGGATCAGGACATTCGGCGCGTCGATCTCTGACAGTTCGTCCAATATATCCGCGACCAACTCACGGACTTCAAACAGTTGCCATGAAGTCATGCGCTTATCTCCTGTTGATTTCAGTTTTGATCCGCTTAACTTTCATCTCTTACCCAACGCAGCGCCTCTCGCTTTCCATACATAAAAAAAATACCCAAGAAAGCGATGGTCATACCGCACACAAAAATCGGCAAGAATGTGAGACGCCGCAGAATTACGAACCAAGGCGGTCGATTATTTTTCGCAGTTTCTGGCCAACGCCACCATTTTATTTCAGTGTTCATCCGCATACTCGACCGCCAGTTGCCGCATGTTCTCATTTGGTGCTACGCAATCGTACCCAAGCTCGCTGAACGAAAAATAGAGATCGCCGCCATCGCACACAAAAAGGCCGAGCAATACGGCAATGATGGTTTTCATTTATCGTTCTCCAAAGTTGGTCCGACCATAAAGGACGGCGGAAGTGGGATTTCCTGATTCTGCGGGCGCCAAAGATGCAGACAGTACGGATGGCAATTGATGTGCTGTGATACCGGCACATGCAGTTGCATGGCAGTCTCCGTATCAAGAAAGAACAGTCGCTTGATATGCTCCATTTCTCCCCAGGTTGGAATTCTGTCTTCGCGCGAAACCGACACATGATCCCATCCGCCGCCATGGCTGGCGATTACGAAGAGCACTCCATTTTCAACATTGAATCGAAACGCGCCATTCCAGCCATCGCCGGAATCTCCATACCACATGGATGAATTGATTCTATGAATATCCAGTTCGCGCAGATTTCGCATTTTGGCTCTCCGTCAAATTAACGCCCCATAAGTGGGGATTGGCGTCTGGATCGTCGGGTGACCCTCGGCACCGGCATTCGCAAAATAGGATCTCGCGTGACTGGCCAGGGAGTTTGCACGATCCGCGGTTTGTGCGCCTGGCGGTACTCACGCTTCTGCTGGGCGATCTCGGTTTTTGTCGTCATGGTCATGCCTCTTTCGATCAAATATGAGTGCCCCGTAACGTGGGGCTGACGGTTAGATCACAAGACCAAGGTGCAGGAAGACAGTACTGCTTGTCTTGCTCTAACTGCCGGTGTTACTTGTATCGTGCCACCGCCGGCTGGGCACGGAAACATCGTAAAATTCAGTCCGTCACTTTCCGCCAGCCGTCCGGTGTATGTTCTCGTCCGATACGCAACCGGAATAAACCCTTTGTGAATTGGAGCGCTCGATGGGCATATTCGCCGATCTTCAGATGCCTGAGCACCACTTCCGATTCCTCGATTACGCGCAAATAAAGCGTGGTGGGGTCGTCACTTTCAAATACCTCGCACGCGCCTTCCATCACATGATGGTGCCCGCTTTCAGAATGTGCCACGTACCAATAGCCTTCCGGCGTTTTCTTGGCTGCGCGCAAGCCATCCGGTAATCTGTCAATGCGCTTGATGAAGATATCGCCTTGGCGAGCTTGGTTCTTGAATGTATTCATGTTTAGGTCTCCACTTCGGGGTGATAGTCCGGATCATTCCAGATCCACTGTTGCGCGGCGATTGCCGTATTGCATTTGTCGGGAACCGTCTGCGCGAAAATTCGCCCTGTGGGGCAACGGTAAGTCAAAATGCGTGAATCTGGTGCATCGGGCAGATCAGCGCGATAAAGCGTCCCGATCAGATCGCTCGCATTCTTGTCAAGTATCTTTGCGTCTACTTCATCCAGTACGCGCAACCAGCCCATGATTTCGCATCCGGCCCTGCGTTTTTCCATGTTCGTTTCGGCCAGGATGGATCGGGCATTCATGGTTTCGGGCGAAAGAATCCACTCACGCGGGACAGATTGACCATGCCAGTGAAACAATTCCCACCCGTCGCGCCAACGATGCGTTGGGCCATTTGTACAATGCGGCTGATTATTATCGTCAACCAGGATAAATTCCGGAAAATCACTGACCATGCAGAATTCCTCGTGCATGATTCTAAAGCCGCCATGGATTGCGGCCTGCTCCCACGCCGCGTATTTATCATGGATCGGCAATTGTAACCAGAGGATGTCCCGTGCGGCGGTGAGATAGCTATCAAATTGTCCCCACATATTGCCGCCTTGATACAGATAATTCCATTTTTTGGCACACTGTATCCAAAATGTAGCGCGTTCGACATTTCCTTGTGTCATCTGTAGGGCGATATCAAGAGGCCATTGCACGGCAGCGTCCGTGGCAGCGACCGTGGCAGCGTATGTGGCAGCGTCCGTGGCAGCGTCCGTGGCAGCGTATGTGGCAGCGTCCGTGGCAGCGTCCGTGGCGGCGCGCGTGGCGTCGTACGTTGCGT
>JAEHJW020002262.1_pt1 | contig 37597 bp, 56 predicted proteins | sample 9271431 | NCBI WGS metagenome assembly JAEHJW02 | reverse complement strand
CATGGCTTAAAGATACACTGGAAAAACTCCCCGTCTGGACCATGCGCCGTATCGACGAGCTGCTGCCGATCAAACCTGCTGCATAAACCGGCTCACCTGAACAGGTGGAACCGTTAGACGCTTACGTTATATGTATTGCAGGATCGGGACGGTCGGTCAACGCCGGAGATAGTGCAGAATATCCAGCGGGCATCTGGCGCAATGGGTAGACGGTAAACAGGTGGTTTGAGGTAAAACTCGCCGGAAATGGGTAGGTTTTTTACTACAGGCAATAAAAAAGGATTAAGCATTTCTGCCTAACCCTTTGATATTGCATCCGAATATGGTGCGCCCGGAGCGATTCGAACGCCCGACCCCTTGGTTCGTAGCCGATACCACCAATCAGAACAAATCATACTAAAATCAATTAGTTATAACAAATTATGTGTATCATAAATCAATCATCAGGATAGGTTTAAGTGCTTGATTACATAAGATGCTTAATCTTACTATGAGACGAATTTTAACCAGCCTACTTTACCGGAATTTCTTCACGCACCAGCCAATCCTGAACAGCTTCCCACGCCTGTGCATCCCTCATGGCACTGTCGAAGATGCCGCGCTTGATGAGGCAGGGGTCATCGGCTGACTCATCGCAGTTACCTTGTCTAGTTCCGCCCGGTTGAATGACGGGTGCACCAGTGCCGACGGGATGGATGGCAATGCCGGACAAACTGCTGGCGTGATTACTGGAGGGCTTGCGCAAGCCGTTAAGGACAACATCAAGGCTGCGAGAATCAGCAGCATAATTTTTGGCGACTGCTTGAGTATTTGTGTCATTTTTTACCTCTTGAGTTTTGACAGTTTGAATTTGAATGGCGGCGGCGGTTGCGATCTGCGCTCGATAGGCAACAAGCGCATCATGTTGGCCGGAATAGCCTTTCCAGTAGCCTGCGCCGACCAGGGCGAGAGCCAGTGCCAGTGCGCCGAGTATTTTGTATGGAAGTGTCATCAATTCCCCCTTAATTTAAACATTGCACCGACGCCCGCCGCCAGTGCAGCTGCTCCGCTGCCATAGGTGAGTGGATTCCATAATTCTGGATGCTGGAATATCGCCCAGGCTGAATTTCCAACAAATCCAAAAACAAGGAATAGCCCAGCCACTGCGGAATCGTCGGCAATGTCACGCGATCCTGACAGTAGTGCTTTTATCCAGTTCATGCGAACACCGCCTCTGCTTTCGCGAAGAGTGCCAGTCGGTCTGCCTGGCCATTCAATCCGCCGTTGATTTTCAGCGTTGTTGCGGGAAATCGGCCAAGATCGGCCAGTTCATTGCAGCCGTTGACTGACCAGTACCAGGCAGCGGAGAGCGCGGCGTATCTTGGCGCCAATAAAGGGTCGGGGTTATCCAGCAGATTCAGCCCGAGTGCTGAACCGCATGCCTTGTATTGATCATGTGCTGAAAGCTGTATCAGGCCACGCCCGCGATACTTCCAGCCTTCGCCGCTGGCCTCGTTGCCATTTCCCATGCGATCGGCATACACACGATTCGCAATCATCATCGGGTGATGCGCATATCTCTGCGCGTCGGTTGCGGTGAAGTGCTTGGGGAAGGTTTTCAGCAACCCGTCCGCCGAATAATTCAAGTTTTCTTCGATGTCCGAGAACCGCCCTGATTCGTGCGAGATTTGCGCGATGAATGCCGCCTTGCGCGCCGGCGTACCGATGTTGTATTTCGCCATCGCCGAAACAAGGTGCGGGAACCACTTTTCAGCGATGGCCGGTGTGCACCCTGCGGCTTGTGCGAGTTGTTCAGAGTTCATGCTGGCACCTCATCAGGTGTGAATACGAAGCCAGGAATGCGCGGGAATGCCTGAAACACCCACTCGGGGAACGTCATTTCGTGGATGCCATGGTCTTTGTGCCGATGAAACTTGGCATGCAGGACCAGCATGTTTTCCATGCTGTCGATGAAGGTGTCCGGATGCGCAGGATCGAACGCAGTCCAATCGAAGCCGCGAACCTCGGCCAGCTTGCAGAACATCCAGACCAATGAGTGCTTTGCGTCGAAGTTCTCTTCCGTGGGTTGATCGGTTGTCAGATCGAGGACGGGCAGCACAAGTACTTCACCCAGGGCGATCCCTTTGACCTTTACCCAATCAACAGCGCCAGAGAACGCCCATTCACAGAACAGGTGATGATATTCAGTGCCGACGACCTGACCGGAGATTGCGCAGGGCAACTTCGCCGCATGGCCGGTTTTCTTCGTCTGGATGAACGTGTGCGATTCGGTGCGCGGCGGGTGATCCGGATAAAATACATCCTCGGTCAGACGATCCGCTTTTTCATGTTCGTGTGCAGGCGCATTCATTAGTCATTTTTCCTGTCTGCTTTGCTGTGCAGCATGTCCTTGATTTCATCCAGGCTCTTGAATATGTCAGAGGTCATGCGGTTAAAATGCTCGTTTCTGACGTACTCGCCGACAACTTTCAACTCAAGCGTCCGAATCATTTCCAGCGCTTTTTTTGTATCGTCGTTACCATCCTTGATCGAGCTACGAACCGAGTTCACATATCCCATTAGAATAAAATTCAGAATCCCCAATCCTAGTTCTATCGCCAGTCCGCTATCCATCAGAAATCCTTTTTTAAGACGTAAAAAAACCGCTCAAGGCGGCCTATGCGTTATTGAATAAAAACGCTTCAGTTAATGAATATTGCTGAAATACGACATCAGTTTTGCTGCGTTCAGACATAGCGTCATCGGAGTGTCAGCATCAGAAATATAGGGCAGCAATCCGGGCACAGTGAAATCCCGCGTAGGAATCCACTGAGCTGGTGCGGCGGGTTTTGGCTGTGCATAGACCTCAAGCATACATTGCCAGCCGTCCTGTCCACCAATTACGTGCTCCACGTTGACTGTTGCGCCGAGCATGGTTGCGCCCATGTACGACACGTCAGCAACAAATGAGGCGGCGCTGGCGAGTGAGGCGGAAAGTAAAAGTGTTGCTGCGAGTAGTGTTTTCATAATTTACCCTTAATTTGATAGTTGATACATCACAGGCGCGGTGGTGTATGTGACTGTCACTATATCCCCTGCCCTGACCGGCACAATGTCGTTTGCAAGCGTGGTAGACCATACAACAACCGAGTTACGGGTAAGTGTCATCCCTGTTACTGTCCCGCCACCGACCGCTACAGACCCGCCGTAGGTTGCTGTGTAGGCAAATGGTGATGCGGTTACGGTGATAGAGACGCCTGGCTGTCCTGTCTGAGTATCGTTAACCGATAAAACATTTTTGGAGTTGCTGGTCACTTGCCCCGATACGGATAGTGTTCCCTGTATTGATGCGCCAGTAGATGTGAATGTAGCAAACGCTGAAGCCGACCCTACGATACTTAATGTATTATTAAATGCTTGTATTTTACTGCCGTTAACATCGCTATATACTAATAACCCTGTGCCAATTCCATTGCTACCAACAAATATTGCTGATGCGGTTCCTGATGCCCCCGCATACAGATTCGTCACACTCAGCACTCCGTCGTAATTCAGCACATTGGTGTGCACCGGAGCCACAGCGCCACTGTCGAACTGCCCAGCAGCTTGCGTTGTGCCGTTGTAGTTGATGCAGCCGATTGATGCTGAGCCAGCGGTTAGGCAGGTTACGGAGCCACTGGAAGGCCATCCGGCAAATGCAGATGCTGAGAATAGGATCAGGAAGAGGGAGAGTATTTTCTGCATGCTAGTAACTCCAAGCAAGTTCAGCGGTATCAGTTCCAGCGCCGGTCGTGGTTGTGAACCTGATCGCAGTTACAGCAGATGGCAAAGTCTCTCGATTGGTCGTGCTGCCAAATGTGACGGCAGAGAGTGTCGCGCTAACCGTCCAGTTTGCGGTGCCCGGGCTCGCTGCTGCGCCTGGTGTGGTCGAATATTCAACCTTAGCGGTATCACCAGATGCCGGATAAACGCTGACCGTCAAAGGGAATTTGTAGCCAATCTGCGACGTGTTAACAACCAGCGCAGTTGTGCTAAATGTTTGCGTAGAAGCCAACATCGCAGCATTTGCAGATATGCTGAGTAAAACAAGAATGACCGCAATTAAAGACTTCATCATATTTCCTTTCATTGAAACTAAAAACCGCCCGAAGGCGGCAGGGTTGCTGGGTTATTCGCAGTGGCTCGGATCGAACGGCTTGAGGTAATTCGTGCAGAACCAGATTGCCAGATCCTTGCGCCAGCCAGTGCCGAAAAACTTCTGCCGGCGCATCCGACTGGTGGTCAGCAGTTCGTGCGGGAGCTCAAGAAACACAAATGTCATCACGACGATATTGAGCAGCATGTCGAACACCAGCCCGATGTACAACAGCGCGTATGCCATCCATGTTACAGACCAATGAAGCTTTGCGAGCTCACCAGTATTTCGCATGTCGCGCAGCTTCATCACGCTGATAAACAGGGTGGCGGTGCCGAGGAACAGGTAGATACCTGAAGTCAGGAGGTAGAGGATTATCATATTGCCCCCAATCCAGCGAACACGGATGCAACTGCTGGCGCTGCGGTGGACAGGTTTGTGTCGATCACCTTCCATGCGGACATTATTGCAGCGTGAGTTGTCGGACCATCTATGGCAGCAATTACACCAGGGTCCGCAGTAATATTCAGAAGTGCAGTCCTCGCCGCCTGAATCGCTGTGATCGTTGCCGCAACGGTCGTATTAAGCTGGATGCCTGTAAGCCGATTAAGGACCGTCTCACGCAGCACGCGGGCTTGCTCCAGCACCGCTAGCTTATCTTTTGCCTGTGCCGCAGCAATTTCTGATGCGGTTGGAGCTGGTGTTGCTATCAATGTCCCGGCCTGCACGAACGGGGTCGCCATTCGTCCGTCCCATTGCGCCTGCGTCAGTTGCAGCAGATTTGCGGCAGGAGGTAGATTTGAGTAATTAAATGCATCCGTGTCAAACCATCCGGTGACTGGTTGCGGGGCTGGTGCGGCTGGGTCAAACTGTGCGAATTTCGTCATAATCTATCCTCAATGACCTATAACAATATATGTAAATGGCAAATTTGCAACTGAGCAATATGACTGGTACCCAGTTACTCCAGATGGGAGCAGTGCGGCAGTAATGGCGGTCGTATTGTTATTTGCCACATTTACTGCGCATGCAAGAAAAGCGTTTGGAAAAGCAATCGGCCACGCGCCACCTTTCGCGGTGTTTGCCGTGGAATATCCTGTGTCACCACCCCACTGAATAATCCAGCCACCAAGCCACGACGGAAACTTTACATATCCATTTGTCGTCAAACTTGCCGCAAACCCTGCGGCTACAGCAATGGCGGACATTGCGCCACGCACCCAGCTTGTACTTGCTGACTTGCTACTGCTGTCTGCGTAAGTGGAATCAGATGCAGCAGTGACTGATGCCGCGCTCGTCGCGTCATACACATTTGTGCCATCGCAATACAGCACCATCGCTGCGCCTTGCGGGACGACAATGCCGGCGCCTGCTGCGGTTTTGACGGTTCGTGTAAAAGCGCCGCTGGTATTGTTTGCGAATATCCACTTGCCGGGCGCTGTTGGAACAATTACGTTTGCATTCCCTGTGACTGCGCCGGTCATGTTTTGAAGTGGAAATACAGCTTCGCCCGCTGGGTCGAGAACAGTGTCGGCAGAACCGGCAACGCTCTTATTCAGAATTGCATTGCGTGAATTTGCCAGAGCGCCGCCAGATGGAATTGTTGGCGTAATGTACGCGGCAATATTGCCGCTGACGATCGTCGTTTGACCGTATGCCACCGTGACCACAGCGAGCCCGACATTCCCTGCATCGAGCGCAGGCGTTGCCTGCGTTCCCGTTGTCGCGGCTGCACCAGGCTTGGCGGTGATGACGATCGCGCCCTGACGCTCAGTCGCCTGTGCTGCGCCTGAGTTGTTTTGTCCGGACAGCGGTATTGATGGGTTTGCGCTGTTGAAGTACGGCAGGACGACGTTCGTGGTGTCCTGGTCCTGATAAGTCGCCTCGATCAGGTAGTTGATCGAATAACCTACGGTGACAGGTGCTGCGCATCCGACCGTGAGCGCGTCCATCAGCAAGCCTTGCTTCAGAATGCTGTGCGCCGTGTCAGCTGGCAGAATCCCGTAGGCGGTTGCATCAACAAGCGCCTCCATGAAAATCTGCCCTGGCTGGACAATCACGTTGAGCGCGGCCGGAGAGTTTGGCCCAACCGTAAGGCCGGTTACAAACGTGCCGGTGCCGAACAGCGCCTCCGACAGTTTTGACAGGCCAATCAAGGCGGATCGCTGCGCGAATAAAATATCCGTGCTGCGCCCCTGTTCACCAGAGTAAATAATCGGACGATCCAAAGTGATTCTCCTAAATGAAAAAACCGCCCGAAGGCGGCTTGTTGTGAATGCGGGGGATTTTTACGGTGTTACAGGGTTGCTTGCAATGCGTAACCAGACCTTCGTGCCGAGTGCCCGGGTTGATTCGACTGCGGCGATGATTGATGCGTCTGTGATGGCGGTAGGTGAACCATCAGACCACGCGCCGAAGCTATCCCATGAGAACGTGAAAGCGTCGTATTCGCCCAGATCAACAGCGCCGCCGATTGGTCTGTAGGCCGTGACTAGAGACTGATACGGCATCGGATCGCCCCACGCACCACCGGACGGCATGCCAGCATCCCAATATAGGCCGCCATCCCAGCCGCCAGAATCACTCGTGTTGCTTGGTTCAAATATCGTCGGAACCCGTCCAGTGATAAGTGTCAGCACTGCCGACATGCAGCTGCGCGTCGGGCCTCTAACAAACAGATTGGCAAGAATGCGCGTCCTGAATGCGCCGTCAGTCTCATTCGTCAGGCGAGGCAGCGTTGTGCCGAAGAAATCCGCGCTGATCACGTCCAGCCAACCATCTGTTGCGGTTTTGATGCGTGCCTGCAATGCTACATAGGTAAGCTGGGTGTAATTGGCGGACATGGCCCAAGCAGCGCCGGCAAGACTTGCATCGAGATTCGGCGCAACTTGAGGGAACCACGATTTCGGCAGCAGCGCCCGAAGGCGCGCCAGCATGTCTATTTGATCGCCGATCATCAGCTGATTACCGTTGTGCCGTTAATGATTGCCTGATTTGCGGTTCCAGCAATGTCAGCAGTTCCTGAGTTCAATGTCAAATTTGATACGCCTGCAACACCTGGAACGCTCCATGCGACAGAATAAAGCTGCGACCAGAGCAAGCCGGAACCGAGAGGAATAGCAGCAATAAAATTCTGAATGGCCGTTACGACAGATGCCGCAACACCTGCATGCGTGTATCCAACCTGAGCGGTTACCGTTGCTGCAACATTCGCAGCTAGCGTGTTTGCAGCGTAGACCGCAAAAGGAATACTGAGCGGACGTACTGCATCGACGGCGGAATACACCGTCGCGCCCAATGGTGCCGTATATGGTGAAATCACCACATAAAAAAACCCCTCTTGCACCGCCCCGGCGAATGTCTGATCCTCTACAATCGAGTATTGAATTCCTTGCTGCAATGCTTCGATCGCTGCCGCTGCGGACACCTTTATCCCGCTGCGCAGGCCTTGCAGTGTGAGCTGGAAGCGCGCCAGAAGCGCTGTGTCTGTTTCAGCGTTCACACCAGATGCAAATGGTGCAGCATTCGTCACCGTATCTACGCCGGCAATCGCTGATGTGATTTGCGTCAGTGTCGCTGCATTGATATTTCCTGCCGTGCCGGTCGTGACCGCCTGAACCGTTGCTGTAATGGATGAAACACCCGCGCCCAGCACGTAAGCGTTCAGCGACGCATTCCACGAAGGCTGTGCGGCATCGGCAATAACTATGAATTTCTGCGTTCCGTCTGCCGTTTGGATTGTGACACCTGCCGCAACTGTCGCTTGCAGCGTTGCGGTGTACCGTGCGAATGTCACTGTGCCAGTTGCGGCCACGGCCGCTTCACGCACTACAATCCCGAAGTCCGCCATCCACGTATCAAGATCAGCGCCGACTGAGGTTGACGCCCTGGTGAGTGCGAGTATCTGCATCGCCAGCGCCTGCAGCCACATCATCAACGCGGCGACAGCGTTGGCGCGTGCCAGTTCAAGCGAGCCAGATACAAAGCTGATTGCTGATTTCGCCTTTGCTTGCACCGCTGCGGCGTATGCGCTCACGATTTGCTGTGTTGCCAATATGCTGATTGTCATGCTGTGATCGCCCTCGCTTGGCCGGTTGGTGTGTAAACGTAACTAATCGTCGCCGACAGATAACTGTTGTTGTCTGCCTGGTAGGTGATATTCGGCAGCGGCATTTTCTGCACGTCGGGCTCGATCATGACCACGCTCATAATGTCCGCCTGGATCTGCGTGCGCTTCTCAGGAGTAAGCGCCTGCCCGATATAGCGCCCGATCCCTTTTCCATAAAGCGGGTTGAATGGATCGTCACCAGGATTGCTAAGTAGCGCGCGCAGGATGCGCTGCTCAAGCTCAAGCGCGCCATCCGCCAGCAGATCGTCACCAGACGCAGAAAAGCCGGTGTCCTGCCCCCAAAAATGTGCGGAATCCGTCATACCGTCGCACTCGGGCCGGACGTTGTGCCGCCCTGTGGGTCTGCATGGGTGTGTCCATCGTAGGCGGTGCGCATCTGGCCTAGCGTGCCGTGTGTACCAGCCAAGTCGCTGATGTTCTGTGTTGCCGTTATGTTCTGCGTCACTGTCACACTCCCGTCCACCTCAAAATTTCCGACTTGTTTTAAAAGCGGTGTGGTACTGGTAATCCCTACCGGTGCGCCCAGTGTGATGGTGCCGTCATTGTTCAGTCTCACGAACGAACCGGCACCGTCCACAATCGCACCCTGTCCGGATTGCACAACAGGCGGTGGATTTTTTGAATTGAAGAACCTGCCGCCAGCGATCGATGCCTCAACCACGCCGTCCACGAAATCGACCCGGCAATCTGTACCGATCGGAGGGCCAAACACAGCGCCGAGATTATTTCCAGCCCATGCGGCAGTCAGAGGGATAAAGTCTGTCTCAGGCCCAGCCGGTTGCAACATCACCTTTACGGTGTAGTTATTCGGGTTATAAGCAGTCACAGTGCCGTACTGTGTTTTGGCCTGCATATTCAGCATGTCAGCGACGACACGTTTTATCGTTTCAATCATGCCAGGGACACCGTTTGTTGTGGAATGCCGGTCTTTGCGCCAACCTGCATCGAGACGCGATCCTTTGAAAAGCGCCGGCTGATTGTCAGCGGGGTGTAGGTTGCATCCCAGGGCGTATTCGTGCCCGTCACCTGAATGGGAATCCACGGATAAAGCACCGCATCAAATGGCAGATTTGCCGACATCTTCAGCTCATGCTTCGACAGTTCAGCCAGGATGGATTGCGCTTTCAGTGCGCATTGCGGCTGCGTCAGTCCTGGCACTGTGAATTCATAGTGCTGCGTGGTCTGCACCAGGCCCGCGGTCTTTTCAATGTGCCTGCCCTGCTTGCTGGCCGTCGCTGTTGCCGAGAATGCAGCAGCGAGATTGCCGTGGTAGCTGCGCACCGTGACGGAAATATCCTGTGCCAGCGTCAGGTCGCGGGTGAATCGAAGCTGTGAAGCGTTTGCGACCGGAAGATTCCCGGACCCATCGAATGCAATCACATATGGGTCAATCGTTGCTTTCGCTCCGAAGTTGCCGAAGTACAGCGTTCTGCCAATCACGAAACACATAAATGGTTTGCTGGCCGTTGATTCACGCTGCGCAAGGTAGGTGAGAATGTTCCAGTACGTGTCAGATTTTGCCAGCCTCACGTGATCAGCCGTGTAAAACGTGCCGACCGGCTGTGTGGTGGCCGTGATATTGCTTTCCATCCCCCATTTAACCGCGATCTGCTGCGCGATCTGGCTGCTGGTCAGGTTAGGCCACTTGTCCGTTGTCTTGTTGTCGATCAACAGGCTGGTCATATCGCGACCGCTGATGGTAATGCGGTTCGTTTCCGGATCAAGCTCGATACTGTCACAGCGCGCCGTCATAATCATGGTTAGGTCGTCTGTCGTGTAGTTCAGTGGATCCTTCGGTGTGCCGGCGTAAACATCCACCAGAATTTCAGTCTGCTGGGCCCACCACGGCCAATCTGCAAACGGCGCATTGATCGACGCACGGAAATGTCCCGCCTCCATGATGCCGCTGTGCGACGTGTCCCAGTCCGTAAAATCAATCTCAGTGCCGCCGATCTTCAGGATGGAGCGCGATGCGTCCACGCCATTATGTGGCAATGAGTTAATCATGCGACCGCCGGGATAGTGAGTGTATTAATGCCCGTCAGATTCGGGTCAGTCAGCCCGTTTTCCTGGGCGATTGCCTGCCACTTGCTGCCGTCACCATAGTGCTGCGCGGCCACATCGTACAAAGTGCCGCCGCTGACGGTCACGGTCTTTGCCGTTGCTGCCGATCCGGTCAGCGCAAGATTCGACTGCATCCGTGCGGCCACCGAGCTGATGCCATACAGCGCCGGCAGCTGCACGATGGTGTTCAGGTGCGACATGTAGTTGCCAACCGACATTGCCACCGGATTGCCGGGAATGATCCCGCCGAAGCCGGCAGCCGAGCTGATGACGTTTTCGCTGTTGGTGATCAGCTTCTGTGTGTTCGCCAGTAATTGCGCAATCGGCGCCGCCACCGCAGCTGTCGCCGTCTGGATTTCGTTGGCGATCTGGTTCATGCAGTTGCCAGCCTGACCTATCGTGTCGCTGATCGGGCGCAATCCCTTCGCAATGGGTGCCGCGACACCCTGCATCGCTGTCAGCGCCGAACTGATTGAGCTGGCCACCGTTGAAAGCACAGGAATGCCTGCGCACGCTGTTTTCTGGTTCAGCGTTGCCATATCCATGTGCAGCTGCTGCGTCGGCGTGACGGGCGGCACAGCATCAACCATGGCTGTCTGGTTCGCCACCACCGAGAACGTGATGGTGTAGCCAATCTCGTACGGTTTGCGATAATCCGGACGGTAGTCAGCAATAAACACCAGCAGCAGGCGGTTATCCCATCCTAGATTACACAGATCACCACGGCGGCGCACGCTGTCGAGAAAGTCGCTGCGCGCAGTGCCCTGATAGGCGAACACACCCGAAAAGGTGATGTCGTCCTCATCGGGCCCGAGCGGGCGAACAATACGCTTGCCACCGATCAGACGGTCGATTGAAAGCGCCTGAGAACCGCCGTGCTTGATGTTCTCTGGGACTTCTGCATCCGTGAAAACGAACGGGCCAGCTGGTGTTGTCAGTGCAAGTACGATGTCGCTCATAATCCGTGTGCCGCGTTAAGGCCTGGGCGCAAGGGTGAATGCTGCTGGTTCAGTCCGGATGCGCTGTGTGCAGGTTTTGCTGGCATGTTGCGAAATACCTTGTGAATGATGTCTTGGCCGTCGATCTGCACGACAACATGATTGTGGTAATTCAACTTGTCGGTGCTGGCATTGCTGCCGTTACCTGAATGCGTCGCGTCGAAAATCTCTCCGCCTAGCGTTGTTTTATGCCCGGTAACATAACTTAATGCACCGTCGATGCCTTTGTTTATCAGTGTGCCCACTCCATAACCTAGCGCACCGGCAATCGTTACGCCAAGCGCCGCAGCTGCCGCGCCTGTAGCCACTACAGACGCCCCCATGGCTGCTTCAATGCTTGCAGTTGAGACAGTTTCAAGGCCACCGAGAACAAGCTTCCACAAATTCTTTCCGATTGCTGGAATAGCTTTTTTACCTACCCAATCCGCCATTGCGCCACCGCCCTTCAGCAGCCCGGCGCCCAGCGCCACGCCCCCAACAATCAGCCCTGCGTCCATGGCGCCCCCGATGACAGGGTGCTGCTTGGTGTAATCCGCTGTCCTTCCGAAAAATGAGCTTGCACCGCTCATTGCTGCGCTGGCTGGCCCCATGAATGTGGCAGTTGCGTTCATCAGCGTCATGTTCGCGTTTGCAATCGTCTGATCAGCCTGCCCGACCATGCTTAATGTCTGGATTGCCTTCCCTACATCCATCGGCGATTGCGCGTTCTGTGAAAGTGCGCGCAGCGTGGCGAGGTTTTCCACGACCTGAGGTTCCGAGAACAACGATGCTGCGCGCTGACCTTGAAGCCCGAACGCCTGACGTGTTGCGGCATTGAATTTCAGCGGGTCCATGCGGGCCCGGGCTTCAGCAAGGATTTCGACCTCTTGCATCAAATTGAACTCGCCGTGCTTGTAGAACTGCGCTTTGTTGCCCTTGTAAAGCCCAAGCATGTGTAGCGCGGCATTCTGCTTCTGATTCGAGAACAGGCCGCTGCCGAGAGAGTTCGGCAATGCGTTCATGGCCATGTTATTAAGCCATGTGCCTGACTTTGTGTTCAGAATCCCGGCTTGCATCATCGTCGCCAGCATATACATCACATCGGATGAATTGGCACCTGATGCGTGCAATGCTGGTAACGCGTAGCTGGCCGCCCGACTAATTTGTCCCAGGCTTGCATGTGTAGTCAGCGATGCTTGAAGCATGGATTCAAACAGCGGAGTGGCGGATTCCGGCGTGTATGCGCCAGCCTGATGCGCAAGACCGATGAGTGCCTGCATTGCCTCTGGAAGCGCCACGCCTTTGAGCTTTGACTCTACTGCGGCATAGGGCATCGCTGAATCAGTCATTATCCGCTGCTGTTCAGGCGAGAGCGTGCGCAGCAGTCTGGATGATTCCAGCATTGCATCGCCGAACGGGTGAATGTCGCCGTGAGTTGCAAACGCGTACTGGCGCGCATAGGCAAACTCGCGGTCTTTCAGCTCCTCGGATGTCTTTATCCACAGCGGCATTGCGATCTGGGATGTAGCTGCTGCCATAATGTTGGTGTCTTGCAGATTGGCATTCTCATAGAGTCCGTACATCGCACCAATAGCCACAGCACCCCCGGCATTCCGTGCCGTCTGGCTGCGACCATCTCCTGATGATGCGCTGCCGCCACCTGTTCCTGATGGCGGGCGAGCAGGACTTCCCGGAATTACCGATCCCATTCCGGCGCCTTCTGCGCGTGCCACTTTAAGATTGCGCGCAATATCCGCACTCGATACCACCATAGTGTCCAGCACGTAGCTTGCGCGGGTAAGCGCGGATGAAGCGTCGCCGAGTGCAGTTGCACCCGCTGCTGCTTTATCCAGATTCTTGCCAATCGTCAGGCCAAGCCGGGAGACATTCCGTGCATTTGCCGAAAACTCAAGCATGGCCGTGTTCGCACGCGTGAGCGAGTCGATGATGCGCAGCAATCCAGGCGATACATTATCCTCAAGCCTCGCTGACACACCAATCGCATACGCTTCAATCATATTTCCCCCGCTATGTTCTTTTCTATGGTTTTTCCAACTTCAGCCAGAATCGTTTTCACATTCCGATACAAAGCTGGTGCGAGTACAGGGCGAGGCGGTATTCCCCTGTCAGTCCCTAGTTCCTGATAAACCAGTATTTCGTCTTTACTCCCAACCCCGAATTGCCTGAAGTTGGACTCATGTTCTATGCTGTCACGCATTTCCCCGGTTCGCAGTAATGGGTTGTCATTTCCTTCGCTGGCGTAACCCTTTGCGCGCTTTTCGGCTACAGTGGATGGCGCGAGGGGTGCCCAAACAGAAAATGGCCCCATGTTTTCGGTCTGGTAATGCCCGATTTCTGCTTTCGCTGCCAACTCGACAACCACGGCGCATTTTTCCATTGTCACGGCAAGATCAGCGGCCAGTTTCTGCGATGATCTTTCTAGTGCACGGGCAAGTGCGCCGAATGACTGGAGGTTCTTCATGTTCAGTAAATTCGTTTTAGTTTTTTTTGCTCTATGCTTTTCCGGTTGTTCAGATAACACCCAAATTCAACCCGGCATGATTTTTATATCAACGCCAAACAACATTACATGCCCGACAAAGGAGCTTATTTATCAGGCAGTAGTGTTCGCCAATGGCAAGCAGAACGATGCTTTCAATAATCTTTTATTGAAGAACGGCGGTCAGTGCATGACGTTTGAATATACAGTCCCGGTTCGAATTCTTGAGGTTGATGGCGACGTTATAGGGTACAGGCTTGAAAGCGTACCGAATGCAGAGGCTATGTATGCCCTCAAGCCGTTCTTTACCCCTGTTTCTTCCACTCCATCGCCCCCCAATCAAAATGGCGACCAGTAATTTCACCGGCTGCCACCACAAAACCCAGCAGCTCTTGTGGTGACAGGCTGTTTGCCACCTCCCAAGGGACGCCGGATTTTGTCAGAGTCAGGATTTGTCTGAGTCCTGCGTCTCGGGAGATTTTTTTGCAGCGGACACCTCTTCTTTCGCCTTGCGGCTGAAGTGTTCCGCAATCCCATTGTTGACCGCCTCCAGGCCATCCTCGTCCAGACGCTGGAACAAGGCCTCAACCTCACGTTTCGTAGCAGGCAAATGCACTGGCACGCCATCAATATCTGCGACGTACATGAGCGGCAGGCACATTGCCAGATACACACGGTTCGATGCGCTTTCACCGATTGCATCAACCAGGCGAAGCTGGGCGAGAACTTCTGGGCGTTTCAGGGTGATTTTCTTGCCTGATACCGCTGTGACGATGTGCTCACTCATTACAACACCTTGATGCGAGAGGTGGCAGTAAACGACACATGCTGTTTGACTTCAGACAGCGAAGCCCACGACCCGGCATCATCCAGCGATATCTGCACATCGGTAAACATGTATTGACTGGTAGATCCGTTCACTTCTGTGATCGTTTGGTGGATAGAACCCGATCCAAGATTTGCGCCGGCCAGCTGCGCGGCTTCCTGGGCTGCGAAGAAGTCATCCAGCGTCGAATCGGCGCGCGCGACAACAAACGAACCATCCCAGCCATCAGGGAATTGCAAGTTGATCGGCAGGCTGTTCAGGGGGCGCACCTTTGACTTGTGCGTCATCTTCTTTGCGTCGAACGATTCCAGCGTGGGCAGTGTCAGCGTACCGGCTGCTGTGACAATATCGAATCGGGCGTCTGAGCCGACTGTTAATCCGTTTTGGGGCATGTTTTATACTCCTGAAATGAAGAAACCCGCACTTGGCGGGTCTGTGTTGGGGCGGATGGTGCTTTTTAGGCCGGGGTGACTTTCACGCTTTGGCCGCCCATGTAATTAACGATGAAGCGTTTCACGATGGACAGATAAGTGACGCTGACCGCCGCAATCTCATTGCCGAGCGCCACAGATGCATCCGTGTTGTTGGATTTGTCCACCACCACCAGCCAAGGCTGCGCCGTTGGGTTATTCACGTCGCCGATCATCTGCGGGGTGGACTTCCACATGTTATTAAAGAATGCGTTCAGGGAATTACGCACATTGCGGCGCTGCTCGTCGGTCTGCGTCTGACCGATCACATAACCCATGGCCGAGTTGATGGTGAAAGCGATGTAGTTGGTCATGCGAGTGAAGTTGTCGCCGTTTTCGCTGGACAGGCTGGACGAGTTGTTGCCGGTCTGCACTGCGAAGAAATTGCCGCCAGGTGAAGGGTTGGCGATGTAGTCAACGCGACCAATCACAGCCTGCTCTTTTTCCGCCTGCGAGTAGATGGCCTTGGAGTTGCTGCGATCCGTGCCGATCAGCGCATAGATTGGTTTGTTCAGGCTGGATTGTTCCGGGCTGGTTGCGGCCATCAAGGCAGCCGCGTAGGTTGCGGGAGACAACGAGCGATTCACGCCGTTCACCGTATCCTGATACCAGCAGAAATCCCCTGCTTTGCAAAAGAATGCGTAAGAATCAACGCCAGAAGCGGCTAATGCGGCAGCAGTAGTTGAAATGCTCGACCCTTGCGGTGCTGCGCCGTGGAATGCAATGCCCTCAGACAGCCCGAATGAGGCCTGAGCCAACCAGGTCGTTGAGGTGGTGCAGTCGATCAGGTTGCCGACCTGCACGCCCGTTTGACGCAGCGCATACATGCCGGTACGGGTCAGGCCATCGGTGCCCAGCAGCGAGGTATCTGTGACGCCGGTTGCGCCGTCTGTGCCGCCGGTTGCGGTTACTGGCGTGGTGACGTTCGGCGCAGCGGTGCCGACGCCGATGGTTGCGACGAAGCTTTGCGACGGGCCGGACGAGCCTGGGATGCCATTGTTTACCGCGTTGACCAGATTTTGCCAGAAGGTCGCGCCGGTGCCGGGGATGTTGTCCCATGTCTCAGGCACGAAGCCTGCGCGCGTCAGGCTCAGCTTGAACGTGCCGACTGCGCGGCCAGCTGAAACAGAGGCAGAGAATGTATTCCCGATAATGCCGGTGTATTTTGCGGTCAAGTGCGCACCGATCGCTGGCGTGGCGGCGATATCCATCAGCGTCATGGCTGCGGCAACGTCTGTCGCGTCAGAAACGCGCACGAATGTCATTGACTGAACGCCATTGCCAGCATACACATCAGCGGCGGTGGATATGTCATGCACGCGGTTAGTGATAGGGCCATACATCGCCTGCACCTGGGCTGAGTTACCAAGGCCGATCACGGGCACGTTGACCGGGCCCCACGACGCGACGCCGACCGAGCCGAGGCCGTCAGTTGGCAGGCCGTTGATATAGGTGTTTGCTGGCGGGAAAATTACAACGTCCAGCCCGGGGGCGATTGATAAAGATTGACCGGCTTGCAGGACTGTCATAATTTGCTCCTAGAAATGAAAAAACCCGCCGAAGCGGGTCTAAAAGTGGAAAGGTTAAGGCTTACTGCGCGACTTTGTTGCAGCGGTTTTTTGATTCGCTCGCCATGATTGCAGAGATTAAATCAGCATCGGTGACGCGCTGTCCGCGCTCGTATTGCACGCCGTCAAGCGCGAACGGATGGATTACTACCAGAACATAGCCTGGTGCTTTGTCAGTTTTTGCCATTTTGATTCCTTACGGTTTGTTGAGTTGGACTGTGACGCCGGAAACAGGCGTCAGCGCTGCCTGCGTGTTTGTGATCGTGTTGCTGCTGGTCTGCTGCGTTGTCGCATATTCGACCTCAAAGCGAAGATCTCGGCGAAATATCTTCTGCTGGCTCAGTCCGTCCGTTTCCAGCGTGCCGCGATAGATGATCACGCCATAACTTCCGTCTGCAAACAGGATGCGCCTGCCGGGGAATGCCTTAAACGCCACGTCCACTGCCTTGCACAGCGCATCGCGCACCGCTGGGGATGGACACCATGCCGTCAGCATGAATACGCGCTTCTGTCTTGCGATTTCAGCCTGCAAACTCACCACAGCGGACACTTGCGCGATCAGGTCGAATACCGTCCCGCCGATTGTCACCACGCCGCCGCCGAGTGATGTTGCGTTCGGGATCAGTGCGGCCAGTGCTGCAGCTATCGTTGCCATCGTATCTGTCACCAGAACACCATGCGAATATGGGATGCGGTTCACACCGATGAATGCCGCCTCACCTGCTTTGATCGTGCCTCCGACTGTCACCGTATTATTCAGCACGGTCATAGTCAGACTTGCCACAGGTGCCGCAAGCTGCACAGGATCGTTGCCGAGGAAACGCGTGGTGTTCGCATCCATGCCAGGCATAGGGTAGACGGTGAGCATGGCGGCGCCGGACGCGATAATCGAGGATAGTTGCTTCGGGTTCGGCCAGCCTGGCGCAACCGTCACCGTGACACCCGCCAAGCTTTGCTGCCCTGTTCCGTTTGGGTACAGTGCAGCCGATGCCAGCGATGCCAGCGTGTTTGTCACATCGGATAAATCAGCCATTATGTCTGCGCCTGTATTGCGGTCACGTTCCAGCCCAAATCCGTTAATTCTGGGTTTGATGCAATCAAGCGCCTGCCGAGGTCATCGGTGATGATGTCGCCGGTGTTGATTATCACCCCGGCCCATGCGGGCATCAATACCTTCATCCAAGGCGTGCGAACATCGCCCGGCAGGTCAGTCGAGTTATGCTCACCCTTCGATCCTTGCAGAATCGAACACGGCCATGCGGTCATCAGTGCGGTTTCGGTCGATGCCAGATCCGCATTGTATGCAACGAGCCCAGCTGCTGCGGTCGATGCTGCCGACGATACGGTGGCAACGCGGTTGCAAGACACCAGGAAGATCGGTAACAGCTGCTGTAGTGCGGCAATAAAGAACGTGCCCTCAATGCCGACGATGTAATCACCGACCGCAAGCTGGGCACCATCCATAACACCGTACCACGTCGCTTTGCCGTACACGTTAGGGCGGGCATAGGTCGGGTCGTCAGCGTTCAGCGAGACCGGCATATCTGCCAGCTGCGTTGCAACAGACACCGGATTGCTGGCGCTGGTCGGTCTGTAATGGTGATATATGGTGCCAATCACGCGCGCAGCCTTCGCATAGCCTGCGTACAGCCTGGCTTGTATTGTTGCGCCGTCCATTACACCACCAGCGTGATATTGCCGCCGCCCTGCGCCATTTCGGGACCGGGCGGAACGCCAAGGAAATGGCACAGCCGGCGACGCCATGAATCAAACAACGAAAGCCTGTCGCGCACTTCGTTCTTGTTGTGCTTCCAGACTGCAGCCTCGTCGGTGTCAAGATTTGCACCCGCACCGGGTATTGCAGCTTCAAGCGTGTTGAGGCTGGCCAGATAGGTGACAACGACTGCACCCTCTTCCGCGCTCATGTGCAGCAGGCGATATTCCAGCGCGAGGTATTGCCGGTAGATCCACGGTGCAGGAAACACCACCGCGCCATCACCATAGGCCGGATAACCAGCGAACCGGCGAATGTCCACCAGTTGCGTAGAGGTGAGGGTGTATGCGGTAAATGTCACGTTAGTCTTTCAGCTTGATGGATGCGCCGGCGCGGTGAAAGAACGAAATCAGATCTGCCTCTTCGGTGGCGATGAATTCCTTGCCGGCCTCCCAAAACTTATGCACGCCATTGACGATTGCGCCGAAGTTCTTTTTCAGAACGTAGGTTTCAGGCGCTGCGTCTGCTGCTGGCCTTGGATCGGCATCTGCCTTGGGTGCTTTTGCCGCCTTCGTTGGCTTTGCAGGCGCTGCGTCTGCTGCTGGCCTTGCTGCAACAACACCGTCAGCGGGTGCTGCACCTTGAATATCATCTGACATTTCTATCTCCTTGAGTATGCTTTCCAAAACCCCCGATCGGAGGCTTTGAAAAACAGGCAGGGGCCGAAGCCCCCGCGAGTTAAATTACAACGATTCCAGGATGATGCCGCGCTTGAAGGCGCTGTTGTTGGCTGTCGGGATCGTGTTGGGGTTTGCGGTTGTGTCCGAAGGCACAGCGAAACCACCAATGTACGACCAGGACTGAGTGACAACCTGTTTGAGCGCATCCAGCGGTTCGCGTGTAACGTGGGCGATGCCGTCAACGACCGTGATCATTTCATCATCGTCAGCGCCTTCGGTTTCGGCGTAGGCTTCGTTCGTGAACACGCCCTCAACCAGTGCACCCTGACCAACCAGTGCACCGCGTCGAACCGTACCGACACCGGACAATGCCTGAACGGGGTTCAGGTTGGTTTCGATCAACTGCACGCCCAGCAGGTCGGCAACGACACCGCGACGATATTCAGGTGTGTTTGCACCACCACGGAACAGCAGCTGGAACGCGGGATCGGAGAACAGACCCTTTGTTTGCAGTGGATCGGCGTAGAAGTGATACATGCCGGTTTCAGCTACAGGAGGCACGCCATTGGCCGACATTGTTGCTTTGCCGGTCAGGATCATGTCCATGGTCAGCTTGCCGGCGTTCAGGTCATTGGCTGCGCTGATAGCCGCGGCAGTTGCGGCCATCGCATTTGCGGCTGTTGTGGATGGACGGATGACGTACGGCGCCACGGCAGACACGACAGCGTTCGCAGCAGTGCCATCGGCAACTGTGACGTTGCCAGCGAATGTCAGCACACCAGAGATACCGCCCGGAGTGGTGGACACGTTTGAACCGTCAGCAACAGCACCAACACAGCTGTACACGTCCGCGCCCACGGTGACATTGACGGCAGCGGTGCCAGTGCTGACCGGGATTACCTGACCGGCAGCATTCAGTGTGTTCTGGAAGCCGCGGATATCATCCACGTTCAGGGCTGTGCCTGGCGCGCCCAAAGTGGTACGAACACGCGTATTACCGCCCATGTAGGTGTTGAACAGCGCGATCTGCGCCAGTGCATCGACAGAGCGGAATGCCTGCTCACCCAGGGCAACACCGTTACGCAGGAACAGATTTGCAATCGCAACCTTGGAGGTCTTGATGTTCAGCTGCATGTTTGCTGCGTACTGCGCAACGCCCAGCGTGTACTGCTCCACCGAGTAGTTCTGCGGTGTCAGACCGCTGGTGATATCGCTGTTTGCAGCTGGCGACAATGGCGTGGTGATGGTAGGCAGCAGACCGGTGCGGGTCTTGGTGATCGTTTCACCGATGCCGGCCGCAAAGTTTTCGCGATCAGCAATGGCACGAAAACCGAGCTTTGCACGAAGGGATTCTTCGAATGCGCGCTCAAGGAAGGCTTGCTGAATTACAGACTGCAGTGCTGCGGGGAGGTTTTGAATTCCCATGATGATTCCTTTCAGGTAAATGAATTAAGTTTTCATTCGCCTGGAGGTCAGCTCCCGGTGCGACTGTGTTGCGTTGTTACATGCGGCTTATGGCAGGCCTAACTTCTTCTTTTCGGCCTTCCATTCAGCCGCGTCCATATCCTTAGCCGTTTTAGGCTTGGAGTTGTCCTTTTTCTTGGGTGGAGTGTCGGTATTGCTGGTGTTCGCCGCTCCTCCGAACAGATAAGGCTTTGCTTCTTTCAGCGCCTTCATCAGCTCATCAGCGCCTTCAACTTCACCAGCGTCATTCAGTTTTACTTTGGAGAGATCAGCCAGCTTCAAGCCATCCAGATCAACCATGCCGGCTTTTATTGCTTCGGCCTTCAGTTCAGCGCGAATGATCCTGTCATTTGCGGATGTTTCGCGGGCTGCGGCTGTTTCTTCAGCCTTGGCTGCAGCCTCTTCGGCAAATTTCTTTGCGGCCGCTTCTGACTCGATGGCCTTCTGTTCTGCTTCCCGCGCCCTGGTGCGGTAGGTCGCGTTTTCGCTACGTAACTCAGTCACGTATTCACGAGAGAATGTTTCAGGCTTTGATGCGGATCCACCTGCTGAACCTTCATTACCTGCTTCATTTTGAAATGTGTAACGCTTTAATTTAGGCATCTAGCCCTCCAAAGTAAAAGCCCGCATCGAGCGGGCATCGTTGCTACAAAAACAACCGCATCAAGCGGCTGGGTTATTCGGTGATAGCCGCCTTTACTTGCGCGTCCGCGTTTCTTTCCTTCATGTCAGCATCAGCCAGCGCTTTCTCTGCCTCTGCATCCTCGATATCGTATTGAGCACACAAAACCTTGATTGCTGTTAAACGGCCCATCAATCCGGCATCGCACAGCATGCGCAGGGTGCCAGCGGTTGATTGCATATCTGTGGTTGTCGGTTGATACCAGGACGGCCAGCGCAGCGCGAGAGGTGCTCCCAGCGCAATCTTGCCGACCTTCGATCCGTCCTTGTACGTCAGAGCCAGCTTGTCTGCGGCCTTAACTACCATGTTCAGAAGTTCCAGCAAAGCGCCCTCGCCGTAGCTGATACGCAAGCGGTCAGCCAGCCAGATCAACGCCTGATTTGCCAGCTCCATCGCCCTGCCCGACTGGGCTGCGCTGATCTTGTCCGCGTTCGCCCGGTTGCCGTGCATGGACTCCAGCGCAAACTCGCGCAGCATGCGTACATAATCCATCACGGCGGTAGCAGCGGTGCCGTTGATTTCCAGCAGCTTCGCATCGCCTTTCTCGTTGACAGTGATCGCGTTGCTTGCGCTCCGGACCATCGTGCCATCAGAGTATATGGGCTCTTTAATCAACAGCGTCGGATCGCTGGAATACTTCAGGCCGCGCCCAACTTGTGATAGCTGGTAATCGATCTCAATGCCTGTGTCGATTGCTTCCGCTGGGAATGTGCATGTGCCATCGATTCCGTTTCCACCAGGCAGATTCTTAATCCAAACCACCGGCACGAAGCCGAGTTTATGGTCAACCGTTTTATCCTTGTCGATTTCCGGTGCTTTTGCCGCTGCTTCAACCTTGACCGGCTGATACCAGATTTCCGATTCTTCCGTCCAGTCGCGCTGAAACCAGAAATCGACTTTTAATTCGTCGTCCTTGATTGCGTAGCCGCTATCTTTCAGCGCTTGACCCTTGACCTTGTACTTCTCGGTGACCTGTTCCAGCGTGTCGGGCGCGTCTTTCTTCCATGCGGGCGTCAGGAACTGCGTATCCATCACATCGAAGAACACGCGGGCGGCGAGGACGCGGAACAGAATCGCTACACTGCCGATGCTGCCGCGCGTGGCTGCATCGATCATTACCTCGTTGAGAGCTGATTCCTTAACAATACGCTGCAAAGCCTCCTTGGCTGTCTCTCCGCCCTTTCCGCAATCAACCTGCGGAAAATGACCTTCACTGAACAACAGCGACACAGAATCATCGACCACCAGGCGGCACAGACCATAACGAACGGATGGGCGTCGATCGCGCAGCTTGATGTATTCGCCAGCGTCGTTTTTTTCCTCGTTGAATGCGTGCTTCAGGTTGTCGTATAGCTCGCCATTCAACACCCGAGATAACATCGACAGACGGAATGTCCGGTCGGGATAATCTTTGTCCTTTCCGAATGTGGCCTGTAGGGTTTTAAACATTATCTATCCATGTGAATGATCCGCGATCGCGGTGTTGCTGGCTTAACAATCGGCCATCGTGTGTGAATCCAGTAACCCAGCGCATCAGGCGCATGATCCTTGCCGCCTTCCTTATCTGGTTCACCATTCTTGTCGTAAACCTGTTGTTCCAGGCATTCAGTCACAGTCGGTGCAGTCTGCGTATTAACCAGCAGACTACGTTTCCCGCCTGCATAAATCTGACCGTTGACAGCGTTCACGCGATCGCGCACCGGCGGATTGGTTGAGGGCGCGCGGATCGTCAGGCCTGCGTTCTGCAAGATGATCAGATCGGACTCGCCGGCGTTCTTGCTGCTGGTGTTCTGTCCGCTGGCGTCGGGATAGACCGTGATGTGGTGGCCTTTTTGCTTGTAGCGTTCTACCAGCAGCTTTGCCATCGCAGGCGTGTCGCGCACCTCAGTAAGCTCATCAACAACGATCGGACAGTTTTCGCGCTCAACGCCCAGCACCGCAGTCATGTTGTGCACGTTGAAGTCCATGCCGACGTGTAATGGTTCACCTGGTTGCAATATCGCGCTGGTGTTGTTCAGCTTGCGGTCGTAGTCCGCATACACGCTGCCGCTGGTCAGGTTGACGAACAACCCCATCAGATACGCATTTACCAGCTGCGGCGGGTAACTGGCCAGCAGCGACGGTATGTAATCGTCAGGCAGAAACCGCGCGTTGTCGTATGTGCTGGCCTGAATCAGACCGTACATTTCGGCAAGAGCGGGTTTTTCGCTTGGCAGCTTCATGAACTGCTCGTAAACGAAGCGATAACCTTCCGGCGTCGTCGTAACATCGATGCCGTTGCGCAGGCCATCGACCTTGTACCGCATCCGGGCAATGATCTTGCGCCAGGCTAACTTCGCCTTTTCCGGCTTCATTACGTCCAGCTCGTCGACCAGTGCGTTGCCGATCTTGAAGCCGACGATGGTTTCCGGTTTATCCATCGATCGGCAGATGGTCGTACCGCGGTATTTCTGCCCCTCGTAAAAGTGGATTTCCTTGTTCGACTGATTGACCTTGATACGAAGGCCCATTTCAAAGGACACTTCATCGATCGTCGGGTAAAAAATATCCCGAATCTGCGGATAGGTTGGCGCGAAGTAACCCTGATTAACCCGAGGGTTCTTCCACATTCCCGCACAGATCGCTGTGCAGCCCACCCACGTCTTGCCGGATCCGAAACCACCGACATATGCACGGAACTTGTGCGGCAGCTGCAAAAATGCAGCCTGTGGCCTAGTCAGTGTCGCCATCGCCATCCATCCTGCCGTCCACTACGTTGTAGGTGAACGTTTTCGAGTCTGGCGGTGTATCGCCTCCACCCTGGGCACCGGCCTTCATCAGCTCGATTCGCGTGCGCTCAAGCGATTCGATGCGGCCCATGATTCTGTCTATCTTCGCGTTGTAGTCGCGCTGCTTACGATGGACTTCAGCAGTGACGGTATTGGGGCCGCCGCCCTTGCGCTGGATCGTCGTGTCAATTTCCGGCGCCTTGCCATGCAGCTGCTCATGCGCCAGTTCGCGTGCCAGACGTATCCGCAAGAGCCGCAGCTCGTCGTCAACCTTCCCAGGCTCGATCTGGTCATGGAGCGCCAGCTCATCTTCTGTCAGGAACTTGCTGTATAGGCTACCGGGCTTGGCCGCATTCTTATTTCCAGACTGATCCTTTGCGCCCGTACTTTTGCCGCCATGGAACTTGCATCGCTTCGCTCCGTTAATAGGGGCTTTTTTACACAGGCTTCCTGATCGTGTTTTCGCCCCGCACAAATTTGGCACTCTGCGCCTCCTTTGCTGGGTGTTTTACTGTTCTGGAAGGCGTTCTGCGTCTGCATAGTCCGCGAAGCATTCGTCACTGACTTCAACGACGCCGCACGCTGCGACAGCTTTCTTCGGATTGCCTTTCACAAATACCAGTACGTTCTGATGTGTCTTGCCAAGCTTGCGACTTGCGCTGAACTGTTTCCCTGCGCGGATCGGCAGGCTTCCAGCTTGAGTAACCAGTATGGCTTCGTTGTAATAATCAAGACCAGCATGTCGAAAGGCGCGCACGGTATCGCCAACCAGATCGTAATAGTTGCCTTTTTTATCGCGTACTTCGCCAACAATGAAACAGGCAAAGCGGTCTATTTTCAAAAGACTGCACGCCTTTGCAATGATGTCGGCATAAGCGGTGCGAAATTTTCCATAATCCAGCGTCGAAAGATCAAGCGGATCCTCGCTGTAAACTTCCAGATCAGCATAGGGCGGGCACGAAAACATGAAATCTGCCCTGACATCAGACAAAGCCCTGTCGATCTCCCTGCTGTCACCACAATGCCATGCTGGCATAGGTTCACTTCCCTTGATGATGCCTTCGGCCTGTTCGCGGTTCGCCTCGATCTGTTCCTGGCGCAAGTCGCCGCCGATGTATTGTCGCCCTAACTTTGCGGCCACAATGCCGCGCACACTTCCACCCGAGAACGGATCAAGCACAACACCGTCCACCGGACAGAACCAGCGATATACCAATTCGCACAGCACTGGGTCGAAAATGCTGGTGCCGGTTTGTTCGACTGTGTTTCCGCCCTTCATCATTTCACCGCCAGCGAAGGCCATGCCTGGCGTGCCAGCTTTAATGCAATCCTGTTTTTTGTTCCCGCGCCCGATTTCAGATTTAATGCCAAGCGAAATCCATGCGGCCTTTCTATCTTGCCACCATCCGTCGCGTGCATTCAGCACCGAGAATGGAGGTACAAGGAAGCGATCAGCCAGCCTTACATGCGCTTCCTGTGCTGATGGGGGCGGCGTTTTCTCAGTTCCGATCAAGTCGTTCAGTTCCTGCTGGTCGAATCCCAGCAGAGCCAGGTCTACGCCTTCCTCGTTGAGCTCGTCCAACTCAACGGCCAGCATGTCGAAATCCCAGCCTGCATTCATCGCCAGCCGATTGTCGGCCAGAATGTAGGCGCGACGCTGTGCGTCTGACAGGTTCGCCAGCTCGATCACCGGAACAGATACCATACCAAGCTTGCGAGCAGCCTGTAGCCTGCCGTGACCTGCGATGATTCCGTTTTCACCATCGATAAGAATCGGGTTCGTCCAGCCGAATTCCTTGATGCTGGCCGCGATCTGCGCGACCTGTTCTTCGCTGTGCGTGCGCGCGTTCCTGGCGTAAGGGATCAGCGCATCGATGTCGCGCTGTTCGATCTTAATGCCAGGGGTCATTTCGGCCTTCATGGGGTTCGTTTCTGCAAATTCGGGGGCGCACCCATCCGCGTCGGTTTTAATGCCGACCGATTTCGCTATGTTTTGCGCTGGGCACCGCGGGCGTGTTAGGGAGGTTCCATGAAACACAATGCAAAAAACCCAGCGCTTTTAAGCAATCTGGGTTTTCGGGTGAGTTATTGAATCTACTCAACTGAGGGCCATTATCGACACAAAACGATGGGTGTCAATATTTTTTTCACATTTCCAGTAATCCAGCATCCCGCAGGACAATCTCTATCATCTGGCCGGATTGCGATTCCAGATCAGTCAGCACCTTTGAAACCTTGCTGTAATGGATCCCCGCTGTCTGCCTGTTGATGTAGCAACGCTCAGCAATTTCATCGATGGTGCTTCGCTTCCCTTTCGCTGCAAAGAATCGCTGAACGTACAGGCTGCGCATCAGGCCATTCACGGCACTACCTGCCAGTGGCTTGCGAACATAATCGGTGAGCTCAGTTATCGCGTCGAACCATTCCCTGTTCGTTTTCCAGCCACCGCAACATGGTGACCGGCATTCGCACGGCATCGATGCGGGTGCGCAGCGTGCAATCAGTGCCGCTTCCATGCGCGGCCCCAGCCCGCGAACCTTGGAACGTATCATTCCAGCCTGTCCAGCGCCATCAAGCCCGGACAAGCCCTTTCCAGACCCTAACGATGGTGCAGCCAGTTTATTCATCGCCGGGCGGTCATAGGCCTGCCCGGAAAAATGAAACGCAAAGACCAGCGCACTGTGCGCGCTTTTAAACAATGCATCATTCGTGTTTTGTTGTGCCATATAGCTTCTCCCCGATTTGTTTTACCGCTTCACGCTGAAAATAGTCCAGCCTCTTGTCATCGGCGGAAATTACCAAAATTGCATGGTCGCGCCATCCATTTTGTTTTACTTTCTCAGTGTCAATCGACACTGGCTGCAACTTCCCCAACGGGCAACGATATCCTCCTTTCACAGCGCACGCACCTCCACGGTTGCCCTGGCTGTTTCTGCGTAGCGCTTTCGCACTGTCAGATCCACAGCCTGCTTATCGTCCTTCCAGACGATCTCGTTCATCGCGTCAAAAATCCCCTTGATCACATTATCGACGTCAGGCTTGGATGTCGGAAGAATCTCATGGCTTAATGCCTGGCGCTGCTTTTTCTGGCTCCAGCTGGCGGGCGGTATTACCCACAGCCATATCTCCACCGCCACTGCGCCGTCAATCACAGACCGGCCTTGCATAGCCTCTTCTGCCTTCACCTTGACCAGGTTCTCGTAACTGGCGGTTTTTTCCGGCGTGTACGTCGTGACGAAGTTTCCACGCCTGGCGAACTTCGGGCGCCCCTTGGCCACTGGCATTCCTGGAATGATGAATGTGATTGCTTCCGCCATATTCTGCCCCTGATTATTTAAACCAACCGCTGCGCCCGATTCTGCGAAAAGTTCTGTTTGATGCACGCCAGAATGTCCGGCCTCGATGGCGATTGCTTGAATCCTTCGATCGCCTGCAGCATCGCTTCCTGGTGCAACTTGTGCGGTCTGGCCGACACCACCAGCCTTGCGCAACACTTCAGACAGGTCATGTTGTAAACGCCGTGAAATCGGCTTGTCACTGCTTTCTTGCATTCCGCGCATGTCATTTCCCTTTCCATGAAACCAGCTACCACCATCCCCAAATCAACAGCAAAATGCAGGCGAGCATTAAAAATTCGGCTTGTGACTGGCTCATGTTGACATCCTATCCAGCTTGCAGAGACATTCCTGCGCAGCCCGTTCCTCCAACAGCATCGCCTTCAGCACAAGTAAATTCTGACCGTTTTGCACGTTAATTTCGATCAGGTTGTCGATCCGCGCGATCTGCCGGTCAATGTTCTCGACTGTTACGGGTATTTGGTTCATTTCGCGCCATCCTGACCGAGCAATCTGCGCAACTTATTCGCCCTGGGTATCAGAACTATTGCTCGCATACCATTTCCTTTCCTCGCGAGCTCTTCCAATTGGCCAAAGTTTCAAGCCCTTTGGCACGCTGTTCTTTTGTCGCAGGAGGTGATGGCAGCGCCAGCACATGTGCCGCAATAACTGGTCGTTTGCACAGCGCCATGAACTCTGGAAGCGTCGGCGGGAATTTGCACTCTTCCAGCAGCCTCAAGCCTCGCACGATCTGAACTTGCGATAATTTCCGCAGGTCCCTGTTCCATTCGCGCTTAACGATTTTCATATCCACGCAGCGCCAGGCATCAGCAAAGCGCGCGCCGTACTTCCCAGACATAACCTTGAAAACACTTTCAGCCAGATCGTCAGCCGTCGACTGTGACCGGCTCTCTTCCCTGTCCGCGTCTGTTTCCGCGTTCTGGTTCATCGTCTGATCCAGTAAGTGCCGCAATGGTTTGAGCTCGCTCATGGTGAATACCTCCTGTTGTTTTTCGGGGTTTTGAATCTTTTGGCATGGACTGTGCTTGCAGCTTTGCGTGCTGCGCTGATTGCAGCAGCGCCTTGTCCCACTCTGCCTGCTTACGGCTGCGATCAGGAACGGTTAGCCAGTAGGCGATGAATTCCTGCTGCGTTGCTGGGGTGATTTCTACGCCAGCCTGCCTCGCCATGTCAGCCAGGTGATCGGATGGTTGCCAGGCCGGGTGCATCGCAAACTGTTCGTGCGCGCGTGGCTGGCTGGTAGATACTTGTAACTGTAACTGTGAGTGCAAATGCCCTGCACTTGCACCTGCACTTGCACTTGCACTTGCACTTGCACTTGCACCTGCACTTGCATGTTCCGGAAGTTCGTTATTTTTACGCTTTGCATGGCTGGAAGCCGCGGCACGCTTACGTTTCGTGCTTAATTCACGCGTCTTCGCCAGTTCGGTTTCTACTCGCTCATGTCTCCAGCCTTCAGGCGTCAGTTCGAAGTATTGTTGTAAAACAACTTGCACAGCCTGCTGTTCTTCGTTTGCAAACGCTCTGCAAATGCGATGCAATTGCTGTGCATTTGCAGGCAGTAATGATCCGGTCAAATAGTAGTGATCGAGCAGAAGTCGATAAGCGCCATGTTCCAGCATGGATAGGTGGGCTGTGTCTCGGTTGTATTCAGCAGGGTTAAAGGCGTACCAGATTAATTTCATTATTAACCCCGCCTTATAGTCCGCATTTTGTCCGCATTAGGTGCGGACAAAACACAGACATCTATCAGATCGCCCGTCATTAACCCTCTCCTTCTATATCGAGGCTTGATCGAGCGAGCAATTTAAGTGCGCGGAGGTGATCGCGACCTACACGCACAACATCGGCATCCTCAGCCAGAACATCCAGATCCACTGCTTTTAAGAAGGCGCCAAGTTTCTCAAGGGGTATGCCCTGCGATCCAGAGAGAATTCGCGACACCGTACAAGGCTTCATTCCCATTCGGCTGGCGACCATATCCTGAGATAGCCGAGCAATTTTGCTTCGTATCAGGGCTTCAATGCTGTCCATAAGTTGCTCCAGATTGCTCGGGGTCAGAAGCTACAGTGGGGCCGTTCAAGAACAGGTCAGGCCTTTCCAGTTTTACTCTTGGAGGTATACCGCGTGCGATCCAGTTAAAAACACGTTGGGGCCCGTTGTGTTTTTCGTACCCTAAAAGATCGGCAACCTTGGACGGTCCGCCCAACCTTTCGATTATTTTGGAATCGTTGCACATATCTAAATTACCTACGGAGGTTCAATATGAAAACATTAAACAGCATGTTTAAAGAAAAGTCAAACACAGCGTTTAACATCAGCGGTAGCTTTTCCACGACAATTAAACAAATGCATGAACAAATGACGCGACTATATTTAGCAGCAAAAGAGCTCAAGGAAATCGTTGGGCAGTCCGCCGTTGCGCGTGCACTAAACACATCACCTCAAACCGTTAAGAACTGGGAATCGCGCGGAATAAGTCAGCAAGGGATCCTGGATGCAGCCGGAAAGATTGGCTGTTCGCCTTTGTGGCTAAAAAGCGGTGATGGCGAAATGTCCACGCTTTCAAGCATTGAGGAAGGCCCCGATCTGCGCGGTCGTGTCCCTTTGATAAGCTGGGTTCAGGCTGGCGCATTTTCAGAGGCGATCGACCTAACGCACCCAGGCTTTGCAGAAGAGTTCATCGATACGACAGTGAAAGCACGAAGCCATACGTTCGCCCTGCGAGTTTCGGGTGATAGCATGGAGCCAGATTTCCCTGCTGGGACGATCCTGATCGTAGAACCTGAACTTGAGGCGCATGCCAATGATTTTGTAATTGTGAAGAATGGGGCCGAAGAAGCTACCTTCAAGCAGCTGGTGCGTGATGGCAGCGACTGGTACTTGAAGCCGCTGAATTCACGGTACCCGATCAAGCCATGGGATCAAAGCATTCACATCGTTGGTGTCGTCCGGGCATCAGAGCGCAAGTTCAGATAGGGAAGCAGATAGGGAAGCAGGATGGCTTTAATAAAATGCCACGAATGCGGTAATGATGTAAGCACCGAGGCGGCATCCTGCCCTAAGTGTGGCGCAAAGGTTCGCGTGGTTTCCTCGCCAATCCAGCCAAAGAACTTAACACCATGGCAAATTATTTTTGGCTTGTTTTTTGGTGTTGCCGTTATTTGGTGGCTTGCATCAGGCAATGACAAAACAGAGACAAAAGCACCGGATTCCACAAAAAGCGATGCCGAATGCCTGAATGACTTGCAGTGTGCAGGTGATAAAGGGATCGTTGCAGCAGGGGTGTATTGCAAATCATTCATCGAAAAACTTGCCTCGCATAGTGTTCGCTGGACAGATGGAACATTTGAAACAAAATTCAGCCAGTTCCGCTGGCTTGATCAAGCATCCGGAAAAATAACCTACATCGGAGATAAAGCTGAATTTCAGAATGGATTCGGCGCATTCACTCCTGTCACTTATGAATGCGATCTTGATTCAGATGGAAAAACAGTTTTAGACGTTCGTGTGAACGAAGGGCGGTTGTAAAAGACCTGTTGACTATATAAGGCTGCCGGAAAAAATATATTCCGAGATCACAGCACAGATGTACACCCAACCCGCCTGCGCGGGTTTTTTTTCGTCCGCAATTAGCCTCACGGAACCATTACGGTTCGCCATGTTTAAAAAAATATTAAACACAGTGTTGACTTCTTGTTAAACATGCTGTTTAATACACCCCATACCGCTGACGTGCGGAGATAACCAGAGGGGAGCGCCATGATCAACAAGACAAAACAAAACTGGACAGTCGGCCAAACAGTAAAGATAGGTTTCATGTCGCTGGTGGTCAAGGCTGCAGCCGGCACACAACTTTACAAGTTCGTTCCGCACAACGGCGTCGAGAAAATCGGCGTGGATGAAGCGCGCGAACTGATGGCATCCGCCGAACGCCACGCCGCACGCATTGCAGCACAAATCATCGCCAGAGTTTCAGCAAGCCGAGAAATTGACGCGCTTTTCGCATAAGACCACGCAGCCTGATAGCGATACAGGCCGATTGCAGGGCTTACGAAAGCGCCCTGACCAGCTCTAGGACGAGCGAACAACCCGATGATCGAAGCAAGTATCTACGAGAAAAAGCGACGGATTCGGCAAGGTGCAAAGCGAGAGCGGCTTACGGCTTACTTGGCAACACTGGCCAGATCGGTGCGAGCGGTGGAAGGCCGCAATAATTCAACGGAGGACGAAATGCAGAAACTTCAATTTCAAGGAACGCAAGCCGAAGGCATGGAGCGCCAATTCGCGCAGATTTTCAATCAGCAACCGATGCAGCGCCATTTTGTAAAGAACGACGAATCAGGACTGCGCAAGGTGATTGTCACTCGCACGGTAAAGGTTGATGGGCGCATGGCGATTCGTAGTGAGGTTGCGAAATGAGCAACGAATCTGATGAATATCAGGACATGTCAATCGGCTGGATGATCTTCATGATCTGCGTGTTTGGCTTGTTTATAGCACTGACGGGGGCGCTATGAACGACGACCTGGACGACATCGAGTTCAGTGCAGCACCGGCGCTATGGATCTGTTTTGTTGTTGCGATCCTCATCGGGCTGCTGGTGGTGCGATGAAATTCTTACGGAAATTAACAATGCGGGTTGGCCACTACCGGGATCTGCGAAAACTGAAGCACACAATCCGCGCAGCATGGTTTCAATCATCGCTGTGCATCGACAACCAACGGAGGATCAAATGAATACTGAAGTCGCAACACAAGATATTAACACCATTCAGGACAGCCGCACCTCTTCGCTGGCTCTGATCACCAATGACGGGAATATGTCTCGTCTGATGACGCTGGCAAAGCTTATGGCCACCAGCAAGGTGACTGTGCCGAAGCACTTGCAGAACAGCGAAGGCGACTGCATGGCGATCATTATTCAGGCGACGAACTGGGGCATGAACCCGTTTGCTGTGGCTCAGAAAACACACCTGGTCAACGGCGTGCTGGGCTACGAGGCGCAGCTGGTGAACGCGGTGATCTGCGCATCAGGGGCGATCGTCGGCGGCTTTGAATATGAGTACCAGGGCGAAGGTCTGGCGATGGAATGTCGCGTCGGTGCGGTGGTTCGCGGCAAGTCATCGGTTACGTGGGGCGAGTGGCTGTGTGTGAATTCAGTCAAAACAAAGAATTCGCCACTGTGGGCCACCAATCCAAAACAGCAGCTCGGTTACTTGCAGGTAAAGAACTGGGGTCGTCAGTATGCACCAGGCGCAATCCTCGGGGTTTACTCGGTTGATGAAATTGAAGAGATAGAAATCAACCCATCAGAACGCGCCACAGAAACCGAAAAACCAAAAGCACCCGAAAAACCAGCGCTCGAATACTGCACCGAAGAACGTTTTAGCGAAATGTCGGTGGATATTTGCGACGAAGAAACGGGGGAAATTAAAAAAATGGGCTGGCGCTCGATTGTTCAATCGGGGAAAAAATCAGCCGCTGCGCTGATCGCCATGATTGAAACAAAGTACCTGTTCACTGACGAACAGAAAATCGAAATCAACGGATGGGAGCAAAAATAATGAAAATCAGCGAACTTATCCAAGGAACTCCGGCCTGGTACGAACATCGCGCTGCACACTTTAACGCCTCAGACGCACCGGCAATGATGGGAGTCAGTAAGTACAAAACACGCGATCAGCTGGTCAAGGAATTCGCCACAGGCATCACGCAGGAATTCGATGCGGCTACTGAGCGCAGATTCGCAGATGGCCACCGCTTTGAATCACTGGCGCGGCCATTGGCCGAGAAGATCATCGGCGACGAGCTGTATCCAGTTGTCGGCACGAATGGCAAATATTCAGCAAGCTTCGACGGCATCACATTTGACGAGGGTATCTACAGCGAACACAAGACGCTTAATGACGAATTGCGTGCCTGTCACTCCACTGACGATCTTCACATTCAATACAAAATCCAGATGGAACACCAGGGGCTGGTATGCGGCGGATCAAAATGCCTGTTCATGGCCTCAAGGTTTGACCAGAACGACGAGCTGGTTGAGGAGGTTCATTTTTGGTACACGCCAGATCCTGAGCTGCGCGCCCAGATCGTCGCGGGCTGGGATCGGTTCGCCATTGACGTTGCCAACTACAAGCACGTCGAAGTCGCACCGGAAGTTATCGCCGCGCCTGTCATGGATCTGCCAGCCCTGTCTATCCAGGTGAGTGGGTCAATCAGCCTGATCAGTAACCTTGAACGATTCGGCAAGCGCCTGAATGATTTTGTGGCAGCGATCAACAAAGAGCCATCCGACGATCAAGGATTTGCAGATGCTGAAGCGGCAATCAAGACACTGCAAACCGCACAGGATGCGCTGGAAGCTGCCGAGAATAACGCCCTGTCAGCAACACCTGATCTGGACGACATGAAGCGCACGGTCAAGCTTTACGCCGATACAGCGCGCACTACGCGACTGATGCTTGAGAAGATAGTCAAGGCACGCAAGGAATCCATCAGGATTGATATTGTTCAGGCCGCAAAGACTGAATTTGCCGACCACTGCCGCGCTTTGGAATTGGAAATCAAGCCGATCACGCTGAAGTCCGGCATGCCGGACTTCGCTGGTGCTATCAAAGGCAAAAAGACCATCGCCAGCCTTCGGGAAGCGGCAGCCACCGCCCTGCGCAACGGAAAAATGGAAGCCGACACACTGGCCGCTGATATTCGCACAAAGCTCGCCTGGTGCAAGGAATCGTCCGCCGGCTTCGGTTTCCTGTTCGCAGACTTGCAAGCAATCATCACCAGCAACGGGCTGGAAGCGTTTCAGGCCATCGTGTCGCGCCGTATCGACGACCACAAGGCAGCCGAAGCCGCCAAGGTTGAAGCACAGCGCATCGCTATGCAGGAAGAGGCTGACCGCAAAGCCAAGGTCGAAGCAGATGCAGTACTCGCTGCCGAGCGCGCCAAGATGGAAGCGGAGGTAAAAGAAGCGGCCGCAGAAGCCGAGCGCGGACGAGTTGCCGAGATTGCCAGGCTTGAGCGGGAAGCGGCTGAAACTCAGCGCCTTGTCGATGAAGCGAAGACACAGACTGAAGTGCGGCCCACCAAAGCAGCGCCTACCCTGGCTGAAGTTCTCCATGCGATAGCGCCAGCGCAGGTCGCGGAAGCCTTGGCGCCCACCACACGCGGCCGCCCGACAAAGATGCAGATGATCGAAGCGGTTGCCAAGGAATTCAGCGTCTCAGTCCTGACCGCTGACGAATGGATCCGCGGTGCTTTCGGCCAGATAGCAGCTTAACTTTTCAACTTCACACAAGGAACCTACACCATGAACACAAAAAACAAAAACATCGCCCTGCAGCCTGTCGAATCATCGCAGATCGCCGCAATCGGACACAACCATGAAACCAACACGCTGGCCATCCAGTTCAGCCCACGTCGCGACGGCACGCCCGGCAGCATCTACCACTACGCGAACTTTGATTCCGCAGCCTTCGCGGCTTTCAAGGGCGCTGAATCAATCGGGTCGTATTTCGGCAAGTTCATCAAGCCGATGACTGAAAAGCACCCGTTTGTGAAGGTGACGGCAGCGCAGTAATAACCAGTTTGGGGGAAAGCTGCATCGATGCCGAATATCCCCCAGGCAAAGATGCATAAAGTACCCCACCAAATGCATAAATTAATGTGAAAAGGACATAAGACCATGAACTCACCTAAAGACTTCCGCACCATGACCGCAGACAGCATTGGCAAAGACATTCTGTCCGCACTGGTCACAGAACTGAAATTGCTGCCGGACTCCTGGCCGAAAATCCCAAAAATCCAACAGGACGACATCATCGATCGCTTGCGCGAGCGCGTTGCAGATAACGTCAGGATGGCTGTTCACCTGCTGGCCGCGGAAGGGCGCACCGTTGTTGCCGGTGACCTCGACCAGATCACCATCAAGGATGGCGTGAAAGCAGTAATCAAGTTCGGTTCAAACGCCGCGAACCTGCACGAACTTTATGACGTGGCCGGCAAAGCGGTGCTTCTGGTTGTCGCTCACTCCGCACAGCACACCGGGGGCATGGATGAAATCCACGGCGAGGCAGATCAGCGCGGCCTCGATCTTGGTCATGAGTACAAACCGAACAGCGATGGCGAAGGAATGGGCGGCAACGTCATCGAGGGCGAAGCGCGCGGGCTGCCCTCACCGGAAGATTTGACCGTCACCGAAGAGCAGCTGGACGCGGCATACGACGATGGCTATGTCGCGGCCAATGACGGAAAACCACAAAGCGACTGCCCGGTCATGGCAGGAAAGCTCTGCATCGAGTGGGTTAAGGGCTGGAAGCACCGGCACGAAGAAAACGACCCGGTGAAAACAGCCAAGCTGGGCGAGTTGCCGAACGAACATGGAGTTTACACATGCGTACCTGATGAAGCGATTGAGTGGGACGCGAAAAACGACGGCGTGGTTATCCAATTGCTTGAACTTGAAAACGGCAAGTGGTTGCACACCATCAGCATTGATATCGGAGACAGCCACAGCAGCGGTCCATTGGCTATTCGCCACGACAGCACTTTCAGCCGCGACGATGCGCTTCGTATTGTCCAGGGCAAGCTGGTGAAAATCTATGCCAAGGGCGAAGCATCCGGACTCAAGGGCAAGGCGCTCAAAGACTTTACCGACTTTGTGAATGGCCTGATCGAAACAGACGAGCGGAAGGCAGCTTAATCATGAAAACTGAAACCAAACCAGACGCACCGACAAAGATCATCCGCCTGCCTGTCGTACTTGATCGCGTCGGTTTGAAGCGGACGGCAGTCTACGACCGGATCAAGGGCGGCGAATTCCCGAAGCCGATCAAGCTGGGCCGCGTAAGCGGCTGGGTTGAGGCCGAGATACAGGATTGGATCCAGAAGCATATTGACGATCAGCGGGAGGCGGCGTGAGTGTGCTATGCGTTGGTGCGCTGGTTCGCACTTCATACGATACGGGGCCATATCGGATCACCGAATTGCATGGCCCATGCACCTGTGCGCATGTTCTTGCTCAGATAAACCGCATGGGCGAAAAACTCCCCGCGTCGGAACCGCACTTTCATCTGACGTGCATTTGGGAAGGCGCCAAATTCCCCGGAAGCAATCACCGGTATGACCCCAGCTATCTGAATTATTACCGAGAAGATGGAACGAATGTATTTAGCGATGACACATTATTTTTTGAAGGGATGGCGCAGGGCGTGACCGGTGATTTATTTGGGGTGACAGCATGAAAAATAGCCGAAACATTCTCAATCCGCGCGCGATCTGGACGCCTGATCAGCTTGCCTTGTGTAAAAAGCTGTACCCGCATCACAAGACAGAAAAGATCGCGCCGCAGCTTGATAAAACAGCCGCACAGGTTTACAGCAAGGCAGCATGGCTAGGCCTGAAAAAGACAGCGGAGTATCTGGCAACCCCTGATGCCGGCCGCCTGCAGCGCGGTGAAAACATCGGCAAGTCGAATCGGTTCTTAAAAGGTCATGTGCCAGCCAATAAAGGCGTTAAGGGAATCAGCTACCCTGGCACGGAAGCGACTCGGTTCAAGAAAGGCAACAAGCCGCACACATGGCAACCGATCGGGACCGAGCGTTTCAGCAAAGAAGGGTATCTGCAGGTGAAGATCAGCGACACCGGCGTGACCAGACGCGACTATGCGCCAGTGCACCAGCTGGTCTGGCAGCTGCATCACGGTGACATACCTGAAAAGCATCACGTCGCTTTCAAGGACGGAGACAAGACAAAGAAAATCGTCATCGAAAACCTTGAGCTGGTGTCTTACGCAGAAATGATGAAACGGAACACCCTGCACAACTACCCGAAGGAAATCGCAGAGCTTATTCAGCTGCGCGGAGTGGTCAATCGCAAAATCAACAGGAGGATTAAAGATGAACAATCAGACAGCCCAGCTTCAGCCAGTAAATGATGTTACCGCACTACGCACAACCTTGTTCGACACACTGCGCGCTCTGGGTGACAAAGAGAACCCGATGGATATTGACCGCGCCAAGGCCATCAACGAGGTGGCTCAAACCATCATCAACAGCGCCAAGGTCGAGGTTGATGCGCTCAAGATCATCGGCGGTACCGGAAGCGGGTTTATCCCGGCGTTGCCACCTCAGAAACCTGAGCCGAGGCCTGCGCTTGAGAATTTGCGGGACAAAGGAATATTGCCGAAGAAATATGGCTCGTCAGTAGTAGTCAGCAACCCTGCGCCAGGTGTAACCCGGCACATCATGAAGTAACCACAACCACCAAGGAGAAAAGCACC
>JAEHJW020007032.1_pt1 | contig 37608 bp, 53 predicted proteins | sample 9271431 | NCBI WGS metagenome assembly JAEHJW02 | reverse complement strand
CAGGGATTGGCCGGGTCAATTCGGTTGCCGTCCTCGTCGTACTGTCGAGCCTCGATGGCGGCGGCGTAGGTATCAACCAGGCGTCGGCGCAAATCGGCAGGCATTGTCTTCGCGGGCATAGCGGCTCCTTTCGTGTCACATCGGATCGCCAGGGCGAGCCGGGTCGTTTTTCCCCGCCCACCAGGCACCCACAATTCCAATGGCAATCGCCATCCCGATGGCGACGGTCCAGTGCCAAGTCCAGTGGTTCAGGTCCATGGTCACCCTCCGCACCATCCGCTCGCGCATCGCGCAGATTGTGGGCGGAGGTCTATATAGCCCTGGTCTTCGTCATATTTCCCCCGAGGAGAATTCGCCCAGGCGACAATCGCTCGGATTCCCGTGGCCCCCATCTTTTTGGCTGGGCGAAACGCTACGCGTGGTTTGCCGGCCTTGGTGAACCCGGCCAACTCCTCTAGCCTTTCGGTTTTGATGATGTCGTATTCAGACATCGAGGCTAGGTCTTCCTTGTTGGCATTGATGCAGGGCTCGCATTCTTTCGAGCGGTGAAGCAGAACGTCGAAGCCAGCGCGCCGCACAAGTTCATTGCGGGCGCCCTCCAAATGGAAAACAAGCGGCTGCCACAGCGGGCGGCCAGCATGTTTGTCACTCTCTTCCACCCATTCCGGCGCGTCGGCGCGATAGGCGCTTTCTTCGCGCCTCACGCCTGTCAGGCAAATGGAGTCCTTCCCAGGATCGACTTCCGCCATCCACTTTTGAGCCGGGATGATCTTCAGTTGCTCCGTGCAGAACTGCATCCCGTTGCAGGGCCAGCCGCGTTCTTTGATGACCAGAGCCTCCATACCGATAGACGGGATTCGGACAGGGTCAAAACCAAGAGAACGCACCCAGGCTTCACATTTCTGGACGCGGTCGCCCCACCAGTAGGTGGCCCACCCAGTTTCGGAATAGGCCACGGCCACATTCTTCAGGCCACGCTCGTATGCCCACTGGATCAGGGCCACGCTGTCATTCCCGTAGCTGGAGAAGATGATGTGGTCGTAGGGCATCCGAGGCTCCTCTTCACTTCCAGCGGCCTCGGCCGCATCCATCTCATTGACACCATCCTATAACCGCTATATCGTGGTTGTCAACAACTGCTATATGGCGATTATGAAAAAGCCAGGCCCTCCCAAGGAATATCCCGAAACCATGTTGGTACAGTTGCCCGAAGGGGCGAAGGCCAAGGTGCGCGAGGTGCTGGAGAACGGCGAAACCCTCGGCCGTTTCGCGCGGGAAGCCATCCTGGAGCGGGCCGCAAAACGCGCCAAACGGCGCACAAAGGGCCGCGCACATGGATCTTGAGAAATCTCAAGCGCACCCCCTCACGACAAGTGAGATAGACCCGGGCGCCCCGGAAAGCCCACCCTGTTGCGCCAGGGGGCTCCTTCCAATTCGGCGGAGCGTGATGGAATTGGTGGGAGGGGAATGGCGCCCCCGCCGCCGGCCCTCGCGAAGCGGGGGCTAGGTTAGGCGGGGCTAGTTGTCCGGTCGTTCCTGGGATTCGATGTACTGCTTGATGACGGAGAGGGGCGCGCCGCCGCAGGAGATGACGCAGTAGGATCGGCTCCAGAGGACGGGCTTGGAGTAGAAGCGATCGACCCGCTGGCGATGGTCGTTGCGCAGGCGCCGGCTAGTGCCGGTCTTCAGGGCGTTGACGAAATCGGCCAGGGCATGCTTGGGCGGCAGCGTGAACAGCAGATGGACATGATCGGGCTCGCCGTTGACCTCGATCAGCCGCCCGCCCCAAGCCTCGACCCTTTCCCGCGCATGGGCTTCGAAATCGCCTAGCATGGCGGCGTCGAGCACCTTGCGGCGGTACTTCGTCACGATAACCAAGTGATAGTGTAGCGCATAAACGCAATGGAATAGCGCATCTAGCTCTTGTTGGGCCATGGCGACCATTGTATACTCCAGCCCATGGAACGACGCAAGATCACCTATCGCCTTTACCCGTCCAAGGGCCAGACCGAGGCCCTGGGGATGCTCTTGCGCTCGCACCAGCAGCTTTACAACGCCGCCCTCGAACAGCGCATCGACGCCTGGCGCCGGCGGCGGGTGTCGCTCAGCTATCAAGACCAGTGCAAGGAACTGACCTCGCTCCGGGCCGAATGTCCCGAGTTCACCGTCGCCAATTGCTCCAGCCAGCAGCGCACACTCCGCCGTCTGGATATCGCTTTCCAGGCATTCTTTCGCCGGGTGGCGGCGCGGGGCGAGCGGGCCGGCTTCCCGCGCTTCAAGAGCCTCGACGCCTTTCCCGGCTTCGGCTTCAAGAGCCATGGCGACGGCTGGCGGTTCACGCCGGGGGCGGACTGGAAGCACGGGCGGCTACGGTTGCAGGGCGTCGGCACCATCAAGGCACGCGGACAGGCCCGTCAGGCGGGCGAGATCAAGTCCTGCGAGATGCTGCATCGCGACGGCCAATGGCTGCTGTCGCTCACCATCGAATGCGCGACAATCGAGCGCCAGGGCGGCTGCGCCGCCTGCGGTCTCGATTGGGGCGTCGAGAGCTTCGCGACCCTGGCGCTGGACGATGGCGGCGAACACATCGTCGCCAATCCGCGCCGTGTCGCCAAGGCGGCCAAGGAACTGCGCAAGGCCCAACGGGCGCTGGCCCGCAAGAGACGGGGCGGCAAGACCCGCCAGCGGGCGCGCAAGGCGGTCTCCCGCCTGCACCGTCGCCTCGCCAACCAGCGCAAGGAGTTCCTGCACCAGACCAGCGCCGCCCTGGTCGCCCGGTTCGCGATGATCGCGACCGAGGACTTGTCGATCCGCAACATGACCGCCTCGGCCAAGGGCAATGCCGCCCAGCCGGGAAAGAATGTCAGGGCCAAAGCCGGCCTCAATCGTGAAATCCTCGATACCGCGCCAGGGGCTTTCCTGGCCATGCTGCGTTACAAGGCGACGGAAGCCGGGACGGAGTACATCGAGGTGCCGACGCGCAAGCTCAAGCCAAGCCAGACCTGCCCGGCCTGCGGGCGCGTCGAGAAAAAACCGTTGCGCCAGCGCCATCACGCATGCCCCGCCTGCGGTCACACCGCCAGCCGGGACGGCGCCGCCGCGCGGGTCATGCTCAATTGGGCGATGGCGCAACTCGCGTCACCGGGTCGGGAACCGGCCCGTCAGGTGGAGACAAGCGCGGACATCAGTCCGCCTGCCACCGAAACTCCATCCATGGCCGCTTAGCGGACTTGGATGGAGTAGTTCATGCTCACGACGTCGCCGAACGGCGCGCGGGTCTGGCGCCCGGTCACCGCCCACAGGGTGGGAATGCCGGGATCGGCCGGCCAGCGGTCGCCATAGATGAGGTCCGTCAGGCACACCAGCGCCACCGGCGCCGGGTTCATCTCCGCCACCCAGGTGAAGGCGCTGCGCAGGTCGGTGCCCCCGCCGCCCTGGGCCTTGAGCGTGAGCGGGAAGTCGTCGGGGGTGAACTCCTCGATGCCCCGGATCTTGATGTCGGCGTAGATCACCGTGACCTTGGACGGCACGGTGTCGGCGGCGATGGCGTTGATCTCGGCGGCGAAGGCGGAAAACTGGCGCTCATTGATAGATCCCGAGGTATCGACCAGCACCACCACCTCGCCCATGCCGACCGGCTTGGAGGCGGGGAAGTAGATGCCGGAGGCGAGCATGCGGCGGTTGGGGCGCGACCAGGTCGACTCGGTCCGGCTCTTGTCGGTGAAGAAGCGGCGCAGCAGGTCGCGCCAATCCGCCTTGGGCGCCACCAACGCACGTGCCAGGCGCTCCAGGTCGCCGGGCAGTTTGCCGGCCGCCTTGGAGGCTTGGGCGGCCTGGGCCACCGCCACCTCCCACTCGCGGGCCCCGGCTTCCATGTCCGCCTCGGTGGCGGTGCCGCCGTCCGCGGCCGGCATGTCGATCACCGCGCCGCAGCCGCCGGGATCGTCGTCCTGTCCGCCCTGGGGCGAGGAAGGGGACTGCCCCGCCCCCTGAGACGGGCTTTGGCCTTTCTGGTCCTGGCGTCCCGATTTTCCGCCCTGCTGTTGATCCTGCTCCTCGGCCTCCAGGATCGCGTAGATGGATTCGGCGCTCTTGCCGGGAAAGCGGGGATCGACCGAGCCGCCGCCGGGCAGGCGGAAGCCGGCCGCCACCAGTTCCGGGTCGATGGCGTGATCGCAGGCCAGGTTCCAGCGCTTGGGATCGCGGGAGCCGCGGCGCACGGCGTGTCCCATCGCCGCGTGCATGACACAGTGGGCGAACACCGCCTGTAGCTCGGGAGCGCACAGGTCGCGCACCCAGTCGGGGTTGAACTCGACGGCGATGCCGTTGGTCCGGGCGGTCTTGATCTGGGTGTTCTCGCGCACTTCCAGCCGCAGGGCCAGCATCCCGAAGAACGGCTGCCCCAGCACCAGGCCGGTGCGGGCCTCGGTCAACTTCCTCTCGACATCCAACTGCATGATGTCCTCCAGATCGATCCGCGAAGGGCCGCGGCGGATCGGGGCGGCGCACCGTCCCTCACCGTCGGGGTCCTCTATTTATTTCGACGATCCACCCCGGCGATGCGCATGGCATTGCGCTCGCGGCGGAGTTCCTCCAGTTTTTCCATGTCGTAGGGGGCTGGCCTGATGGTGCAAAGCATATCCGCCCACCCAAAGTGGGTAGACCCGCGCATGTGCTTACGTACATAGACTTCAACATCAGGGTCGTGGCGGTTCTGCCGCCAATGGTCGGACACCCAATTCAGCAATGACTCACGGCGGTCACGGCCTTCAGGGAGGTCCCGAAATCTGAAGAATTCTTTGATTCCGGTTGGGTCGGTTGCGAAGCGAATGGATGGGGTGCCCCTTCTCCCGAGGGACACGCCCCACTGGTAGCGTTGATTAAGAGCAATTCCCATCATCACGGACGGGATTTGTGCGTCGTCGGCTGGCATCGGAGTATCGGCTTCGCGAATCCCCTTGGCGGTGAACCGCACGTGGCCGTTGGCCTCCGCCCATTTCCCTCCAACCCAGACGTAGACGCCAGCGGCGGTAAACATCCTCCTGTCGATGGTCTCAGCATAATCCATCCGCAGCATGTAGGGGCTGAAGCGGGTGACAGAGCCGCGACATTCCCTGGGGGTGATGGTGCGCACCTTGACGAGACGCACGCCACCGCCCTCGGTTTCGATGATGGCGGCGGTATCCATCGGCCAGACGATTGTTGGATCGGGGATGTCCTCTGGAGGAAATATCCACCAATCCTCATCTGTCAGGCCGAATCCGAGCGGTTCCAGTTCCGTAAATGTTGCCAATGGTGGCGGTTTGAGCCACCCGGAGCGAGTGTCTGGCGAGAGGGGGGCCAGGTCAAACTTGCGGACTTCCGCAATCACCCGGTTTGCGGCGGAGCGCAGTTTCACCCGCTTCCCCTCAATTCCAGTAATGATCCGTCCGGCCATAGCGGTCTCCTTAGTTCACATATCCGCCCATCTGGGCGAGGATGGCGTCGGCCGCCGCCAGGGTGGCCATGCGCTTGCCCTCGTCCTTGCGGAGCGTGTCCGCGTCGTGCAGGCACAGGGTCTCGCGCAGGACGGCGACCATGTCGTCCAGCTTCGGGTCCTGGGTGAAGTTGAGGCGCGGCAGCAAGTCCACCAGTTCGCGCACGTTCTCGACCAGCGAGTCGCGGAACGCGCCCTCGACCTTGTTGGTGTCGGGGGTGATGCGGTAGGCGCGCAGGCGCTCGGCCATGCGCCCGACCACCCCGGCGATGCGCTGGTACAAATCCGTGGTGGCGCCCTCGGCGGCGGCGCGGACGTCGCGCTCGATGGTACGGCGGATCGAGTCCGCGGTCTCGCCCGAAAGGTCGACGCGCAGATCCTGGGCATCGGGGAACGGGAGGAAGCCGACGCGGATGCCGAACAGCCGGCCGACGTCGCTGGGATAGTCGGCCTCGCGGTAGAGCGTGTTGAGCCGCAGCTTGGCGGCGGCCTGGATGCGGGGGAAGTCGGCGACGAAATCGGCCACGGCGCGGTCGAAGGAGTCCTTCAACTCGTACATCCGCTGGCGGTAGGTGATGAAGTTGGCCGTCGGCAGGACGCGGGCGCCGTCGTCAAGCCAGGGCAGGGTTTCGGTGTAGTGGTGGTCGCGGAGCGCCGAGACCGCCTTGGTGAGGGCCTCCAGGTCCTTCTTGTCGATCAGCACCTTGTTGTAGCGGCCGGCGTCGGTGGCGACGCCGTGGGTGCGCGCCACCTCGGCGGTGACGGTGCGGTCGAGGGAGCGGCCCGACCACTGGGAGATGGTCAGGCGGACCAGCATGGCACGCGAGGAGAGGGCGGCGCGGTCGGCCCCGGAACGGGTGACAATGGATTGTGTGTTCATTTTTAACTCCTCAACACATAGATGGTTCAGATGATGGTGCCGTGGGTGGCGGCCCAGGTGGTGAAGGCGGGATGGGATTGCAACTTGGGCTCGCGCGCCATCACGTCGTGGATGCAGGAGGCGGCGTACTCGGCCGGCAGGCGCGCCAGGTAGGTGGTGACGCGGTCGAAGTTGGACTCGGTGACCCGCCGGGCCAGGGCGGAAGTGATCGCGTAGAGAACCGCCGGCTTGCCCTCGGGCACCTCGGCCGTGGCCGGCGCCATCAAGATCCCGTCGATGCTCGGCATGTCCCGGAACACGCGCAGGAACCCGGCGAATTCGGCTGAGGCGCCCTCGCCCACCGTGCCGCGGTAGATCTCGTGTTCGATGCCCAACGGCGCCTGGGACGAGGCGTCGAGGATCTCGGAGACAAACTGCCAGGACCGCGGGGTCGGGAACGCCTTGTCCGTGCCCTGCGGGCCGCCCTCGGCGCGCAGCAGCTCGGGGCGGAAGCGCAGGAAGGCAATGACCTCGACGCGGATGCCGGCCTTGACCGCCCAGCCGCACCAGTCGCCCAGGTCGACCTCGTAGTCGAGATGCACCAGGCGGTTGGCCAGTGGGCTGGGCATCCGGTAGGTAACGCCGCGGTCGGACTCGCGGTTACCGGCCGCGATGATGTAGCAGTCCGGGGAAAGCTGGAAGTCGCCGATCCGGTGGTCAAGCATGATTTGATACCCAACCGCCTGGGTGGCGGGCGCGGCATTGTTGAATTCGTCGAAGAACAGCAGGCTCGGACCGCTGGTCAGGTCGGGCAGTTCCGCCGGCGCGTGGTAGACGGTGCGGCCGTTCTGTATCCCTGGAATGCCGCGCATGTCGACCGGCTCGCAGTAGACCATGCGGAAGTCGATCAGGCGCAGTCCGGCCTGCTGGGCGAACTGCTTGATGATGTCGCTCTTGCCGACGCCCGGCGGCCCCCACAGGAACGCAGGCCGGCGGATGCCGTGGAGGAGGGTGAGGGTGCGGGAGATGTCGGTGGGCTTCATCGCGCGGCCCTCCGGTCCAGGTCCCCCGTCCCGGCCCGGCGCAGGCCCCACTCGTCCTCGACGAGTCGCGCCACGGTCACCATGGGGCCGACCTCGCGCTTCAGCGCTTCCAGGCACTCGGCCTGGCTGCCGCGGGCGACGACTCGCGCGCCCTGCACCAACTCGTATTTCATTTCCGTCTCCTTCCGAGAGCCGGCCCCACACGGGCCGGGATGGATGATCCCATCGTGCTGGGTCCCTGGGATTCCCCCAGAGGCCCAGCCCGCCAGGATCACAGGAACAGGGCCGGCAGGGCTGCGACCATGCCGAGGAGAATGAGAAGCAGGGCGACGAACATCTGCTCGCGCGCCTCCTCCGGCTCGAACGGGTCGCGCATGGCTCAGTCCTCCAGGTCGGTGATGGCGCAGTTCCACGGGTTGGTGACGCGCACCCGCCCGCCGTCCTCGTCGATCATCGTGAACGGCGAGTCCAGGTCGTAGAGCGTCAGGGTGCGGCCGTCGCTCATGCGCCGCGCCCCCACCGGGCAGCCCTTGACGATGCGGCCGATGACGTCGGCGTCGGGAGAAGACACCTCAACGAGGATGCCGGGCCCGGTGGTCTCGAAGATCAGGCCGCCGTGCGGCAGCAGGGAATCGGTGTAGGTGGCCATGGTTCAATCCTCCCCCTTGACGTTCACAGAAATTGCCCCGCCGAAGCCGGCGAGAGGGTTGGGTCGGCTGTACCCGCGAGCGTAGGTGTTTGCGATCAGCCATTGAAGGGCGGCGAACCGCGACATGGCTGTGAGGTTGGGAATCTTGATCTTCCGACTGCGGACGGAGTAGACGCGGCCATCCCATTCGACGGTTGGCATTGGGGTGCGGCGACGTGCGATAGCCATAGTTCAATCCTCCATCCGGGTCAGGGTGACCACGAACTCCGTTCGAACGCCCACCAGGACGGGGCGGTGGTGGTGCAGGGCGTCGACGATGTCGGCCACCGCCTGCGGCGGCAGGCCATCAATGTTGTCGGCGACGAACTCCCCCAGGGTGGTGTCGTGCACGGCGTCTCCGACCCGCACGGTGATGCGCCACCGCTGCGGCGCCTCGATAAGGTGATGGGCGGACATGGATCAGCCCTCCGCCCGCGGCTTGGCGCCGGTGGCCTTGGCAATAGCGGCCCGCGCCGTCAGGATCGGGTGATTGTCGGGGATCGCCGTTCCTTCCGGCCCCATCAGGTCGGTGACCCAACCTTGAAGCGCCCGCAGCGCGTCCAGCAATTCCGGCGCCGCCGCGATCAGGTGGGCATCGCCGTAGGCGTTCTCGCCCTCGCAGGTGCAGACGCGGCCGAGCCCGTCAGGGGCGACCACATACTGGTCACGGCGCAGCCGCGGGCTGCCGTCGCCGTCGCTCTCGTAGTACCAGGGACCGGGGGTGTGCTTCATCGTCGTGTCCTCCTGATTTTCGGTCTCACCTCAGCCCCGGAACCACACCCGGGGCTGGAGAGAGGGGCCGCTTTACCCGGCGGCCCAGCGGGGATCAGTCCGTCAGTGTTAGGCTACATTAGGATCTTCCCGGAATTGCGCATTTCATCCGCGAGAGCGCGAAGCCGGGCTTCGGACTTCGCTGCCCGTTGAGCCATATCGCGTTGCCAGGCAATGCGCGAGGCGCGGAACCGTTCGACGGTCTCATGGGCACAATCCGCATAGAATAGCGCCGCATTGATTCGCCATTCGACTGGCTGGTTGTACCAGATGTTGGGGACCGAGACCCGTTGACCGGTAGTGTCCTCGTAGACGAGCAAGCCGGTGCGGATGGTGCCTTCGACCATCCTGAACGGACGATCTGAGGGGACGGCTTGGGCGAATGATGGTTTCATGGTCGTGTCATCCTGAGGGATAATCCTGGTCGGGCGGCACCCACACGCACACCCAACGCATTGTCAGGATATTATCCAGTCAATGTGTTGTCAAGATATTATCCAGTCAACGAGTTGACCGGACAAACCGGGCAAGCCCGAACCCCCAGGCATCTTGCCGGTCTTCGGCTTTCGGCCTATACCAGAGGGAGAGGTCAACTACGCAGACGGGATAGCCACACATGCCCGCTCACCCGCGGCATACACCAGAGACATGGGCCGCCGTCCGTGCCGAGGTCGAGGCCGGAGACACAATCCCTGCCGCCGCCGCCCGCCACGGCCTCCACCCGGCCAGCGTCTATGAGCGCGCCGGGAAGGAAAAGTGGTATAGGCGGAAGCACGTCCCGACGCCTCCGCCTCCGCGCGAATCCACACATCCACAAAACCCGAAGCCCGAAGCCCGAAGCAAACCCGAAGCCAGAACCCCGAAACCCGAAGAACCTCGGGAAGCCGTTACGTCCCGGCGTTCCCGCCCCAATTTGCCGCGCCTCATCCCGTGGGCGCCCGGCCGCTCCGGCAACCCGGCCGGCGTGCCGCGGACGGCGGTCGAGGCCAAGCGGCTATGCCAGCGCCTGGTGCCCGATGCGGTACTGCGAGCCCATCAGATGATGATGTGCGACGATCCGCAGGTTGCCGCAGTAGGCACAAAATTCATTCTCGACCACGGCATGCCAAAGAAGGACCCGCCGCCGGTTAAAGCCCCGCCGCCGCTGGATTTCTCCACCATGACGCTGGAGCAGATGGACGCGCTGGACGTGGCGTTGACCGCGCTGGCCGAGGCGCAGCGGCTGGAGGAGGTGCGGCGCCGTGACCTGGGGCTGCCGGCCGAGGCGGAGGAGCCGCTGGAGGGCGAGGTAATGGCGCCGGAGGAGCCGGCCGCCGATGTGCAGCCGCTCCGGGATGACGGGGCGGCCCCGGTGATCGAGGCGGAGTGCGTGGACCTGGATCTGACGGCCTGGTAGAGGGGAGGAGTAGCGCGATGGCGAAGGCAAAAGCCGAAGGGGGAAAGCCGAAGGCCGACGATGTTCGCCGTCCGGCTTCGGGCTTCGTCGGGCATGACGGGCGGGAACGGCACGCCATTGACCGGGCGTGGCAGCGCTACCGGCTGGTGCTGGTGGTCGAGGACATCCGGCAGATGGAGGCAAGAATCGCCACCGGTCTGGGCCAGATCGTGCGCCGCCAGGTCGATGGCAGTGAGGTCCACATGGTGCCGGTCCGCGACACCGTGGTGCTGGTCGTGTGGAGCCCGCTGACGCAGAGGATCGTTACCGTGCTGCCGCCGTCGGCGCGATCACGGCGGAGTCTGACATCCTCTCCGCCCTGAAGGACGGAGGTTCCGGTGATACCGATGGGACTCATGCGGCTTTTCTCCGGCTGGTTCCTGCTTCGCGGGGCCGCTTGACGCGGTGTGCCTCCACAGGCTTCAACGCGCTGTCCGCGCGCCGTAGGATATTGATGGCGGCATTGGTGTCGGCGTTGGCGGCATGGCCGCAGGCAACGCACACGAAGTCCGCTTGGGTCTTGCGGTTGGCGGCATCGACGCAGCCGCAGACCGGACAAGTCCGGCTGGTGTAAGCGGCTGACACTTCGACCAGTCGCCCGCCGCGATCCGCCAGTTTGTAGGCCAGCATGGCGCGGAACATGCCCCATCCCTGATCCAGGATGGCGCGGTTCAGCCCCGCTTTCTGCTTGACCCGACGGCCCGGCTGTTCCGCCGAGCCTTTGGCCGATGCGGACATGTTCCGCACCTCCAATGCCTCCACAACGACCACGCCGTGGTTCTGGGCGATGATCGTACTGTGTTTGTGGAGGAAGTCTTTGCGGGCATTCGCCACCCGCTGTTGAATTTTCGCCACGCGGCGGATGGCCTTGCGGCGGTTGGCGGAACCGCGCTTCTTGCGGGCCAAGGCGCGTTGAGCCTTGCGCAGAGCACGAAGCGCCTTCTTGCCATGGTTGGCCGGGGCGATGGTGGTGCCGTCGCTCAGGGCGGCGAACACGGCAATGCCCATGTCGATTCCGACCGTCGGCAGCGTCGAGGGTTTTGGTTCTGCCACTTCCCGCTCGCACTGGACGGCGGCAAACCATTGCCCCGCCCGGCGCGACACGGTGATGGTGCAAATCTCCCCCGGCAGCGCCTGCCAGCCGCGCAGCTTCACCCACCCCAGCTTGGGCAGTTTCACCTGCCCCGAGGATTTGCCGGTGCGCTTGACGATCAACGATATCGGGTCCGGGAAGCGGAAACCGTCGTTGACGACTTTCTTGCGTGGCGTCGGATAGGCGGCACGGCCAGCGAAGAAGTTCTGATAGGCGCGATCCAGATCCTTCAACGCCTGTTGCAGGGTATGGACGGGACAGGCTTTCAGCCATTCGACGTCGGCCCGCAAGGCGGTGAGTTCACGGCACTGGCTGGCGTAGGAGATGTTGCCGCCGGTGACGGCGCGATACTGCCGCCACCAATCGCGGCGCTGCTCCAAGGCCAGATTGTAGACAAACCGGCATGCGCCTGCGATCTGCGCCATCTGAGCGGCTTGCCCAGGCGTCGGATAGAGGCGAAACAGCGCGGCTTTACGAGCGATCATGGCGCGAGTATAACTTGGCCTATGAGCACAGACAACGACTATCGCCGTGGGCGGCACTGCGTTTTCGCCATGCATGTCCATTTGGTCTTCGTGACCAAATACCGCCGCCGCGTCTTCACCAAGGCCATGCTGGATGACATGCGCGACATCTTCGCGTCGGTCTGCACCGACTTCGAGGCGGAGTTGGTGGAGATGGACGGCGAAGACGACCACGTTCACCTGCTGGTGAACTATCCGCCCAAGGTGTCTGTGTCGGCCCTGGTGAACAGCCTCAAGGGCGTCTCCAGCCGCCTCATGCGGCAACGCCATCCTGCCCTGGTGCGGCGATACTGGAAAGGCGTGCTGTGGTCGCCGTCCTACTTTGCCGCTTCGTGCGGCGGAGCGCCCATCAGCATCATCCGCCGGTACATTGAACAGCAGCAGACGCCTGCCTAGAAAAACTCGCTATCTCCGGCCTGAACGCCGGAGCTTGCGCTCGGGCAAAGAGGGTCATGGTGTTTCCTCCAAGCGGATGTGGACTCTTCACCGACCAGCATAGGCCGGGGCGCACGGAGCGCCTATCGGGCGGAGGTCATACCGGGGCCGGACAGAGGGGGACGGGGAGGCTGAAACCTCCCCGCCGAGGATCACGACGAATTCAGGCCGCGCGCTTCGTGCCCAAGCCGGCAGCCTTGGCGATGTCACGGCGCTGCGCGGCGTAGTTGGGCGCCACCATCGGATAATCGGGCGGCAGGCCCCATTTGGCCCGGTATTCGTCGGGGGTCATGTTGTAGGTGATGCGCAGATGCCGCTTGAGCATCTTGAGCTTCTTGCCGTCCTCCAGGCAGACGATGTACTCGGGGGTCACCGACTTCTTGACCGGCACCGCCGGCTCGGGCGCTTCCGCCTTGGCTTCCGGCTGGCCGTTCTCCAGCGAAGACAGCGAGGCGTAGACGGTATGGATGACCTCCGGGATCTGGCCGGCGGGCAGGGGGTTCTTGCTCACGTAGGCGGTGACGAGGTCGACGGTCATGACGAGGATGTTGATTGGCGGGGCCGAAGTGGTCGAGGTGGTCGAGGTGCAGTTCTGCTGCGAAAGGTCATGCGACATTGGTGAATCCCTCCACGTCTTGAGTGTGGATTGCTTGTCGCATGGTATCGATCAAAAATCAACGATCCGGTGCGGGAGATGATCGGCGCCTGGAAGAAATCCTGCGCCAAATCGCGATCAGCCACAGTTCCTGCTTCTCGCCGATCCGGTTGGTACGACCGAACATTTCATACATGGACCATGTCGCGCCAAGTCTTGGCGGTTTTCCCATAGGAATCCCTCCACCGGCCAGGATAAAGTTCTCCCTTCCGCTATTCCTGGCACCCCTGGTCTGGGGCACCGAGCGGCGCAGGGACTCCAGTATCGAGATCGTCTATAGCCGCGATGTCCGATATCGGGGACCAGCCGTCCTGGCCGATGCCAACTTGCCGGCATCGTGGGCGCCATTCATGCCGCGGTTGCGCCGGCTCCCCTGGAGAGCAAGCCGGCGGGTCGGAAGGTGAACATCCCCGACGATCCATCCGGTGTTTGATATCGGACCGGCATCCGTGGGTTGCACATCGCACCGCCAGCGCGGCGCCGGCTCGGGCTGCAACCACAGACGGCCGGTCCTCGGCGGCCTCGGGATCGCGGAGTCGTCGGTCTCATGGGGGCTTAGGCATTGCCACCAATAGCGATTACGGCTATATCTGGTGGCGGATGCCGTCGTCATCCCATGATCCGAGGTCCGGTCAAGACCGTCGTATCGCCCCAGACGATAGCGCCGCCCGGCTCACGTCGTCAAGATCGGGCCGGTTCCTCCCCCAGGGCCGGCCCGGTCGCCCCTCCCCGCTCGGAGGCCCGATGCTCTGGCCCGCCCATTGGCCCGATGATGACCTCGGCGAATATCCGGTCCGATTCGGAGAGCGCACCCAGGGAAACCGCTGGTCGTGGCGCCAGGATCAACCCTGCGTGACAGCGGTCCAGCAGATCGGCATCATGGAGGGCCGATACCTGCGTCAACTGCTCGCGGAGCCTGTGCAATGATCCCCATCCCCGCCCTGGTGCCGGTGGTGGCCTCGCCCATCAAGGCGGTGGGCCACGACGGCGCCGCGCTGTTCGTCTCCTACCGCACCGGCGCCACCTACCGCTATCCCGGTGCGCCGCCGCATCTGGCCGAGAGGATCAAGACGGCCGATTGCCCGGCGCGATGCGTCATCGACAACGTGGCCGGCCGCTACCGGGCCGAGCGCGTGGCGTGATGGGCAGGCCGCGCGCGACGACATCATCTCGGCCATTCTGGGCCGCCTTCGCCCCGATCCTTCTGGGTGTGGCCTTCCTCTGGGGATGGGGCGCCAACGTCATCGCCGTGATCGACCTGGTTGGCCATCCTGTGACCCTGATGGTGCTGCTGCGGGTGGCAGGCGTCTTCGTGATCCCCCTGGGCGCCGTCCTTGGGTGGATGTGATGGCGGCCATCGTCGGCGCCATCTCCGAGCCCGGCCGCTTCGACCGCCGGGCCTGGAACCGGATCTGCGCCGACCAGCGCCGCGCCCTCTGCGCCTATTACCGCGATCTCCGCCGGATCAATCCCCTCCTGGCCCGTGCCGTGTGGCGGGCCAAGCGGGAGTTTGACACCTGTGTCGCCGGGATGGTCCTCGGCGATCCCCATCCCCTGGTATAAGGACCCGCCATGCGTCCGTCGTTCAAACGCCACCCCCTCGCCACGGTCAGCTATTCCGCCCTGCTGGCCGGCCTCGTCCTGTCCTCGGCGGAGACCTGACCGATGTCCGACACCATCGCCGTGGTCCGCGACATCGTCGCCGACACCCTCGCCATCCCGCTGGAGCAGGTGACGCCCCGCGCCAACATCATCGACGACCTCGGCGCCGACTCCCTCGACGTCGTCGAGATGGTCATTCGGGCCGAGGAGCGCTGGCGGATCAAGGTCCCCGACCGGGACCTGTCCACCATCGAGACCGCCCAGGGCTTCGCTGACCTGCTGGACTGTCTGATGGCCGAGACGGCGGGGGCGCGGCGATGAGCGATTCCCGCCTTCACGCCATGGTCGACGCCATGGCCCGCGTCTACTGCGCCGCCATCGATCTGCCGGGCAAGGGCCTCGCCGACCTGGCGGAGCCCGAGCGCATGGTCGCCCTGTCCATGGCCCGCGCCGGACTGGCCGCGATACGAGAGCCTGATCCCGCCATGCTGGACGCGGTGGCGCCCTGGATCGGCGACGACGAGGCTGGGCAGGCCTGGACCGCGATGGTCGACGCCCTGCTGGCCCAATCCGTGGGCTGATCCCCGTGAGGATCGCAGACATCGCCAAGTTGGCCATGGCCGGCAAACTGGATGCCGCCGATTTGCGCGACCATGTGCGCGCAGCCAAGGCCGAGGTCTCCCTGGCCGAGTTCGTCAAGTTCCTGTGGCCGGTGGTCGAGCCCCAGCGCCCCCTGGTGTGGGGCGAGGCCATGGACGCCATCTGCCTGCACCTGGAGGCGGTGGCCTATGGGCACATCACCCGGCTGCTGCTCAACGTGCCGCCGGGCATGTCAAAGTCTCTGTTGTGCAACGTCTTTTTCCCCGCATGGCTGTGGGGGCCACTCAAGCGTCCGTCCACGCGGTTCTTGACCTTCTCCTACTCGTCCAGCTTGACCGAGCGCGACAATGGGCGATTCGCCTTGATCCTCAAGTCCGATCTCTTCCAGCGGTTCTGGGGAGAACAGTTCCGGCTACCGCCCATGTTCGGCAACACCAAGGTCGAGAATAATCGGACAGGCCGCAAAATCGCCTCCTCGGTCGGTGGCGTCGGCACCGGCGAGCGCGGTGACATCGTGGTCTGTTTCCCGCCCGACGAGGTCGTATGGACCGAGACCGGCCCCGTCGAAATCGGAACCCTTGTGCGGGACCGTCGCCAGACCCGGGTATGGTCGACCGATGTTGCCACCGGCCGCACCACCTTGGAACCGATCAGCGGTTGGCACCGCAATCCCGGATCACCAATCCTCAACCTCCGTTTCAGCAACGGGGGCACCCTCCGCTGCACCCCCGATCACCGCCTCTGGACCGTCACTCGCGGCTGGGTCGCTGCGGCCGATTTGGTGTCCAGTGACGTGCTGCCAGGTTCTCCCGGCTTTGATCGCGCTGATGGAGTGACGGGAGATTGCGAAGCGACGCGCCAGGATGCTGTAGACGCGCCCGAAATTGGAAATGAGGTAGAGCCCTTCGTATCCCACGACGGGGAGCCAGATTTCATCCGGGTTGTTTCTGTCGAACGGTGTGGTTATGCCGATGAAACCTTCTGCCTGACGGTGGACCGCAATCATACATTTTATGCCGGGAGGCGACAATATCTAGTGCGCAACTGCGATGATGTCCACAACGTGAAGGACGGAGAATCTGAGGCCAAACGGATTGAGACCGTGCGGTGGTTCGCGGAATCCATCACCACCCGTCTCAACGATCCAGCCAAGTCCGCCATCATCGTGGTCATGCAGCGTGTCCACGAATACGACGTCTCCGGCCATATCATCGCCAACGACCTCGGCTACACCCATTGCTGCCTGCCGATGGAGTACGATGGCCGCCATTGCGTCACCGATCTGGGGCCGATGGGGGTGTTCGAGGACTGGCGGAGCGAGGACGGCGAACTGCTGTTCCCCGAGCGCTTTCCCGCCCATGTGGTCGAGCGCGACAAGACCGCCATGGGGCCGTTTGCGGCGGCCGGTCAGTTGCAACAGGCGCCGACCCCCCGCGGCGGCGGCATCCTCAAGCGCGACTGGTGGCAGGTGTGGCCGCCCGAGGACTGGCCGGCCAAGCACGCCGGCAGCTATCCGCCGTTCGAGTTCGTGGTAGCCAGCCTCGATACCGCCTTCGGCACCGATGAGACCAACGACTACAACGCCCTCACCATTTGGGGCATTTTCCGTTCCGGCGCGACGCTGGTCCAGCAGCCGACCCGACTCGGCGCCCTCGGCGAGACCATCGTCATGCCGGCCGAGGAGCAGCCCAAGCTGATGCTGATGTACGGGTGGCAGAAGCGCCTCGACCTGCATGGGACGCCGGAGGAGCGCCCGGAGGGTCTGACCGACGCCGAGTGGATGAGTCCCCAGTGGCGCAGCCTGCGCACCAAGACATGGGGGCTGGTGGAATGGGTGGTAGACACCTGCCGCCGCTACCGGGTTGATCGCCTGCTGATCGAGGACAAGAGCCGCGGCCACGACCTCGCCCGCGAGATGCGGCGCCTCTACGCCCACGAATCCTACATGGTCGACCTGATCAATCCCGGGTCGCTCGACAAGGTGGCGCGCGCCTACTCGGTCCAGCACCTGTTCGCCAATGGCCAGGTCTGGGCGCCGGGCAACCGCGACACCGGGATGTTCAAGTCCTGGGCCCAGGCGATCATCGACCAGGCCAGCAGTTTCCCCAAAGCGCAGCACGACGACGCGGTCGATTCCTCGGTCCAGGCCCTGCGCTGGCTGCGCGACCACGGCATGGCGCTCCTCAAGACCGAGGTGGAAGCGTCCTGGGAGGAAAATCTCCAGGTTGGAAAGCGGCCAGGGCCGCTCTACGATACCTGATCGGAATTCGAGAGGAGGACGTGATGGGATATCCTGTGTGGGTCAAGGCGGCGGAACAGACACGCCAGATGGCGGCTATTTCCCCATTGCCGAAAGAGGTTCGCGAGAAACTGGCGGCCCAGGCCGAACGCGAGATGCGGGGACCCCAGGCCGAACCGTCCAAGCGCAAGCATTTCACCGCCGCCGAGCTAGAGGCCGACATCCCCGACCTTCGCCTGGGTGCCGCGCCCTGGATGGCGTCGGAATGACGGTCGACACGCCCGGCCCCGCCTCCCGCACCCTGGCCGGCCAGATAGCGTGGCGGCTGGTGCGGGATTTCCTCCCGCTCCATGACCTGGAACGCGAGGAGCCGATGCTGGTGGCGCGCCTCACCCTGGCGGTGGGGCGAATCCTCGCCGAGATGGCCAGCCCGGAGACCATGCTGCCAGTGGCGGTGCGCGAAGTCGCCGAGACCTACGACGATCCCGCCCTGGTGGCGGCGGTGCTCCGCGAGTGCCTGGCGGCCGGCGTGGCGCCCTCGCCATGACCACGACCGCCCCCAACCTCGACGCCCTGATCGGCGCCCACTACCACGCCCTGGTGGCCGGTCGCGGCAGCGCCGGCCAGGCCATGGCGGCGCTCAGGCAGGCGTTGGCCGATCCCGCCCTGCGCACCCAGGCCGAAGCGCGCTTGGCCGCCGCCCAGGCGGTGGTGACGGCGCGGGGAGAGGCGGCCTGCCGGGTCACCACCCAGGCCCGCGACACACTGCTGGAGGCGCTAGCATGAGGTTCCGCCTCGATTGTGCCGCCGAATGGTATTGGCTGGCGGAAACGCCGGATCAAGCCCGTTGCGCCTACTACGAGATGCTGTTGGCCGGCGGCGAAGACGGCTATGCCTGTGGCCCGCGATGGCGGATCGTTCTGGCCCGCTGGCTGCGCCGCGTGGCCAACCGCATCGATCCGTGAGTACCGTACTCCACAGACTGGGAGCAAGGTGAGAAATGAGTGACGATACCGTGGTCCCCCTGCCGGGGGTGACACTGCCGGCGGAGGACGGCGAGGTGCGAACCGACCTCGTGGTGGAACTGGAGCGGTTTCTCGCCCAGGCCAAGCGCGGCGAGATCATCGGCATGGCCGCCGTCTTCGTCCGCGCCCTGGGCGACGACGAGAGCGAGCGGCCGGTGACTTGCTGGACCTTCCCGGAATCGCAGCGGTGCGCCCGCCTCGTAGTCTGCGGGGTGGCGGAACTCGCCTTCGACCTCCAGGCCGCGCGCAACCGAGGGTGACGGGGATGACGAGAACCGACTGGCCCCGCGTCCACGCCCTCATCGAAGAGGACATTGAACGCGCCATCGCCGAGGACCCGGACGCGGCCCCTCTCCTTGGCGAGGAGTGGTTCAGGAACGCCGAACTCGTTCTGCCCGAACCCAAGGTTCCCATTTCCATCCGCCTCGACAAGGAGGTGCTGGAGTGGTTCAAGGGCCAGGGACCGGGCTATCAGTCGCGGATCAACGCGGTGCTCCGGGCCTATATGAACGGCCACCGCAAGGCGGGGTGACGGGGGCGTCGGTAATCGTGTAGGCTCCCGGTGATCCCGGCGGGCCGCCGGATCATGGTTCCCGCCCTGGTCTTCCGCGCGTGACGACGACGGGCATCTCCTGGGGTGCGCCATGCCCGAACTGGCCCGCGGCTTCTATCTCGAATCCTCCACCCTGCCGCCGTCACCCACCGCTCCCGACGGAGCCACGGTGATCGTGCTGTCCGACCAGGACATGGACCGACAGATCGACGCAGCTACCGGAGCCGAGAAGTTCGAGACCGAGGATGGCGGCGTGGTGGTCGACCTCTCCCCTCATGCGCCGGTGGCCGACCGCCAGCAGGCCATCGAGGACCACAACGCCAACCTGGCCGCCCACCTCGACCAGTCCGTCCTCGACCAGATCGGCTCGCAGTTGCTGGAGGCGATCGAGGCGGACGACCAGTCGCGGCAGCAATGGCTGACCACGCGGACCCGCGGCCTCGACATGCTGGGCTTCAAGGTCGACGAGCCCCGCTCCTCCACCGCCACCGGGGCGCCCGCCGACGGCATGAGCACGGTCCGCCATCCCCTGCTGGCCGAGGCGGTGATCCGCTTCCAGTCCAACGCCGCCGCCGAGTTGTTCCCCCCCAACGGACCGGTCAAGGTGCGTCTCGACGCCCCGGCCGCGCCGCCCGGAATCCCGGACCCCGACAAGAGCCTGTCGGAGCGGGCCGGCCTCACCCGCGACGACCTGGCCGAGGCGCTGGAGAAGGACTTCAACCACTACCTGACCAAGACCGACCGCGGCTACCGGCCGGATTCGGTGCGCATGCTGTTCTGGACCGGGTTCGGCGGCTCAGGCTTCAAGAAGGTCTACAACGACCCGGTGCTGCGGCGCCCGGTCAGCCGCTCCGTCGACGCGGAAGACCTGATCGTCAACAACAACGCCAACGACATCGACGACGCCGGCCGCGTCACCCACCGCATCACCATGCGCCATTCCCTGTTCACCCGCATGGTGATCGCCGGGGCCTACCGCGACCTGTCTTCGATGGCCGTCCCGGTGATGACCCCCGATCCCGTGCAGGCCAAGGTGGCGGAGATCCAGGGCTTCACCCCGACCCCGACCCGGCCCGAGGACCACGACCACACCATCTACGAGTGCTACTGCGAACTCGACGTCCCCGGATTCGAACACCAGGACGAGGACGGTCGGCCGACCGGGCTGCAATTGCCCTACAAGGTCAGCATCGAGAAGGATTCGCGCCAGGTGCTGGAGATCCGCCGCAACTGGCGCCAGGATGACGACACCTACCGGGCGCGCAAGCGCTTCGTCAAATACCCCTTCGTGTTGTCCATGGGTTTCTACGACACCGGATTGCTGCATTTGGTCGGCAACACCGAGAAGGCCCTGACCGGGGCGTGGCGGATCATGCTGGATTCCGGGATGTTCGCGAACTTCCCAGGATTCCTCTACGCGAAGTCGATGGCCCGCCAGGCGACCAACGAGTTCCGCATCGCGCCCGGTGCCGGCATGCCCATCGACACCGGCGACAAGCCGATTGGCCAAGTGGTGATGCCGCTGCCCTACAAGGAGGTGAGCCCGGCCTTCACCGCTCTGGCCAAGGAGATCGAGGACGGCGCCCAGCGCCTGGCCGGAACCGCCGAGCTTCAGGTCGCGGAGGGACGCCAGGACGCCCCGGTCGGCACCACCCTGGCCATGGTCGAGCAGGCGACCAAGATCCTGGCCGCTGTGCATGTCAATCTCCACGCCGCCCAGGCCGAGGAATTCGAACTGCTCAAGGAGTGCTTCGAGGAGGACCCGGAGGCGTTCTGGCGCCATAACCGGAAGCCGGCCCGGGCGTGGGAGGTGCAGGAATTCCTCGACGCCCTGGCCGACACCGACCTCGTGCCGTGCGCGGACCCCAACACGCCCAGCCACATGCACCGGCTGATGAAGGCGATGGCGCTGATGCAGATGGCCCAGGCGGCGCCGCAGTTGTTCGACCTCAAGAAGGTGGCCCAGCGCATGATGCGGGTAATCGGCGTCGAGGAGGCCGACACCCTGTTCGCGCCGCCGCCGCCCTCGCAGCCCGGCGCCGTTCCGCCCGATCCCAAGCTGCTGGCCGTGCAGGCCAAGGTCAAGGGGCAGCAGGACCAGTTGCAGGCCAAGGCGCTCGATGCCCAGCGCCAGGCCGCCGAGGCCGCCAACCAGGACAAGGTGCGGCTCCAGGAGGTGCAGACCGAGTCCGCCGACCGCGCCGCCGACCGCGCCAGCCGCGAGCGCGTCGCCCAGATCCGCGAGGACACCGAACGGATCAAGCTGGTGGCGCAGCAGCAGCAGCAGGCGCGCGAGGCGGAAACCGAGCGGAACGCCACCGCCGCCCACTTGGCGGCCAGAGCCTCCCTTCCGCCGCCGACATAGGCGTCAGGTCGCCTTCGGCTTGTCCGTCTATCCGGTTTCGTGTAAAGCTATCGGCCATTCGGGCAGATCGGCCAGGGAAGCTCCCTGGCCGGCCCGGAGATCGCCATGCCGCTTTGGGTGCTCCAGGGCGACGGGCTGGTAGCGACCGGGGGCGAATTCCGCCTCCTCGCCATCCTGTCCGAGGAGCAGCACCCATGGCCCACGACCATTCCGAACTCCGCCGCCGCTCGCGCCGCGAGGCCGACCACAAGGCCGAACGCTTCGCCAGCGGGGGCACCGCCCGCGACGACGAGGCCCAGGACCGCAAGATGATCGCCACGGCGATCGGCGAGCACGAGGCCCACGACCATCCCGGCCGGCCCAAGACCAAGCTGAAGCTCAAGGACGGCGGACGCGCCGAGGGTGACGAGGCCAAGCCCCGCCTCGACCGCGGCCCGCGCCGCAAGCTCGCCACCGGCGGTCGCGCCAAGGGCAAGAGCACCCACGTCAACGTCATCGTCGCCCCCGGCGCTGGCCACCCCGCGATGCCCATGGACGGTATGGGGATGCCCCCGGCTCCGGCGGCTGCCGCGCCGGCTCCGATGGCGCCCCGCGCGCCGATGCCGCGTCCCCCCATGTCGGCGCCGATGGCGCCCCCGCCCGGTGGCCCGATGGGCGGCCCGGGGATGATGCCGCGGGCCCGTGGCGGACGCACCGTCCATCTCGACGCCGGTTCCGGCGGCGGCGAAGGCCGGCTGGAGAAGGCCAAGGCCGCCCGCAAGGCCCCGGCCGGTGAGAACTCCCCCGAGACCGAGGACGTCGAAGGGATGCGGCTCAAGAAGGGAGGGCGCTGCTGATGGACGCCCTGATCATCATCGGCGGCCCGCTCCCCGACCTCGACCGCCAGCGCCTGGACGCCGACGCCGACTACTTCGGCAACCTCCAGCGCTTCCAGCGCCACGAGGACATGGCAGCCGAACCGACCCGCGACCCGGCGGGGGAACCGGAGGCGTCGCGCCGCCGATGACCCCTTCCCCCGGCCCGCGCTGGGCCGTCAGCTATCGCCCGAAGCTCGCGGCCCCCGAGACTCCCGACTCCGTCCTCGTCGTCGAGACGGAGTCGGCGATCACCGCCCTGAAGACGGTGCAGGCGCATCTCGCCACCCGCCAGGACGGCCCCTTCGTCATCATCGGCTTCGCCGAAGCCGCCGAGCCCGACTCCCCCCATCCGGTCCTGCCACCCATCGGTGAGCCGACATGAGCGCCTTTGACATCAAGGCGCTGGCCGCCCTGCGCGCCCGCGTCGAGGAGCGCCGCCAGCGTCAACTCGGGCTGCTGGCCGAGGGGGGCGCCGAGGATTTCGCCGATTACCGCTTCCAGTGCGGCGCGCTCGCCGCCCTGGCCCATGTCCTCGACGACGTTGAGGAAATCCGCAAAGCGATGCTGGAGGGATAATTGTCGCTGATCACGCCCAAATCCGACGCCCAGGCCCTGGCCGACTGCGTCGCCGCCCTCGACCTCGACACGGTCACCGTGTTCGGCAACCGCGTCCTGGTCGCCAAGTTCATCCGCAAGACCGTCGGCACCTCCGGGCGCCTGCTCGCCGCGCACGAGACCCAGCGCGAGGACAAGTGGCAGGGCAAGACCGGGATCGTCCTCAAGGTCGGTCCCCTCGCCTTCAAGGACGACGCGGCCAACGATTTCTGCGGCCAGAACGTCAAGCCCGGCGACTGGGTGATGTTCAACTACTCCGACGGGTCGGACCTCGACCTTGTCCAGCCGGGGGCGGACAAGCTGCCCTGCAAGGTCATCAAGGACGTCGAGATCCACGGGGTGATCGCCAATCCCGGCCTGGTGTGGTGAGGCGCCGATGACCGACCAGCCCGCATCCCCCGACGTCGTCACCATCGAGGTGCCGGACGCCGACCCTGCCGCCCCCGCTCCGGCCACGCCGCCCTCCGACGACCCCCAGGAGGGCATCGACGCCCTCCGCCGCCAACTGGCCGAGTCCCGCCAGCGCGAAATCCAGGCCCGCGCCCTGGCCGAGGAAGAGGGGCGGCGCCGCGCCGAGGCCGAATCCCAGGCCCAGGCCCATGCCGGGCGCGCCCAGCAGGCCAGCCTGGAGGCCGACGCCCGCGGCTACGATAGCCTGGTCAACGCCATCGCCGCCACCCAGAAGGACATGGATTCCTCCAAGGCCGACCTCAAGAAGGCGATGGAAGAGGGGGATTACGACAAGGCCGTCGACGCCCAGGCCCGCATCGCCCTGCTGGCCGGCCGCCTCACCCAGATGGAGGCGGGCAAATCGGCGGCCGACGAGGAACGCCAGCGCCGCCGGGACGCGCCGCCGCCCGTTCCCCAGCCGCAGCCGCCGCGCATCGACTGGGACCGGCCGTGGACGGCGGGCGAGAGCGAGACTGTGCTGCGCGGCTACTCCGCCCCCACCGCGGCCTGGATCAGGGCCCATCCCGCCTTCAGCGCCGATCCGGGCTTCCGCCGCCAGGTGATTGCCGCCGACGGCATGGCCAAGGCCCGCGGCCACGCCCCCGACACCGAGGCCTATTTCCGCGAGGTCGAGCGGCTTGTCGGCCTCGACACAGCGCCGGAACCGCCCCCGGCGGCGGACCCCGTCCTGGTCGCCCCGGCGATCCGTCCCGCTGCGGTGCCGGCGGCGCCGCCTTCGCGCCAGGTGCCGAGCGCCCAGCCGACCTCGCGGGGCACGCAGGTGACGCTGACCCGCGAGGAGCGCGAGATCGCCCCGATCATGTTCCCCAAGCTCTCCGCCGCCGACCCCGATCCCGACGTCGCCTATGCCCGCTACAAGGCCGAGGCCCTGCGTGCCGGCGCCTACGACAAGTTCCGCTGAAAGGAGCGCCCCCATGTCGATGCCCATTCCCGAAGACGACGACGCCATCGCGGCCGGCGACATGCCCCTGGAACGGGTCGGCCGCGGCGCCAACGCCCGGATGCGTCCGCCCCAGCGGGCGCAGGTGCGCGAACCCGGGGAGGCCCGCGAGTCCGACACCCGCCTGGTGCGCACGCGCAAGCGCACCGACGACCGCTTCCACCTCGACCCGCGGGTGATCCCCGCCGGCATGAGCTACGAGTGGAAAGCGGAATCCGTCTACGGCCAGAAGAACCTCGACCACATCGCCAGCCTCCAGGACAACCACTGGAAGCCGGTGCCGCAGGAGCGCCATCCCGGCCTGGTGGTCCGCAAGGACGGCATGATTCTGATGGAGCGCCCGGCCTATCTGACCGATGAGGCGCGGCGGGAGGATCTGGAGATCGCTCGCGACAACGTGGACAAGGTGCGCAACAACATCGGCGACACCCCCCAGGGCCAGTTCAGTCGAGACCATCCCTCGGCCCGCCGGGTTACCGGCGTGCATTCGAGTTTCGAGTCGGTGCCGATCCCCGAGGAATGAGCCGGGCCTGCGGAATGCGGCGCCTGCCGGGCCTTCGGGCTTGACAGGCGCCGAAACTTTTCCACTTGTGGCGCGCCACCCCCTCGGGTATTTTTCCCCGTGGTTGCTCGGTTGTCCGTCGCAACCGGCTCCCGGTGCCCGGGGGCTAGGCGTCCTGTCTCCCCATCGCCTGGGTCGAGACGGCAAATCAGGTGGACGGCGCCGGTCCGCTTCCCGTATCGCCTCAAGTCGCGCGGAGCCCGTGACGGCCAAGGCACAGACCGAAGGGTCTTTGCAATGGCCAACACCTTCTCCCCCCAGGGATTCAAGCCCGTGCGCCGCGTCGACGGCGCCGCCTGGACCGGCAATCTGTCCGAATACAAGATCGCCAAGGCCAACACCCACTCGTTCTTCATGGGCGACCCGGTGGTGCGCCTCAGCACCGGCTACATCGACGTCACCACCACGGAGCCCACCGAGGGTATCCAGGGCATCTTCATGGGCTGCAAATACCTGAGCATCGCCCAGGGCCGCGAGGTGTGGTCGAAGACCTTCCCGGGCGGCGACGCCAACGGCGACGTCACCGCCTACGTCGTCGACGATCCCAACGTGGTCTTCCAGGTCTGGGTCGGCACCGGCTCGTCGAGCGCGGCCGGCGGCCCCGTCGCCTTCGCCGACCTCGGCAACAACATCGACTACAAGTACGGCAGCGGCAACACCCTCTCCGGGATCAGCGGCGCCTACGTCGATTACGCCACCAAGGCCACCACCAACACCCTGCCCTTCGTGTTGTGGTCCCAGGTCACCGACCCGCCGGGCTGGAACGGCACCGACACGACCACGGCCGGCAACCTGGTCGAAGTCGTGTTCAACAACGCCGCCCTCAAGGTCGGCCAGACCGGCGTCTAAGGAGGACTGATCATGCCCGTCGCCCTTTCCTCGATCGCCTCCTTGCTGCTCCCCGGCCTGCGCGCCGTCACCGGCAGGTACCAGCAGATCCCCCGCCAGTACGACAAGATCTTCGACTACATGAAGTCGGAGATGGCGCTGGAACGCACGGTGGAGGCCCGCTACCTCGGCCCGGCCCAGCTCAAGACCGAGGGCGCCGCCACCAAGTTCGACAACAACGCTGGCCAGCGCTTCACCTACAACCAGGAGCACATCGAACTGGCCCTGGGGTACGCGATCACCCGCAAGGCGATCGACGACAACCTCTACAAGACCCAGTTCATGCCCTCCAACCTGGGCCTGATGGAATCCTTCAACCAGACGAAGGAAATCTACGCGGCCAACGTCCTCAACACCGCCGGCACCTACAACAATGCGGTGGGTGGCGACGGCGTTGCCCTGCTGTCCACGGCCCACCCGGTCGATGGTGGCACCTACGCCAACACCCCCAGCGTGCAGGCCGACCTCAACGAGGCCACCCTGCTCTCGGCGATGATCTCGATCCGCCGCGGCTTCATCGACCAGGCCGGCCTGAAGATGTATGCCCGCGGGCGCAAGCTGGTGGTGCCCCCCGAGTTGGAGCCGGTGGCGATCCGTCTGCTCCAGACCGAACTGCGCCCCGGCACCGCCGACAACGACGTCAACGCCATCCGCTCGACGGCCGGCGGCCTGGCCGAGGGCTACATCGTCAACGACTTCCTCACCAGTCCCTATGCGTGGTTCCTGCTGACCAACATCAAGGGGCTCAACTACATGGACCGCATCCCGTTCGAGACCGACATGCAGGTCGAGTTCACCACCGACAACCTGCTGGTCAAGGGCTACGAGCGGTTCAGCTTCAACTACTCGAATCCGCGGTGCATGTACGGCAACATGCCGACCAACTGACCGGGCGGGGCGGCGTCAGCCGCCCCCTCTCTCAAGCCGCCGGGCTGCCGACGGCTTCAGCGAGGCTCAACCCCGAAGAGGACCACGCCATGTCCGCCACCGCCTATACCGGTCCCGTCGTCGTCTTCGGCCAGGCCGCCGGGGGCCAGGGCAGCAACTCGATGCGCGGCCCCAGTCTGTTCGACCAGGGCCTCGGCCTGCTCGACCCGCGCCAGCCCTTCACCTACGAACCCGGCCAGAGCGAGAACGAGACCTTCTATGGCTGGCTGGGGGTGACGGGCATCCCGGTGCTCGACGTCGTCCCCTACACGGCGACGGCCGGCGCCATCGCCGCCGCCGCCCACACCGTGTCGGGTACGGCGATGACCCTGGCGTCGTCCTCCGCCAACGGTGTGACCGTCGGGGCGAGCGTCAAGAACGCCAGTACCGGCCAGACCGTGAGCGGGCTGCTCGCCATCGGCGGCGCCATGGGGGCGGTTCAGTTCGGAACCAACGGCGGTTCGCTGTGGGACCCGACCAAGGCCCTGGCCCGGGCGGTGTCGGTGACCTGCAACAACGCCTTGGGCACCGGCGGCAACTTCACCATCAAGGGCTACGACATCTACGGCTATCCGATGACCGAGACGCTGACCAGCGCGCCCGGCACCGCCCTGACCGTGACGGGCAAGAAGGCCTGGAAGTACATCGCCTCGGTCACCCCCAACTTCACCGACGCCACCTACACCTACTCCGTGGATACCACCGACGTCATCGGCTTCCCGCTCCGCGTGGACGAGGCCGCCTACGCCGAGATCAACATGAACGCCACCCTGGTCACAGCCTCGACCGGCTTCACCGCCGCGGTGACCACCACGGCCTCGGACACCACGGGCGACGTGCGCGGCACCTACGCGCTCCAGACCGCCTCGAACAATTCCGACCGCCTGGTGGTGTTCCTCACCCCTTCGGTGGCCAACCTGGGTTCGACGACCGGCCTGTTCGGCGTCACGCAGTTCTAGCCCCCGGGCTGGATGATCCCGTGGCGGCCCGGCTGACCGCATAGGGCGCGGCGACGCGCACGGCAAGGACAAAGACGATGACCAAGCATCATCCCGCCTACCACGAGGGCTACAAGGACGGCTACGGCCACGGCCACAAGGACGGCAAGAAGGGCAAGGAGCCCAAGAAGCTGAAGAGCGGCGGCGGCGTCGACGACACCCGCGAGGACAAGCCCGGCCTCTCCTACACCGCCGAGCCCAACCATGTCGAGGAGGAGGCCGAGGAGCGCAAGCACGGCGGCCGGCTCAAGCGGCGCCACGGCGGCAAGGCCGAACACGAGATGCGCCGCGAGCACCACGCCGAGGGCGGCGAGGCCCGGGCGCGCATGGACCGCGTGCCGCGCAAGCGGGGCGGTTCGGTCGGCGGCGGCTCCGACCGCCACCCGCTGTCCTCCGCCTCCCATGTCCGGCCGGCCGAAGGGCGCCGGAACGTGGACGGCGACATCGAAGAGGGCGACTGACGTCGGGTACGCCCGCGGAGGACGCCTGACGGCGGAACAGCGCCGGGAAATGCCTGCCTCCGACTTCGTCTTCCCTCATGGGGGGGAGGGGCCGGACGGACGGGGAGCCGGCGCAATGCCGATTGACACGCCCGGCCGGGCTAGAGCCGCCCTAGGGGCAGCGCATGGGGCACGAGGTGCCCATCCGCTACCACCGAAAAAGGCAGCAAAGGTGGAGCGAAAGGTCCACGCCAGGTATCCGGGGATCGAAATCGGCGATGAAGACTGAACGGGGGGAGGCGTCGTCCTCCCCCTTTCCCCTTGGAACGAGGTGCCGATGAAGCCCGTATCTGCCAGCCTCCAGCTTGCCGCCGCCAACGCCGCAGCCATCGTCGCCTCCAACACCCCGACCGGGGCCGGGGCGCTCACCCTGGTCAGCAGCCCGTGGGTGGCCGATGTGCCGCGTCGGGTCCTAGTCACCTACGGCAATGAGGCGTCGTCACGCACGGTCCAGATCACCGGCACCGACCGCAGCGGCTTCCCCCTGAAGGAGACCGTGACGGTTCCCTCGGGGGCCTTGGGGACCGTCGCCACCAACAACGACTTCGCCACCGTCACCCAAGTCCAGGTGTTCGCAGCGTGGACCGCGGCGATGAGCGTGGGCACCAACACGGTGGCCTCCTCTGCGTGGTTCTCCGTGCAGACCCAGGTCACGCCCTGCGCCATCGGAATCGGGGTCACCGTCGCCGGCACCGTCGACTACACGGTCGAGTACACCTACGAAGACCCCAACGCGCTGCCGGCCGGGATCACCTGGCCCGACATCTTCTCCCTCTCCGCCTTGGCGACCAAGACCACCACGCTGGATTCCGCCATCACCCAGCCGGTCGCCGCCTTCCGCCTGACGGTCAATTCCGGCACCGGCACCGCCCGGATGGGCGCGGTCCAGGCCGGGGTCTGGCAGTAGGAGGCGGGGATGGCCGTTCCCTCGGGGACCCAGGCGTTCTCCCCCGCCTTCTCCGATCTGCTGCTCGACGTCTACGCGCGCCTCCAGGTCAGGCCGAGCGCGATCACCGCCGATCACATGACGCAGGCCCGGTTCAGCGCCAACCTGATGCTGTCCGAGTGGGCAGTGGCCAACATCCCGCGGCTGTGGAAGATGGAGGAGATCGTCATCCCCCTTGACCAGGGGGTGGCGCAGTACGCGCTGCCGGCGACCACGGTTGGCGTGCTCGACTGGTTCATCCGCCAATACGACCTCAATCCGGCGGTCTCGGCCCCGGTGGCGGTTTCCACCACCCTGAACTCCACCACCGTGTCCGTCACCCTCGCCAACCACGGCATGGGGCCTGGGGATTACGTCAGCATCGTGGTGCCGGTCGCGGTGGGCGGCCTGATCCTGCTTGGCTTCTACCAGGTGGAGACCACGCCCGATGTCAACACCTTCACCGTCACGGCCGGCGCCGCCGCCACGGCCACGGTGGTCGGGGGCGGCGCGGTGCCGGTCTTCGTCACCACGGCCAATTCCGCGACGGTGACGGTGACCCTGGCCGACCACGGCCTGTCGGTCAACCAGGCCTTCGCCGTGCAGGTGCCGACCCAGGTGGGCGGCATCACCCTCTCCGGGGCCTACGCGGTGACGGCGGTCACCGACGCCAACACCTTCACCTTCAACGCCGGCCAGGTGGCGGGCGTGGGAGCGAGCGCGGCTGAAAACGGCGACCTCGCCTCCTTCTCCACCCAGAACGCCAACACCGATCCGATCGACCGCATCATCTTCTCCATGTCGCGGTCGGATTACGCCGCCCAGCCGGACAAGAAGATCCAGGCATGGCCGACCACGGTGTGGTTCAACCGCCAGATCACCCCGGTGGCCAACCTGTGGCCGGTCCCGGATCAGAATGGTCCCTACGAGCTTCATGCCTGGGCACTGGTGCAGTTCGACGACGTCGTGACCCCCGGCGGGGTCGGTCTCGATCTGCCCTGGCGCTTCCTCGAAGCCTTCGCCGCCGGCCTCGCCGCCAAGCTGGCGGTCAAGTATCCGCCGCCGCCGCCCAATTCCATCGCCCAACTGGTCCAGTTGGCCGACCGCGCCTGGGACCGCGCCACGATCCAGGACACCGAGGACACGCCGATCTACATTGCGCCGATGATCGGCGCCGGCTACTGGGGGTGACGCATGGCCTGGCGCTTCCACGGCAGAGCCACCGTCAACCCCACCCAGCCCGAGGGCTTCGCCGTCTGCGACCGGTGCGGCCGGTGGTTCCAGCGGGTCGGGGCCACCGGGGGGACCGGTCTGCGCTGGCAATTGGACTGGCGCGGGCCGGTGCTCCAGAACCTCTACATCCTTGTCTGCCCATCCTGCTACGACAAGCCGCAGGAGCAGTACCGGCCACTGGTGATTCCCCCCGATCCGCTTCCGGTATACCAGCCGCGGCCGGAAGCCTTCACGGCCGACGACACCGGCCTGTCGGTCGAGCAATCGGTGCAATTGCCGAACCTGCTGATCGAGGAGTCCTGAGATGGCGGGAATGACCTATTCCGGCTGGGTGACGGCGGTCAACTCCCTCCTCCAGATCGAGCCGCCCAACGATGGCACCTTCGACCCGGCTTCGGCGACGCCGACCAACGACCCCAACTTCAACGGCTACATCGCCACCGCCATCCTCAACACGGAAACCCGGCTCCAGCGCGACCTCGACCTACTCGGCTGCTACGTCACCGATTCCTCCGGGTCGCTGACTGCCGATGCCCGGTCCTTCATGCTGCCCACCGGGAGCGGCACCTATCAGGTGGTAACTCAGGTCTCGGTCAAGGTCGGCACCGCCTGGCAGGCCCCGCTGACCCCGGTGTCGCGCGACTTCCTCGAAGCCGTCTACCCAGCCGATGCCGCCCTCGCCTCTCCCTCGGTCCCGCTCTACTGGTGCCCGGTGGACCAGGTGTCGATCCTGGTCGGGCCGGCCCCCGACCTCACCTATCCGGTCAAGGTGGTCGGCACCCAGCGGCTGACTCCGCTCTCGGCGACCGCCACATCCAACTTCCTCACCCTCACCTTCCCCGACCTCTATCTGGCCGCCTCGATGGTCGAATGGGCCGGCTACCAGCGCGATTACGGCGCGCAGAGCGACGACCCCAAGCTGGCGGTGTCCTGGGAGCAGCGCTACCAGGACCTCCTCAAAGGGGCCGACATCGAGGAGGCGCGCAAGAAGTTCCAGTCCACGGGCTGGCAGCCGCGGCAGCCGACGCAGATTCCGCCGCAAGCCTCGCAGGCCTAGGGCCGGGATCGGACCCGTTTGGACGCAACGCGAAATCGTGGTAGGAAAGAGCCATGCCGCTGATCCACTCCGCCAGCCGAGACGCCGTTTCCGAGAACATCCGCCGTCTGCGCGCCGAAGGGCGACCGGAGGACCAGGCTGTGGCCATCGCGTTGAGGATCGCCCGCGACCAGGCGCGCCACCATCACGCCCAGGGCGGCATGGCCCACGGCGGAACGCCGGGCCAGGATTCGGCCCCTCCCCAGTTCGGCCTGATCGCCTCGACCGTGCCGGGGCGCACCGACCGCCACAACATGGATCTGCCCAGCGGGTCCTACGTCATCCCGGCCGATGTGGTCGCCGGCCTCGGCGAGGGCAACAGCCTGGCTGGCTCGGCGGTGCTCGACCGCATGTTCCACTCCACCCCCTACGGGGTCTCCGTTCCTGCTGGCGCCCACGGCGCCCACCTGCCCCGTCCCCCGGCCCCGATGCCCGGCGGGGATGGACTCGCCCACGGCGGTCGCGCCGGCATGGTGCCGGTGGTGGTGGCGGGCGGCGAATACGTCATGCCCCCTGAGACCATCGCCCGCCATCCCGCCCTGGGGGGGCTCGCCCCGCGTGACCGCGATCCCCAGGCCTATGAGCGGGCCCTGTCGCGCGGACACCGCGTCCTCGACAGCTTCGTCACCAGCCGGCGGGCGCGCGACATCCGCACCCTATCCAAGCTCCCCGGCCCCCAGAAATGAAGGCGCCCATGGCCGACTCTCCCGTTCGCCTCGCCGTGTTCGACGACGGCCCCGCCATCCTCGACCTCCTGCGGATGAAGCATGCCGAGGATGGCATCGGCGCCTTCGACCCTGCCAAGGTCACCCGCTCGGTGGAGCGCGGCGTGCTGCGCTACCGGGCGATGATCGGGGTGATCCGCGGGCGCGACCGCCTGGAGGCCAGCATCGGCCTGTTCCTCGGGTCACCCTGGGATTCGTCGGACGAGCACCTGTCCGACCGCTGGATGTTCGTCCACCCCGAGCACCGGCGCAGCGCCCACGCCAAGAACCTGCTGATCTTCGCCAAGTGGGCGGCGACCGAACTCGATTGCCCCCTGGTGATCTCCGCCCTGGTCAACGACACCACCGAGGCCAAGGTCAAACTGATCGAACGCCAGGTTCCCAAGGCGGGCGAGGTGTTCGTTTTCCGTCCGCCGGTTGCAAAAGAAAGCGCTCTCGCCTAATCTGCTTGCGCCCGGCCCGCCGTCGGGAAGCCATTCCGCCGGCTCGCTGTGCAGTGCCTGCCTTCGAGCTTCACCCGCGAGGCGGTCATGCTCGACGGCGACTCCCCCTCCCCCATTTCCGACCTTCCTCCGTGTCCCGCCTCGGTGCGGATCGCGGGGCCGGCCGACGAGCCCAGGGTCTTCGACCTGCTGTGGACTCACCTGCGGGCCGACAACTTCATGGGCATTCCGCCTGACGAGTCGCGGGTGTGGGCGAACGTCAACGCCACATGCCGCGGGCAGGGTGGCATCTGCGGGGTGATCGACGCCGCCGATGGCACCCTGGCCGGTTCCATCGCCATCGTCGCCTTCCAGCCCTGGTATTCCGCCATCTGGCATCTGTCCCAGGTCTGGGCCTTCGTGCGGCCCGAGCATCGCAAGGGCACCCGCTACGGCACCGATCTGTTCGACTTCGCCCGTTGGCACCGCGCCGACATGGCCCGGCGCCTCGGCTACGACATCGGCCTGGAAAACAGCGTGATGAGTTTCAAGCGCCTGGCCGCCAAGGAGCGGCTGTGGGCGACCAAGGCCCGCAAGGCGGGCGCCATCTTCTGGATCGGAGGCGACCATGGGTAAGGGCGGCGGCGGCACCAACACGGTCACCCAGAACTCGGCTCCGCCGGCCAGCGTGCAGCAGGCCTACCAGAACGTCACCAACCAGGCCCAGGCCCAATCGACGGCGCCGCTCCAGCAGTACCAGGGCGCCTACGTCGCCGGCTTCACTCCGCAGCAGGAGCAGGCGTTCCAGAGCGTGCAGAACGCCCAGGGAATCGCCAATCCCTATTTCAATTCGGCGGCGGAACTCTACGGGGCCGCCTCCAACCCGGTGACGATGACCTCGTTCTCGCCCCAGGCGGTGAGCCAGTACGAGTCCCCCTACACGAGCCAGGTGGTGGGCGCGACCGAGGCGCAACTCAACAACCAGAACGCCCAGCAGCAGCAGCAGTTGGAAGGCAACGCCGTCGCCCAGGGCGCCTTCGGCGGCGACCGCGCCGCCGTCGCCCAGGCGGTGCTGGCCGGGCAGCAGCAATTGTCCGAGGCCCCCACCCTGGCCAACCTGGAGAACCAGGGCTATTCCCAGGCGCTGGGCGAGTTCAACACCCAGCAACAGACGGGAATCGGCGCCCAGCAGGCCTCGGACTGGCTGGCCACCAACGCGGCCGGCGGCCTGGCCGGGCTCGGCAACCAGGCGCAGCAATCGGCGCTCACGGGAGCCAACGCCCTGGAGCAGACCGGGGCGATGCAGCAGCAACTCAACCAGGAACAACTGAACATCCCCTACCAGTTGTTCCAGCAGGAGCAGGCCTACCCGTTCCAGACCATCGGCTGGAACTCCAACATCGCCGAATCCATGGGCTCCGGCCTCGGGGGCACCTCGACCACCACGCAGCCCGGCGCCCTGGGGTCGCAGATCGTGGGAGGCGCCATCGGTCTCACCGGTCTCGCCGGGATGACCGGGGGGTTCGGGTCGGGCGGATACCTCTACGACACCACCGGGACGAATGGCCTGTTTAACGGCTTGGGATCAAGCCTATCCTCGACGGCTGCCCGCGGCGGTCGCATCGAGCGGGCCGAGGGCGGCCCGGTGGCCGGTTTCCTGCCCATCCACCGCGTGGCCCTGGCCGGCGGCGGCATGGCCATGGGCGGCATGGGCCGCATCGGCAACATGAACGCCTACGGCACCACCACCCAGGCCGGCATGGCACCCCCGACCATGGGCGGATTCGACCCGACGAGTCTGGGCGGGATGATGGCCCTCCGCGGCCTCTCCTCCGCCCTGATGGGGGGCGGGGCCGAATCGGCGGCCCTCGCCGGACCGATGAGCGCCGGCAGCGTGGCCGGGGGGGGAGCCACCGGCGCCGGAGCCCTGGCGGCATCCCCCTATCTCAGCGACACGGGCTCGCTGGTGATGACCTCGCCCTTCTTTGCCGGATCGGCAATCCCGGCGGCAGCCGACCAGGGGGGCACCCTGCTGGGAACCGCCACCAGTCCCGCCCTTGGCGGCAGCGGGATGCTCGATCTCACCGGGGCCGGGAATGCCGCGCTCGGGAGTGCCGGAACGGCGGCGGCCGGGGACGCCTCCGCTTCGGCGGCCGGCGATGCCGCCGTCACAGCCTCGGCCGACAGCGGCATCGGCGGTTTTCTCGACTCGTTGGGGACTGCCTTCATGTCGATCTTCGCCGCCCGCGGCGGACGCATCCACCGCGATGCTGGCGGTCCGATCTCCGGGATGAGCCTGTCGTCCGCCATCCCCGATCCGTCCCAGCCCTTGCTGCCGGCCGCCGCCACTACGCCGCGATCTTCCGGCCGTTCGACGATCCCGGCTGCGGCGCCGCTGCCGCCCCAGCCCGACCCGGTGCAGTCCGGGATGGGCGAGTTGAAGAGCGCCGCCCTGGCCGGGGCGTTCAAGCAGGGGAAGGACACGGCGGGGCAGATGTTCACCTCTCACCACGTCGCCCCCGCCGGACAGACCCTGTCCGACACGCCGGTGTCGACCGCCGATCCCGGCGCCTACACCGTCAACTCGCCGAACCTGGCGGTCGGCCCCGGCATGATCGGCGTCAACAGCCCCAACCTGGCGCGCGGCGGACGCCTGCACCGCGACGCCGGCGGCGCCACCGCGCCGCAAGGCGGCTTCTCCCCCGCCGCCTGGGGCGGACAGGGAACCGCGGCCCCGATGCCCGAATGGCAGGGCGCCAACGGCTGGCAGGGAGGAATCCTCGGCGCGGCGCCGACGGGAGCGCCGCCCGGCGGCTTCGCGCCCCAAGCCTATTCGGCCGCCCCCGGAAACTTCCGCCCGCTGGCCGAGCCGCAGGGCGGCGGCTATCCCACGGCGCCCGTTGGCGGCGGCCAGACCGCCACGCTGCCGGCCAGTCCGGGCGGCTCTCCCGACATCGCCGGCTACACCAGCAGCCCCGGCCGCGGCATCGCCATCCCGGTGCTCGCCACCGGCGCCACCGGGGGCGGCGGCGCCAACCTCTACCCCTATGCCGGCCCCGGACAGGCCCTCGACACGGCCTCGACCAGCGACTACACCCCGCCGCCGGTCTCCCAGATGCCCTACACGAGCATCTCCTACCCCGTGCTGACCAACACGCCGAGTTCCGGGGAAACGTGGTCGGCGCCCGTCGTCACCCCGAACCAGGGCGGTACGCCGTCCGCGTCCTCTTCTGCCAGCCCTGCCCCGGGCGGCAACGTCAACGCCCTGGCCGCGTGGCTGCAATCCAACGGCTGGGCGGCCGGTGGCCGCATCCATCGGGACAGCGGCGGACTCGTCGCCACCGCCGGAATGTCCAATGCCGGCGTGCCGATGGCGGCCGGCGCGTCGCCCGGCGTCCAGGGCTACATGCAGCAGTTCTCCGGGATGAGCGAGGAGCAGTTGCAGGAATTGGCCCAGCGCATGCCGGCCGGCTCGCCCTGGGGGCAGATGGTGCAGGTGGCGCTCCAGCAGAAGCACATGGCCCCTGCGGCGACGCAGGCCGCAGCGGGGGCGCCGCAGGCCGGGTTTGCCCCCCCCGCGCCCCAGGGGGCGCAGGCCCCGCTCTCCCCTCAAGGTGGCTTTGCCCGGGGTGGCCGGATGCCCTTCGCCGATGGCGGAACAGATGGCATCCCCGGCCTCTACAGTGACCAGCCGGCCGGCGCCGACGACGATCTGCTGCGGGACAGCCCGGCCGTCCAGGACATGCTGGGGCACTACCATCCGTCGGTAAGCGGTTTCCAACCCATGGCGATCCCGGTCCAGGCGACGCGGCAGGCCGATTCCTCCGACGCTCCCGCGCCGCCGACCAGCCGCTTCCCCGCCGCCCTGCCGCCATCGACCAGCGGCTACACGGCGATTCCCGGCGGATTCGCGGCCCCCATCGCCTCCACGTCCGACGGAGCGGCCTCGACGGAGGCCCCCCGCGACCTCCTCGCGGAAGGTAGAGGCGCGGGCTATCTCCGGGACCTCGGAAACGGGCTATCGGCCGTCAATGATGCCACACCCTCGCCGGATTGGGTGCCGGCGCCGCGCCCGCAAGCGCCGTCGGGGCTCCCGGCTCCTCACGCGGACCCGGAGCGTCAAGGCCAGAATCTCGCCCAGGCGGCGGACAAGCTGCGCCAGTCCGGGTCGGCCGCCACCCCGGCCACCGGCGACGTCCCGCCTGTCGTCCCCCCCGGCCACACCCTGGGGGCCGGCTGGGGGCACAGTCCCGGAGTCGACGACACTCGGGCCCCTTCGTCCGGGGACGCGCCGACGGCCGGCCTGGCGCGTCAAGATTCCACCGGGATCAGCGCTTGGCAGGACCCGGAGCGCCATGTGGTCAAGGTCGGGTGGGACCCCCACGACCCGACCAACACCCTCACTCCGTGGAACGCCCTGGCCCAGGCGGGCTTCGCCATGATGTCGGGGACATCTCCCTTCGCCGGGGTCAACATCGGCCGAGGCGCCGTGGCCGGCCTCCAGGCGTTCGGCGCCCAGGAACAGGCGGCGCAGCAGCAGGGCGACCGCCAGTACGGCCAGGAGGTCGAGAGTCAGCGGGCGCGTCTCCAGTCCGAGCAGGACCAGGCCAACGCCCGGAACCAGGCGCAGAAGCAGGCCCAGGATGCGCAGGCCCAGCAGGAGAAGCAGCGGGAGTTCGACGTCACCGCTGCGGAGAACGCCAAGAAGGACGCGGCTCTGGCCGGCTACTACCGCGACTTGGGCGCCGCCGCAGGAAAAGGCGGCGCGGATGGCAGCACCGGCCTGCGCTCCTATCGCCTCGATCCCACCTATCAGGCCCTGGATTCCGCCCAGAGGGATATGTACACCGCGTCGCAGGGGCTCCGATCATCTGCCGGTGATCCTGCGATGACGACCTTCTGGCAGCAAAAATACAGTGAAGCACAGGCGCGCCGCGATGCCGCCCTTGCCCATGGCGCCCCCGCCGCAGCGCCATCACCCGGCCCGGCGGCTTTGGCGATCCCGGCCGCCGCCGCCGCCTACCTCAAGGCCAATCCGGGACTGGCCGCCCAGTTTGACGCCAAGTATGGTACGGGATCGGCGAAA